>Ga0181464_1000597_pt1 | contig 16313 bp, 13 predicted proteins | sample InSIn2gowninarea_FD_119074 | JGI IMG/M metagenome (GOLD analysis project Ga0181464, IMG submission 119074) | Clean room microbial communities from NASA Spacecraft Assembly Facility at Jet Propulsion Laboratory, Pasadena, California, USA -... ...
CAAATTTTTTGTACTTGTTTAGATATGCCAAAAAACAATCAAAATGTGGACAAACACGAGCGACGACGTCTTCTTTATGCACAGCGAAAGGATACAATAAATGCACGGCGGCGACTACTTTATAAAAACCACAACAACCCTACTACTTCCTCTACATCCCTTCCCACCTCAAATGCTCTCCCAACTATACAAACCAACCCATCTCACCTTCATCAAATCCAATATAACCCTCCCCTTAATGAAGAACATCGTCGCTTTCGAGAAAGGATTGATGAACTTTCTAGCATGCACGTTTACACAATATGCAAAGAAGCATACCCAGGAATGACAACAAAGCTTTTACACGGTAGACTTTCTTGTTTTCGTTGTGCATCATCTAAATCTACCAATCGTTTTTCTGAACTAAACAACATGAACCCTGGTGAACAACCCTATGTCCTTCAATAGTTAACACAAGTTGAAGAAATGCTCATTGCACATGTAAACCCCATTCTACAAGTCACTCATGCTTGTGGTGGTCAATACAAATATAGTGGCCATACAATTAGCTTCCCTCAAGACATCACCACTATTGCCAAATACTTACCCAGAATGATTTCTGACTTAGACATCCTCATTGTGAAAAGGCAAAATCCATCTGAAAAGGCTTATGAATTCTTTGTTTGCAAATCACGTGTCCTTGCAGTGCTTGAATACAAAACAAAAAATGACCGTTACTACTGTGATGTTCAATTCAATTCATCTGCTATTTCTGCACTACCGGATCACCCTACTGATATTACTTCTCTTCTCCATAATGTAACCACCTCCTCTTTTGAACCCCGTCAAACCAATATTGATTCTACTTATGATACTGATGTCATGCTACCTCCATTAGAAATCCAACCCTCTTCTTTCGTTCCAATACTCCCAAATTCAAATACTGAGCTTGAGCACATTTATAATTATTTGCACTTGACCTATTCAAATTCAACAAGCTCTATCGATTGGCCTCCTATATCTTTAACATCTATGAATGAATACAACACCATAGGCCTCTTTGCCATGGCATTCCCCACACTCTTCCCTACAGGCATTGCCATGATCATGCAACCAAGAGTTACAAAAGTTGAGATGCATGAATATGCTTTACACTTGCTGCACTACCATGATAACTGATTTGGCCAACACCCAAGATTCCGCTACTATCTTTATAACATTCTGATGCGCCATCGTAGCCAAACTACTGCTAGTGTTTTTGTGAAAAAGTACATTGAGAACAACTTGCCAACAACGGTTTCAGACCTACGACAATGTCTTCATGACTCTCCCGATTCAAAATTACCAGAGAAAATAATGCAATTCGGTTCAGCCATACGAGGAACGCGATCTTTCTGGAACAGACGCCGATCTGAGCTAACTGACATGATCACGCAAATAGGAAGTCCTACATTCTTTTTCACTCTCAGTACAGCTGATACTAAATGTCATGACTTGCACATGATCATGCCTCCCAGTGTTCCTTCCAATTCAGTCAACCACTTCCAATGGAAAATCCAAAATATAATTAAGAACCCACATCTAACAGCCCAATATATGCATTGCAGATTTACAATTTTTCTCGAAGAAATCCTGCAAAAAGGCCTCCATGCAGTAGACTATTGGTGCAGGTATTTTTTAATATCCATTTTCTTCTACATTAATTTTCTACATTTGATATATATGTTTTAACGATATTTTACCTTCATATTATATCCAGATACGAATGGCAACATAGAGGATCCGCACACATTCATGGCTTCCTCTGGCTGCAAAATGCACCAAACATGGACACAATTGACTGGAACAATGCATTAGAAATTGCTAATGCACAAAAATATTTCGACCTCTACGTAACTGCCTGGAATCCACGTCAAGCAGAACACTGAAATATTCTGCTTCAGCAATCAACAATTCATAACCCATGTCTTCTTGACACAGCATCAATATTCACATCCAATCAGTTTGAAGACTATACAGAGCTTGTCAATTGCATTCAACGTCATACAAAGTGTCATGAGTCTTCTTGTCTTCGCAAGAAAGACAATGTACTTAGCTGCCGGTATGGAGTACCATGGGAGTTGAAGTCCACATCTTCACTTTCCATTGATGATAAAGGTCATAAAACCTATGTCCCTGCACGCAATGATGAAAGATTGGATATTCACAATGCCGATCTACTCTCTATTTGGAGAGCAAATGTTGATTGCCAACCAGTCCTTTCTCGCCATGCTGTATTAAAATATATTTCAAAATATGCAGCAAAATCAGAAACAAGATCTGAGAGCTACCGTCAAATGCTATCACGGCTATCTCAAAGTGCCATTCCAGAAGCACCTACTGTTGCTATTATCTGAAAACTCCTTACAGAAACCATTGCAGATAGAGACATTGGAGCACAAGAAATATGCCATATGTTACAAAAGCTGCCTCTTTCTCTCAGAAGTCGTACATTTCGGTCTTTGAATGTTAACAAGTCTGTTTTCAAACGCGTTTCACAAGATACTGAGAACCCTTGTTTGACACCAAACTTTATCCTTGCATACATGAACAGGCCTGTCTCCTTGAAATCACTGCCCCTCCTTGAAGCTTCACGCTCATGGTCATATTTTTCCCAGCGAAAAAAACCAATGGAAACACATATTCCCACCAATGATTGTACATGTTTTGCCCCGTTACAATGCCATTCCTTCCTCTGATGATCCTTCTTATGCCACTTTTTGCTGTAGTGAATTACTATTGTATTTCCCCTTCCGAACACCCCCCAATGATATTGGTTCAATTGATGCAGAAATTATTGCACATTGGGAACAAAAAAAGGGTACATATACACCATGGCATGTCCATCGAGAAATTGAAAAGCCACAAACCCCACATACTGAAGATCAAACTACCCCTGACATCCCTCCTGATTCCATGCAGATGAACGAATGGCAAATCCTCTCTCAGCTGCACCCAGGTTACAATATTGCAATTGATGACCTTGACATGATTGGCTACCGCGACTTCGATGCCAACCACAATTGGTCACATAATACTATCCCTCCCCACTTGCAAGAAACTGCCATAAATTTCATTGAATTCAACCACTCAACGATTCAAAGCGAACATCATTCTTTTTGCAACCTTCCCCAAGATCACACATTATCTCCTACCCAAAACATAGCCTTCACCACTATTTTTTCACACTTTAAAACCCCTTCGCCAAAACCCCCACGCAAAATCATCATACAAGGAACAGCTGGGACAGGAAAATCCCATTTGATTAAATGTCTGCACCATGCATTTGTGGAAAACTCACCAGGAAACAAAAACCCTTTGTTGTTACTTGCACCAACAAGTCTTGCAACTTTCAACATAAATTCCCTCACAATACACTCTGTCCTTCGTATCCCTATCCAAACAATGCATCCTCTTGAAGGCCAACCACTCCTACAACTGCAAGAGCAACTCCGTCATGTAGAGTACATTCTCATTGATGAAATGAGCTTCATTGGTGCAAAAATGCTTACTCGCATTGGTGATCGTCTAAGAGAGGCATTCCCTCTTCACCGAAATGCACCATTTGGTAATCGCTCAATTATCTTTGTCGGAGATTTAGGCCAGCTACCACCTGTAAAAGACATTCCTTTGTATGCTGGGACATCGCGTGGCACTGCACTTTGGCGCAGCTTCGACATATTCATAATACTTTCAACCGTTTTTCGTCAACAAGGAGCTAGCCTGTCCCAGGTTGCTTTCCGGCAAATACTCACAAATCTCAGAAATGGAATATCTACACTTGAAGATTGGCAACACCTTATGCCAAGAACAAGTTCGTCTCTTACACATGAAGAGCAACGCACATTTGAAGAATCCATGCACCTATATGCAATAAACAACTCAGTTGTTTTGCATAATAAGAAAATGCTTAAAAAATTGAACATCCCAGTAGCGATTTGCTCTGCAGAACAACAAAGGCAGAGAACTCCTACTACAATGGAAGATAAGCATTTGCCTGCAAAAGTGCTCTTATGCAATGAACAAAAAGTTATGCTCACCAGCAACTTATGGGTACATGGAGGCCTCGTTAATGGCGCACTTGGGAAGGTCATCTTAATGTTTTATTCTATTGGTTCAAAGCCCCCAGAATTACCATCCTTCGTGGTTGTCGACTTTATACAATACAAAGGAACACCATGGGACATTTCACACCCAACATATGTACCCATTTCTCCCATCACAAGGGGTGCACGCTGTCAAATACCACTTCAAATGGCATGGGCTTTAACGATACACAAGTCACAAAGAATGACATTAGACAAAGCAATAGTAGACATCGACACCAAAGAACGACAAGGGCTAACGTTCACTGCAATTTCAAGAGTGCGTTCATTGGCAGACATTCAAATCAATCCAACATTCCCATTCTCGCGCATTGCAGAAATGCACAAGAATCCATATCTTAAGCGTAGACAACAAGAGGAATCATTGCTTGCATCAAAATCTATGCACGAGAATATACTCTAGCCAATCGTATAACCTGTTTTCCAGAATTACCCACATGGTAAACACCACTTGCTGCAATAACCAAATTTCACATACATTTGCTTTCTATTACATTTAATCTCATATGATTTTATATTGGCTTGAAATCATTTATTTTATTTCAAATATTCAAACATAATATTTCCCGCCAAGAACAGCAAGGTCTAGCATTCGCTGTAATTTAGAAATTTCTTTAAAAAATCATTTATTTTACGTCAGTGCTTTAAAAAACATGCTTTCGTCAAACACATCCATTTTCACTTACAATATTTTATTTTTTGATGGAAACAGGTATGCATACAGGCTATTTATGATTTTTGTATGAGTATTGCCAACAAATTCAGCATCCTGCCCTAGCAAACATTGCCCCATCATGCCTATATGATTACCTGCTCATTCTCAATTACATCTATATGTAATAAAATGCTCTTATTGTACATATGTTTAGAAGCCAACTAATACTTTCATTGTATATATGTTTAGTTATTAGCTACCAAACATGTCTCTATGTGTAAACCATATGTAAAATTTCAAAAAAAAATTTGCAAAACATTTAACTATCTCCTGTATAATTGCTTCTGATAAACGCATAATACCAAGTAAAATATTTAGAAGTATTCAAGTGTAATAAGTCTACTATGTTCCACCAAACATGATGCATAGTTATGGAGTGTCATAAGTTTTTTTGTACCTATAATCTTAATAAAAAAAACTCAGTTTACATAGATTTTGGGTTTCTAGTGTGGTTTCTATTGTTCATGGAATGCTAGATGTTATGCTACTCACGTTAAGTTATCTTTGTTTCTTTTTTTCAAAAAAGTTATATAGGAATATGTTTACCTTACATGGGCTTCTGCAATGACATTTATAGAGTGGTTAGTTGTTTGTTTTAAAATAAAATACATTTACATGAAATTTTCTAATTCTCTTCTTTTCTGTTTCAGTCATGTCAGCATTTTTAAATACATGTGATTGAATAGAAAGTCTTGTGGTTTTCTTTAAGTATTTCTGCTTTGACATTCTGCTTTGTTCTCTTTTTCACTTCCAATATAAATATCTTACATTCCCACTCTCTACTGTCTCCTATATCTTTTACTCTATTTCATATTTAATAAACTGTACAGTATCAATAGTAGCAAAGAAAGTGGCCCGACCTTTCATAAAAATTCAACAATTCCAACTTCATAAATCTATCGGCCTCTCTTTGTACCTTTTGGTACAATTGTTAGTAATATAACTTACATAATTTAACTGTGAATGGTGCCCAAGTGACCCAAAACTATATTAAATATTAAAAATAAATTTAATATCTTCATCTATAAATGTTAGAATATCGAGAATATTTTTAATGAAGGGTAAATCATGGCGTGTTAAATAATTAAATTTAAATATAAAATCCTAAATCCTAAATTTAATTAAAATTTTAAATTTACTTTCTTAATTTAAAATTGATTAAATCTTGTATTGATAAATTAGTTTAAATATAAAATATAAATATATGTTTATTTTGGTAAAAGTGCATTTATTTTAGTAACTTAAATTTAAATTCAACGTAAATTTATATTTTATATTTAAATTTTCTTAAATTTTGTGTTAACAAATTAATTTCAATATAGAATACATGTAGACGGTTATTTTTTATAAAAGTGACGTTTATTTGGGTAATTTAAATTTAAATTTCCTTTAAATTTTGAATTTGCTTTTTTAATTTAAGTTTTATTAAATCTTGTGCTAATATATTAATTTAAATATAAAATACATATATTATTTTGATAAATGTGACATTTATTTGGGTAATTTTGGTAAAAGAATAATAAAAATGGTATATTAAAAAATTGTCTACATGGCATTATTTCATTAGTTTCTTAATTTTTTCTTAGGTGGTTATTTTTTGAGTTGAAAATTCCTCTAATGTGAGAATTTTGGTAAAAAAAGTTAGATGAAGGGGACAACTTGTTATAGACTAGGATACCGTGGTCGTCAGGGTACATAACTTGTATTATAGGCTTATATAGTTTAGGAGAAAGGGGTATTTCAACCAACAACATAGTATTCTCCTCCAAGATGATGAGGAGGTATTTTCATGTATAACACATTTAAGAATATATCACAATTCAAATTCATAACTTAGTATTTGTAGACAAATGTAAGGGCAATTAACAACGTTCATAAAAAATATAGCAGTAGTTTGGCTACGATGGCGCATCAGAATGTTATAAAGATAGTAGCGGAATCTTGGGTGTTGGCCAAATCAGTTATCATGGTAGTGCACCAAGTTTTGAATCATTTTTTGCACCTCATTTTGCATCCAATGTTGCATCCAAATTTGGGCCATTTTTATGCCTATTTCCCACCATTTTTTCTACTTTTGTTTCCAATTTCTCACCATTTTTTATGTCCAATTTTGCATCATTTTTGGTGTCTAATTTTTCATCCTTTTTGACATCCTTTTTTCTGCCACATTTTCTGTCCACATTTGCATCTCATTTTGTACCTAGATTTTAGTTTGAATTTTCATCTAGTTATGCATCATTTTTGGCATCCTTAGTTTCACCCTTTTTTAGTCCCATTTTGCTTCTTGTTTTGTGTCTTTTCTTACATCCTTTCTGCACCCAACTTTGCATCCTAATTTTACACCATTCTTTGCATCCTCATTTTCGTGTCCACTTTTGCATCCTTGTTCGTGCCCAATTTGGTATCTTTTTGTATGCCCTATTTTGTTCCCTTCTTTGTGTCTAGTTTTGCACCCTTTTTTAATTCTACTTTAAAACCCTTTTTGTCTCATTGTTTTCATCTTGTTTTGATGGCTAGTTTAACATTCAATTCTACTCCCAATTTTGCATCGATGGTTACATCCACTTTTGGCTTCATGTTTAGAGTTTTACTTTTACTTCCATTTTACTAATTTTATTACATAGTGAAATATATTACAATTTCTAAATATCATTTTGCTGTAGGATTTAATGCACAGTTAGATGAACATAAAACCCTCTCAATTTATCCCATAAACCTAAGATAGACTGATTAAGAGAAAGGTTGTTCTAAGGCTCAGGATTCCTAGTAGATCAAGATGTAGAGTATAGATTAAGAAAAGAAGAATGAATTCATGTGAGTCCTTGCATGCAGCTCTTGTTGGAGTTTTTAGTGTAGCTGGGAAGCACTCCTAGATAGCTCCAAATCTTGGTCCTACACACAAGAGAGGTAACAAATAAAACTTCACAACATAATATCTTGATAATCAAAACTATCATAAACATATAAATATTATTGAATAAATAAATATAAACCAAAATTTCATACATTCATTAGTTAATTAGGATAAGTAAAGAATGAATAGTAGCATATGGAAGGAAGAACAACTAATCTATATTAATAAAGGAGTTGGAGGAAAGTTACAACCATTAGATGCAGTTGCAACAACACCTCCCCCAACTCATAGCTCCAAAACTCTCCCTCTCAAGATAGATCTCAGCAACATGACAATACATGAATTCCCATCACTTCCTCAATGGCCAAGCCTCCAATATATAGGAAAGTGAAGGTTATGAAGATTTTCCAGATTTCTCATTAGTTCAATTTTGGAAAAATCTATTGGGTGAATAATGTTTCCTCATATAAAAATGGCATTTTCCACTTTTTAGATGCTTTTGTGCTTAGGAAAAAGCTTCCCCATGCTTTATGGCACTTTCCCACTTTTGTATGCTTTTATTTTTTAGGAAAAATCTAAAGATAAGGATAAAGAGATCACATTCCACCATATTAGTTTCCAAAAGTGAACAAGAGTGTCAAATTCTAGTAAACTCGAGATTTTTTCCTTGCATTAGAGGAATTTTCATTTTAAAATGTTAACATTGAATTTCCATGTCTAATGTGTAAGCCAATCAAAATCCTTTAAAATTTGAAAGACATAGAGGTGTGACTAGGCAGTGGATTTCTTTTTAATTAGGCCAATAGGCCTTCCTATGCATCAACAATTGTCAACACTTTTAACCTGAACCGTCTGATCAAGTTTGACAGTTTCAACCGTTGATTTCAAGTTCACTGCTTTTTCCAAATATATGAGTTGCTTTCTTTTCACCTCCAGTTCTGCTGTGCATTGAACCTGGCTCTTTGAGTTGCATTACTGCTTTTTCCAATTCTTTTGTCTCTTAAGATATTTTCACTGTGGAAGATATTTTCACTGTTTTTTCCTTGACAGTTGTTGTTGCTGTTTTTGGCCAACACTGAGCTTCATCGACCAGCACCTTACAAATTCTCATGAGAAACTTCACACAGGAGATACTCTGTCCCCTACAATCCTCGGAGCCATTCAAAGTGCATCAATCTATGCGTTTCCTTCTCCCAAACACCACTAATTGGCGTAAGTTCTCTTGGCTCCCCTACTTCCACATACCAAACACTCGCGCATTCTGTAACGTTCATGTCGCATTCAATATTTTTAGTTTATAATTTGTAGAAATCTTTTAGTTCTCGGAGGAATTTGAACGCGAGTGGTGGGAGATTAAGTCTATATGTATGTAATTAGTGGCTTTTAATATAAAATTTGAAGATCAGTAGTTTTATCACAAATATAGTGACGCTTCAGTATTTTACCACTTTAATCAGTGGTCCCGTTGTATACTGTGGTTGTCGTTATTTAAAATATAATGTTTTGTAGTAGTAAAGGTCAGTGCAAGGTGTTGGTTGGCAGTGACCTACATAGATGTTGATTACAACAGACTTGGGTTGGGTTAAATTTTTTGATGTTCACACTGACCTGAGTTTGATTTTTATTGGCTGATTAATATAGATCTATAACATCTAGCCTATTACAGACCTGGGTTGGGTTATATTGTTTGATGTTCACACCGACCTAAATTTTTATTGGCTGATTAATGGAGATCTATAACCTCTAGTTTATTACAGACCTGGGTTGGGTTATATTGTTTGATGTTCACACTGACCTGAGTTTTTATTGGCTGATTAATGGAGATCTATGACATCTAGTCTATTACAGATCTGGGTTGGGTTACATTGTTTGATGTTCACACTGCCCTGAGTATTGGCTAATTAATGGAGATCTATGACCTCTAGTCTATTATAGAAGCCCATATACCAACTTATAATATGGTAATGCGAAGATATTTGAACATTCCATTGATTTCTGTTTGCTGAGTAATGGAAATAATGAACTCTAATCGTGTATTTATAAATATCCTTGTAGCCTTTTTTAAAACGATCAAAGGGAGGTTTGGATTTTTTTTGGTTATTGAGTTATTTCTCTACAAGTAGGATACAAGTACTCTCCTCCCTGATTGCATGCAGGCATCCCTGATCCCGGATAAAATCGATATAGTACATAAAAGATTTGAACGATATCGGTGTAAAAAAGTCTTCTTGCAGATACGCAGTTGCTGTTAAAATTTGAAGAGTAATGGTTGCTTCACAAATCTTGTGATGCATTAAAGTGAAATGCACTGGGTATTTTATCACTTTAGTCGGTGGTGCCATTCTATACAATGCCCGATGTTCATGAAAAGCTAGTGATTCATGCCTGTAAATATCACATACGAGGTGTTTTTAACAGAGCAGGAGTTTGGTCAGTTGAGCTGTGCTGTGCTTGAAGATTTATCATAGCGGACATCTGGTCTGGGTTTGATTTTGATTGGCTATCTCAGAACTTCAAATATCTGAGTTTTAATCACTTCTAATTAAAATATGAAATCATTAGTTGACATGTTACATATCAATAGTCTAAGATCAGAAGCAATAAATGTTACAATAAATTGTAAAAAGCGAATGTGAGTCCATCAGAGATTTTGAATTGACTAAACTGTTCGGTTCTATATGAGTAAAACTAATCATCCGAAAATTAACAAAGATACCCTTCAAATGTAATGCAATTGTTTATTGTTTTCTCAATTGCGTATATGTTATGTAGATAGATTTTTAAAATTATATACAAATAACATTAAAATATTTTATTTAATATAAATATTTCAGTATCTAATTTATCAACTACATTATACACATTATATTTTTTCATTACTATTATATTTTTAATTACATATCAGGATTACATAATTTTATATTTCATGTATAACCTTATTAATTTGTTATTCTAAATATTTTTTAATTCTTACTTATTAATTTAATAATAAATATAAAATAAACTCTACTTTTTCTTTTATAAAAAATATATATATATTTTCATATTCATTTACTTTTTTATTTAATATTAAAATATGTTATTATGATTAACATGAAAATGTTTTTTTACAATATTAATTGACATGAATATTTAAATAATTTATTAATCCTTTTATTAAATTATTTTTAAAAGTATAAAAAATAAATTTTTTTTTTCACATTTAAAAATAAAATATAAGAATTTTCAAATCTTAATTACTTTATCTTGCTTCAAAGCTAACATGAAAATATGTTACTTTACATGGACATTAAAATATATTATTTATAGTTGTGAAAAAACCATTTTTATCAAATATTTTTCAAACTACTTATAACATTACTAAAAAACTTATTAAATAATACTTTAAATTAAAACTAACTAAATGTATTAAATGATTTATAATTATTATAAATATATAAAATTATTTTTACTTATTACCGTTAACATTATTTTTTATTTAGAAAATATGTTTATTTCAAAAAGATAAATATCAAATCAAATAGAAAAAAAGTATGAATATCTTATAAATTATATTATATCTTTAAATCTATCTATATATAATTGGCCTTCACACACATTTCCTATGATATATAAAATTGACCTTCACACATTTCTTATAATTGATAGATATTTAATTAGTTTATTTTTTAAAATATTTTATGATGACATTTATTTTTATTTGATTATTATCTTAAATCTTTTGGGGGTATATTTAGTATTTCTATATTAAATTATTTTTACTTTAATATAATCATAAAAGTCTGTAAACTAGACGACATCTTTTGTTATTTGAATGAGCATAAATGATTTATAGAATAGATCTTCAAACACATTTGCTATAATATATAAAATTGACTTTCACACACATTTCGTATAATTGATAAATATTTAATTAATTTATTCTTTTTGGATATTTTACCATGATATAATCTTTATTTTTATTGATTATTAAGTTAACGTCACAATCGTTCTTTTGTGCAGGAATCATCTTGAAGCCGGTCAGTAGGAGTTCTTCTTACCGCACAGAGATCCCCAAGTGAATCTAGAAAGAACCAAAGGTGATCCTTTCTACACTTCTTGTCAATATATGTCAAATAGATGAACATGTGTGTAACAGGTACCTTTTTTCAGATAACCTTACGGTTTGTAAATGCTTTAGTTTTTCTCTCATAAAAGAAATTCTTTTTTAAAGAAAAGCTGATAAACTGCATATCTCCTCCTGTCGAAATAGTTGTAGATTTCTTTTGTTTTGTTTCAATAGTTGTTAGGGAATATTAAGAAAATCAACTCTCAGTTGTGCGTTAGTGACCCATTTCCATGTTTTTCAAGTGACTTTGTGGACCAAAATGGGGGGGGTGGAACTTGTCCCAAGGGCTAAATTAGGATATACAACATTATTATGCTAACAAATTTGATGTATTAAAATTTATTTTTAAGAAAATGCTTTAGTTTTTCTCTCATAAAAGATTTTTTTGTTGAAAGAAAAGCTTATAAACTATATATCTCCTTCTGTCGAAATAGTTGTAGGCTGGTTTGTTTTGATCCAATAGTTGTTAGGGAATATTAAGAAAATGAACTTTCGTCTATGCAAAGTGTTTCCTGACTTTATATGCACTGATGAATGCATGAATATCTGAAATAATACATGTGTAGAATAAGACTTGTTTGCATAAGAAATTGAAATTTTTTTAAATCATTGTTCTGCACGGTTTAATGAGTCGAGAGTCTCATCATATTCATACGTCAATACCCCCTCCGAAGACAAATAAGAAAGCACACTAAAATTTACACTAAAATCAATCAGATACTCTTTTTTAGAGCAAACCAACATTAGATATATTAGGACCTTGGGATAAGAGAGTGAGTCAACTACCCAAGGTTGCAAATCAAACTAGTGTCGTTAAAGAGTGAAAAATCCTTCTGCACTCATATTACCAGGACCACTCCACTAACAATGGAGCGAAATACGAGACAACATTGGATTGTAATTGAAGGTAGCCCGCCTTCTTTTACAGCTCCTTTGGGCATTCTGTGTAACGGGGGTCCCTTCGAGGATTTCGGAACTGAGTTGGGGACTCAGGTATCCTGCCCACACAGCGTGCTGTCTACGACTATGTCCCCCCTGGTAATGTCTGTGATTTGAGGTATCTCTAGTGGCCAATACTTCTAGGTACTTACCTAAGGTGACTGGGATGGGCTGTCCTGGTACCTCAAACAGACGGACCTACTTTGTCTTCATTTTTTGGGAGGGTGCTCGTCTTCACGAGAGTACTTGGCCCCTCAATCTGAGGTTCGGGCGAAGCTCAAAAGTAACCGTAACTGTACATTTGGCCATCCTTCTCTGTTACTCATTGAGAGACTGGGTTTCATCTCCAGTAATTGGTGTTTATTAGACAAGGTAATTTCACTTTGTTTGCTGATTATCAGTTTTAGTGTATTTTTCCTTTTTTAGTACTTGAGTGCTATCATTTTTTAAGACTTAAAGAATATCACCTTAAAATTTATCTGATAAAATATACCATTCATTGTGACTACATCCGTCCCTCACCGTCAATCCAGATGGTTGTTAGGACTTCCTCCACTCACTGTGGAGAATTTTCCGAGATCCACTGACTCGAATTCTTCATCTTCGAGGAATCATTCTCCTAAATTGTACATGGGATCTATGTGGACAACCAACGATTTGTTTATCTGATTCAGCAACGGCTCTGATTCAAATCTTATCAGAATTGATGGAAGCAATAGGTGTTACTATTGAAAAAACAGATGAGTCCAAATTAATATCACATGGATCTTTTGATGCATTAGTACTTCTACCTAAGCTAACCATCACTGACAACACCTACAAGGTCATCTTATCTTTAACAGTGTTGTGAATGACAATTTAATCTCAAACCTTTTGCCCTTATTATTGTTTCACCATCAAAAGTTAGCCTTGCTAGATTACTTCCCTCATTCACATCACATTATTCTTTACATGACTTTTGTGCTGTGGTAATTTGATGAATTACAAGTACTACTCTCACAGAAATAGAATCCCTCTATTAATATTATGGAGCCATCATTGACTACAAATGCCATTCCTCTGCTGTTGAATGGTTCCACTGATATTCAACCACTGCTCCAGATAATCGATATTGGTTCTGTTACATCATTAAAAACAACATCCTCGCACTTTTGCATTACTCTATCTGATGGAACACATCAACACAAGACTTTGCTACCATCAACATATAGCCAACAAGTTGCATCTGAAGACATTCAAATTGCCTCAATAATTCTGCTTAAAAAAACCGCTTGCACGGTGCTTCAAAACTCCTCGTAAGGCCCAAATTTTGAATTTACCCTTTTCTATTTTTTGTCTTCTATACGCTTCCTGCATTACACAAAAAAAATAAAAAAATCTTCATTAATTCATTTATCATTTGTTTACATAAGGTCCATCCAAGTGGTTGAGCTTGAAGTTGTGATGCGCTCAGCAGCATTGACGAAGGACTCATCGACACTGCTACATGCTAAGGCAGGTACATCCCAAGTTAGCTCTTCATCAACAGAAGATACCTTGCCCTCTATAGTTACTCCACCAATTACGGCAACAACTACAACAATTCCATTCACGGCACTCAATCCTGCTCGAAAATATTGGTCAATCCAAGGTAGAGCATCTACAAAAACATCATTGAAGACTTACAACAATGTGCGAGGATCAGGAAAAGTTTTTGGGTTTGACCTTATCAATCGTGATAGGGAAGAGATCCACCTTTCTGCATTTGCTGAATTGGCTGAATCTCTTTACAGCCTAATTGAAGTTGGGCAGCTATACATTGTTTCAAATGGCACAATTAAAGAAGCAAATCCAAACTACAACCACCTCAAGAACAAATGGGAAATTTACTTGTTTGCTGCTTCCACTATCAATCCATGTCCCATAGATGATCCAACGTTTCCTTACCAGATCTTTCACTTCAAGACTATTGCTGAAATAAAAAGTGCAAGTCCAAATACGAATGTGGATGTCATTGGTGTTGTTACTTCCACCTCACCTGCATCAACAATTTGACGGAAAGACGGAAGTGAGACATTAAGGAGAACACTAATATTAAAAGACAAGTCAGGTTTTAGCATTGATGTAACATTATGGGGAGACCATTGTGACTCTATAGGGCAAAACCTTGCTGAATTATACTCTTTCGACAACCCACCAATCCTTGCAATCAAAGGAGGTTGTGTATCTGAATTTAATGGCACCACAATAGGGACGATATCAACAAGCACTCTCATCATAAATCCACAAGTTGAAGAAACTCATTGACTACATGCATGGTTCCGTGAAACAAGTTATAGTTCTTCTTCTCCATCTTTGAGTAGAAACTATGATGTTGCTTCAAAACATGCCCTACCACGAAAGACGTTCCATGAAATTGCTGGCATGAAAACCTCCGCTAAAGCAATATGGGTTTCAGTTCGTGCAACAATAACTGCTCTTCACATGGACGACTTCTACTTTCTAGCATGTCCATTAGATTTCAATGGAAAACAATGCATGAAGAAGGTTGTGGAGCATTCTAACAATCTTTGGCATTGTACAAAATGTAACAGCGACTTTCCAGAATGTGACTACCGTTACAAATTTAAAATTGAGCTACATGACCACACCGGGCATCTGCAAAATGTCATAGCTTTCAATGATGCAGGAAACGAGCTCATGGGAATCACGGCAAAAGACCTGTTCCTTCTTTTTATTGAACCAGCTGATCTGCAGGAGATTTGTGGCCGAATTTCAGGACGTCGCTTCCTGCTAACACTTTCAATTAAAGTAGATTACTTCAATGGTGTTCAACGATTACAACCAATACTGATAAATTCAGAAGAAATTCAATATGCCTCTGCATGCAAAGAAGCCCTCAATGACATTCAAGCAATGTCCACTTGAAAACGACCTATTGTTCGCCGCCTTTGAAAAGTTTTTTTGGGTCTCTTCAAACACTACTGTTTTTACATAAACAAACATTTCTGCACAACTAATTGTTTCATATTGTTTTAAATTACACCCATGTTATTGTGATGCACACTGTCGCTGCAAATACTCTCTTCCAGTTATTCCAAAATATGTATGTTTACCACTTTTCATTTTACATAATATAGATATCAACATTTGTAAAGACTTACTACATAATTTTCCCGTTCATTGTTTACATGTCTATACATTGATCTCTTGCTTGCTAGTCTATTCATGCTATCGTTCAAACTTGAAAAAAAAAAGAAGAAGAAGGAAGCAAAATCTTGGTTATCTTGCTCCTCTCCTCTGAATAATAGATGCCATAATAACATATGATTTTATAGTACTCCTAATTGCATGTTTTTCCTTCTACCTAATCTACCTACATTCACTGTTGTTCAAATAAGAAAAAAAAATTCTAGAAATTGTAATACATTCTCCAAACATGCAATACTTGTTTATGAAAAATAACACAAATTTTTTGTACTTGTTTAGATATGCCAAAAAACAATCAAAATGTGGACAAACACGAGCGACGACGTCTTCTTTATGCACAGCGAAAGGATACAATAAATGCACGGCGGCGACTACTTTATAAAA
>Ga0181464_1000600_pt1 | contig 16301 bp, 16 predicted proteins | sample InSIn2gowninarea_FD_119074 | JGI IMG/M metagenome (GOLD analysis project Ga0181464, IMG submission 119074) | Clean room microbial communities from NASA Spacecraft Assembly Facility at Jet Propulsion Laboratory, Pasadena, California, USA -... ...
TCATTTTTCTCAGTTCGTGCTGTTAGCATGATTATTGGAATGTCCCAATTTTTACGAATAAGCGTACATGCTTCCCAACCATCCATTTCGGGCATCATAACATCTAATAAGATAATATCTGCTTTCTCCTCTTCTAAATAACGAATTGCCTTTAAGGCAGAGGTCATTTTTACACAGTTATAACCCATGGGAGTTAAATAAAGGGAGAGTAAATCTAACATTCTTGGTTCATCGTCAATGAGCAATACTTTTTTCACTATTTTCCACTCCCACAAATATAAATCTAGATCTAAATTATACTACATCCCTTCACAATCAATTATGTAAATACTATTAATCCATGTCGTATGGCTCGAGAGCCATCCCTCCTTCGAAAAGCGTATTGTATAGAATTTTTCGACTAATGGCTATATAATAATGAAGTACATACTTAAAGGGGGTTATAGAATGACAGCCACTCCATATCTAGATGTTTGGGACTTAGATGTAATTTTTAATGGGGGCAGTGAGTCTAAAGAATTTGCAGACCACTTAAACCTAACCTCAGAATTAATTGAGTTTTTCCAAACAAAAGTGAGCAACTGGACACCACTCAATACCACTGAGGATTCAAAACCTTTAAAAGAATTACTTGAAAACTTTGAGCATGCCGCGAAAAAGCTGCGTCAGGCTGGTGCTTTTGTTGGATGTTTGCAGGCCCAAAATACCGAGGACAAGAAAGCCTATAACTTGGAAGCGAGAGTAACCAGTTTAAGTGCTGCCTTCCAAACCGCTCTCAGTCAGTTTGACAGTTCTTTAACCATGATTACTGATGATGTTTGGATGGATTTGTTAGCTGATGAACAACTGCATGTACTTTCTTACATATTATCAGAACGTCGTGAACGTGCAAAAGATAAACTTTCTAAGGAAGAAGAAGCATTAATTAATGCCCTTGGTGTAGATGGCTATCATAGTTGGGGTCAGTTGTATGATTTAATCGTCGGTAAAATTAAAGTCACTTTTAACGATAATGGAGAAGAAAAATTACTCTCTGTCGGGCAGGCATTCAACAAATTTTCTAGCCCTGACAGGAAGATTAGAGCTGCAATTTTTAAGAATTGGGAGGCAGCTTGGGGTGAACAGGCCGATATTCTAGCCAAAACCCTTAATCACCTTTCCGGTTTTCGATTAAATGTATATCAAAAAAGAGGCTGGGAAGATGTATTGAAAGAGCCGCTCAGCATTAACCGCATGGAAAAGGAACGCTAGAAACCATGTGGGCTGTCATTTCCGAGAATAAACAAATGCTCGTTAAGTATTTAGAGCGGAAGGCCTCGCTCTTAGGACTTGAAAAATTGAGTTGGTATGATTTAGACGCCCCATATGGAAAAACAGCATCAAAGGTTTCTTATCAGGAGGGTGCTGAATTTATCGAACAGAATTTCGCTATTTTTGGCGAGAAAATGTCTTCCTTTGCCCGCAAGGCATTTGAAGAACAATGGATTGAGGGTGAAGATCGTCCAGGAAAAGCACCTGGCGGCTTTTGTACGTTCTTTCCAGAGAGTAATCAATCCCGCATTTTCATGACTTACTCAGGAACACCGTCCAACGTTTCAACCTTAGCACATGAACTTGGTCATGGCTTCCACACCTTTGCTATGAAAGGTGTCCATCATCTCAATCGCAATTACGCGATGAACGTTGCTGAAACGGCTTCAACCTTTGCTGAGATGATTGTTTCGGATGCAGCAGTGAAGAATGCTAAGGATCAAGAAGAAAAGCTAGTTCTATTAGATGATAAAATCCAAAGAACCGTGGCTTTATTGATGAATATCCATGCCCGGTTCTTGTTTGAAACACGGTTTTATGACGAAAGAAAACAAGGCCCTGTAGCGGTGGAACGATTAAACGAGTTAATGCTTGAGGCACAAAAAGAGGCGTATAGTGATGCTTTAGAAGAGTATCATCCATTATTCTGGGCTTCGAAACTGCACTTCTTTATTACCGGTGTCCCTTTCTATAACTTCCCATATACATTTGGTTTCCTCTTTTCACTTGGTATCTATGCACAAGCATTAGATGAAGGCATTGGCTATGAGGAGAAGTATATAAGTTTGTTAAGGGATACGGCCTCCATGTCCGTGGAAGACCTTGCCAAGAAACATTTACAAGTCGATTTAACCCAACCTGACTTTTGGGAGAAAGCAGTCCGTATTTGTCTTGATGATATTGATGAATTCCTGACTTTGACTGAAGGTAAATAAGATAGAAAAAGCATCGACCGATGATTATGGTCGATGCTCATTTTTTATTCAACACTAAGTTCAGCTGAAATTACGCAGGCGATTGCCGCAGTAATGACGATAGCCATCACAACCATGAACATACTCTCCACCCCTTAGATAGATCCTGTTCTTCTACTATGAATTTATCATATTTTCACTGTACCTATCTGAGGAGAATGTGAACATTTTGTTAACAACCATTTACTGCAATTCAGCAAATTTAATTTACCTATGATATCATTGTGAGATTTTTTTCTTTGGTTTGAAAAATAATGACAATAATATAATATGCAGCGGCATCACGTTACCTCCTAATTTTTATTCCTTAGCTAGGTGGTATCCTTCATAATCCAGAAACTTGCACCCCGACCTTGCATTAGTAAAAACCACATATTATAACCACCTTTCATGTCAGCAAATTTTAACTAATTACATACAACGATACATGGATGCTTGACGGTCTTTGTTTTGTTCATAAAGCTTTTCAACCTTTTCTTGATGATAAGCTTCTTGGAGACTTATCTCACGTTTTTTAAATGTGATTGTGAAGAAGAAAATATTAAGGGTCATGAATAACCACCTCCTTTAAATAATCTCTTGTAGCGCAGTCGCAACAAAGTTAATTTATGCTTCACATATCCAAAATGCTCGTAAAAAGGGCACAAAAAGGCCGCAGAAGAGTGTCCCCTGCGGTTTGGTGATTTTTAGGCACAAAAATACCGCAAGGCGTCATCCTACCTGCAGCATGGATATGTATGGTTAACTTAACTAAAAATTAAGCAAGCCATTCCAGTCGGGTCGAATGTTTAATATTTAAATATACAGTTGTTGATGCTACATTCATGCCAATTGGTGCAACAGTTTTGCCAGTTAGTAATAACATCATTTTCTTCGACCTCCTTTTGGAATATTTTACTTACTACGGTAATTATATCCACACACCATCACTTTGTAAACCATTTTTCTGTAATTTTTTTTTATTAATTAAAATGCCCAAAAACAAAAGAAGGTGTCAGGTACCTGACACCCTATCCCAATATGTTACGGTTTTAGTGCATTGTCTAGGTCCTCAATTAGGTCTTCTACATCTTCTAACCCCACTGAGATTCTTACGAGACCGTCTGTGATTCCTAATTCTGCTCTGCGCTCTGCTGGAATGGAAGCATGGGTCATTCTGGCTGGAACAGAGATTAGACTTTCAACAGCACCTAAACTTTCGGCTAATGTAAAATATTTCACCTTACTTAGTAATTGGTCGGCATTTTCTGCACTTCCGACATCAAATGAAACCATCCCGCCAAAACCTCTAGTTTGTTTTTTCGCGATGTGATGGTTTGGATGGGTTTCAATTCCAGGGTAATAAACCTTTTTCACATTTTTGTGCCCTTGTAAAAATTCAACAATAGCTTTTGTATTAGCTTCCATCTCTTCCAAGCGGACTCCTAGTGTTCTTATCCCACGAATTAACAGATAGGAATCTTGCGGACCTAAGATCCCGCCAGTCGAATTTTGAACAAAGTGAAGCTCTTCAGCCAGCTTTTCGCTGTTGACAACCGCCAAACCTGCTACCACATCACTGTGCCCACCGAGATATTTTGTCGCACTATGCACTACAATATCTGCACCAAGTTCGAGTGGGTTTTGCCAATAGGGCGTTGAAAATGTGTTATCGACAATGGTTAATAGGTTATGTTCTTTAGCTAGCTTAGCAACAGCTGCAATATCTGTAATCTTTAAGAGTGGGTTTGTTGGTGTTTCTAAATGTATAGCCCTAGTATTTGGTTTAATGGCAATTAAAATATTTTCTGGTTTACTTGTATCAACAAAGGTTGAGTCAATCCCTAACCGATTCAATACTTTCGTCATAACACGAAACGAGCCACCATAAACATCATCTGTTAAGATCACATGGTCTCCACTGTTAAACAGCATCATCACCGCTGTCATTGCTGCCATACCTGAACCAAAGGCAAATCCAGCCTTGCCTCCTTCAAGCTCTTTAATCAATTCCTCGAGCGCATGTCTGGTCGGATTTCCAGTACGTGAATATTCAAATCCCTTGTGCCCGCCGACACCTTCTTGCTTATACGTACTAACTTGGTAAATTGGAAAGGTAACCGCACCTGTTGCAGGATCATTACTGATTCCGCCATGAATTAATTGTGTTTTCCTTTTCAATTTAAATACCTCCTTCAAAAATCCTTTTGCTTAAGTAGCGTTCGCTTCCGTCAGGGAAGATTACCACGATATTTGTACCAGGCTTTGCTATCTCTGCTTCTTTAAGGACAGCATGAAAAGCAGCCCCTGAAGAGCTCCCAACTAATAGTCCTTCCTTCATCGCTAATTCCTTTACAAGGGCAAAAGCAGACTCATCTGATACGGTATGAATCGCATCAAAGTAGTTGGGATCCATATATCCTGGCAAGAATTCCATCCCAATCCCTTCTGTCTTATGGGGACCTGATTCTCCGCCGTTTAGGATCGATCCTTCTGGCTCAACAATGACTGTCTTTACTGCTTTTTTTTGGTCCTTTAAGTAGCGTGCAGTCCCCATAAAGGTTCCACCTGTACCTGCTCCGGCAACAAAAATATCAATTTCACCGTCCATTTGCTCCCATAGCTCTGGACCAAGGGTTTTATAATACGTTGCTGGGTTAGCGGGGTTACAAAATTGCTGTGGGCAATACGAACCAGGTATTACCTTAAGGAGCTGCTCGGCTTGAGCAATGGCCCCCTTCATCCCCTGCTCTGTCGGAGTGTGAACAATTTTGGCCCCTAGTGCCTTCATCAAGTCTTGCTTTTCGATGCTAAACTTTTCAGGAACACAGAGAATAACCTGTATCCCTTTGTTAATAGCCGCAAGTGCTAAACCAATACCAGTATTCCCAGCAGTTGGCTCTATCACTGTGCCACCAACCTGCAACTTCCCGCTTGAAAAAGCCTCATCTAACAGTTCAATCCCAAGGCGGTCTTTTACACTGCCGCCTGGGTTCATAAATTCGAGCTTTGCAAAAATACGAACTCCTTCAGGTACTACAAATTTTGAAATTTCAACAATCGGTGTATGCCCAATTAGTTCATGAACATTTTTGTAAACCTTCATGTTTTCACCTCAACAACTATCGTAGTTCTGCCACCATTTTCATAACAAGCGTTGCAGAATTTGTCGCTGCTTTATCAATAAATTGATCAAACGAAAGTTCGGATTCCTTTCCAGCAATATCAGAAAGCGAGCGAATAATCACGAAGGGAACACCAAATCGATGGGCCACTTGCGCGATCGCCGCTGCTTCCATTTCGACTGCTTGCAGATCATTAAATTTAGAACGGACAAAATCCACTCGGACCGGGTCTTCCATAAATGAGTCACCCGTGACGATTAACCCTTTAACAATTTGGAAATTATCTAGTTCTTGTGCAGCAGCTTCTGCGACGGAAATTAATTTTTCATCCGCTAAAAAGGCAGCAGGAAGCTGTGGAACTTGACCGTATTCATAACCAAATGCTGTTACATCGACATCATGGTGACGGACTTCCGTTGAAATAACCGCATCCCCAACATTTAGTGAAGGATTGAAGCCCCCTGCAGAGCCCGTATTGATGATGCAATCTGGCTTATATTTTTCAAGCAGGATGGTAGTTGACATAGCCGCATTAACTTTACCTATTCCAGAGCGCAGCAATATGACGTCTGCTCCCAGCATTTTACCAAAAGTAAATTCACAACCTGCGACAGATTCTTGTGTTTGATCGTCGATATTATCTCTAAGTAGGGTAACTTCTTCTTCCATTGCTCCGATGATTGCTATTTTCATACTGTGACCTCTTTCATAATTTTTTACGCCTTCTTTTAACTTGGTCCATGATTGTCATATTTTCTGCTTATAATCTTCCTCGGATTCAGACATCGTATCCGCAAACACTATTCTACCCTTTTTGAAAAATGCATGCTACAAAAGAGCGGGGGCCTCCGCAAAGGTCATCACCGACCTGAAACACCAATCCTATAAGTATACTATGGATTAGAGATAAACCTGTTCCCAAATAATCATATTTAACAGTTTCTTCATAATTAAAAAGAAAAGCGGAAGCGCCCTGGTCAGCGGCGTATGGCCTGGAGCTCTCCAACTGAGATAAAGGAAACACGAAGAGCCGGAGGCGCATTCGTGCTTGACTTATCGTAGGGCGGAGAGCGAAGGACACTAGCCGCTAGGGCGCTGAAGCTGGACAGTTATCTAGGTTCAAACTTTTATACTTATTAATAAAAAAAAACCTCTCGATATTTCGAGAGGTTTCTTGATAATCTAATATTACTGCCCATTCTCCGCTAGTTTTTCTACCTTAGTAGGTTTCCAGCCTTGCCCATCAACCCACTGAATATATACATTGTACTTTTGCTTGTTATCTTTTGAAGCGACTGTGCTAAACGAGCCATTTGGGGTGGATTTATCTCTTCCCAACCAATAAACTGTCATATTGTCTTGCTCTAATCCAGTTGCATAAGAAATAGCATTCAACATTTCCTGCCAGTCAGCGGAACCTTTATCATAAACAGCAGTATGCTGACCAGTTTGCGATGTACCTACTGGCTGCCAGGATGAATTCTCTGTCACTTTTTGTGCATTTGAATCCCCGTCACCCTCTGTTACCACTTCTTGTGATTGATCAGCATCCTCAGGAGCCGTAGTATCTTCGGTTGTGGTTGACTCCTCCGGTGTTGAAGTGTCTTCACTTAGTTGGTCTTCCTCGGTCGCAGTATCAGCGACACTGTCGTCTTCATTAGAGGTGACTTCTTCCGTATCCTTTTGTTTCGTTTCTTTTTGCGTTGTTTCTTGCTCTGTTTTTGTAGTTTCCTTTTTTGGAGAAGCATTATCATTTCCAGTTGCAAAAATATTGTATGCGACAAAAATTATTAGTAGGAGCACAACGATGATTAAACTATTCAAGACGATATTGGTCTTTTTTCTTTTCGCACGATAACCAGAACGCGATTTAGAATTAATGTCATTAGTCAATTTTCTTCCCCCCTAAAATAAAAAAATACAGAAGCTACCTTTGATATCGGAGCCAGTCATTTTGTAGACTCTCAATATTCTAACATGAATTTAGGAGAACTTGAAGGAAAAACCATTTCCTATTTCATCCCATGGTCATTTTGATACAGCATTTTTACCATATCAGCGAATAGTAAATTCACACCGCCCTCTGAATCAAGCACGTCCAAATTGACTGCCACAAGTACATATTTGGGATTATCGTAAGGAAAATAACCGGCGAACCATTTATTATGTAATTGCTGTTCAGATTGATATTTTCCTGTTTCTGCAGTACCTGATTTGCCGGCTACCTCGTATGGCAAGTCCTTAAACCATTTTCCCGTTCCGTTTGGGTTCATTACTACTTCCCGCAGTAATCTTTGCAGTTTCATTGCGGTATAAGGGGAGATGTTATCACCTTTTAAGCTTTGCTTCGGAAAAGCTATCATGGTCGTTCCGTTTTTATACTCAATTTTCGAAACGGCTCTAACCATCTTTTTATTACCACCTCTTGCGATTGTTGCCATCATGTTAGCAACTGCTAGAGGGGTGGCCCGCACCTCATGTTGTCCAATTCCAGACATTGCAGCTAAATTCGCATCCTTTCTTGCCTCATCAGAAAGAAATACCCTCCCTTTATCTTCATCGGCAAGTTGTTTGAAATTATTTGTATGATAGACATCCCCTTGCCAGCCGACCGTGCCAGTAAGAGACAATTTTTCAGCATAATCCTCTAAAATATGTGGATTCATTTTTTGCAATTCACTTGCTAATTCTCCAAACGTGCGATTACAGCTTCTCGCAAAGCTATTGGTAAAATCCAACATACCATAATTATATTTTAACTCAGGCTTCCCATTGATTTTTTTACTACAATCAAACAGCCGCCTTGCCCCGTCAAGACTATGATCTATCGCTGCAGCCGCGACAACCGTTTTGAAAACTGAGCCCATGATTTGCTGTTTTAACATCATATTCGTCATTCCAGAATCATTGTAAGGATCATTTTTATTAATGGATGGACGTGAAACAAGTGAGAGGATGCTATTATCCTCAATATCTAGGAGAACAAGGCCTCCTTTTTTTATTTGATATTGGTCCACCAATTGCTCTGCTTTTTGCTGAAGAGTCTTATCAAGGGTTGTCCGAATATTAACAGGATAGAATGGATTGGCCGGATCGACATATTTAACATTGATTCCAAACAGCGGTGCACCGCCTCCATCTACATGATAAACTAGCTTTGACTTACCGTCAGGGAGTAGGAACTCATCAAAGCTTTCTTCGAGGCCTGATACACCAATCAAGGTTTTCTCTGATAGTTCTTTATTTGGATAACGATTTTTTAATTCTTTAGCATTTTCTCCTGTCAGTCCAATCAGTTGTTCCGCTGATACTTCTGAGCGTTCAAATTTCTTTTCGATTGCAAAAACCCCAGGAATTTTCAAGCGATTGATTCTTTCCTTTTGTGAAGTGGTAAGTTCATATGGTTCAGGGTCACCGTAAGCAAATGGCTTTTCCGCCCCTTCCACCGCCATCTTAAGGACATGTTCGGGTATTCCTGAAATAGTTGATACTTTGTCAGCATCCCAATTCACTTTTTTTAAAAAGGGAAAAAGGACAAGCACTGACACCTTCTTATGGGTGAGCATTGTACCATTTCGATCAAGAAAATTACCTCGTCCATTATCGATAACTAATTCTTGCGTTCTTTGTTTCACACTTTCTTCTAGTAAATTTACATTATGTTTAGAAAAGTTTTCTGTTTCAATTAATTGGATTTGCATTAATCGCCCTAATAGCAACAGCAAACCTGCAAAAGAAATAATAAGCACCCCAATTGTGCGTCTTTGCCACATAAAAAACACCTCGTCAAAAGTTTTGACGAGGTTTGGTTATTTCAAACAATTATTGGAGTTGATAAAGCAAAAATAGTAATAATTACGATTATTTTATACTAACAATACGGACGCTCATTTCTCCGCCCGGCGTTTGAACTGATACTTGCTCGCCGACTTTTTTGCCTAATAGGCTTCTAGCGATTGGAGAGTCGTTCGAAATTTTCCCCTCAAATGGATCAGCCTCAGCGCTTCCCACAATGGAATACGTTTCTTCATCACCATCTGGAAGCTCAACAAAAGTAACAGAACTACCTAGTGTAACAGAGTCACTTGCCATGGCAGCCTCTGCAATAATCTTTGCATTGCGGATCATATTTTCTAAAGTGGTAATGCGGCCTTCAACAAATGCCTGCTCTTCTTTCGCAGAATCATACTCGGAGTTTTCAGATAAATCTCCAAAGCTTCTTGCGATTTTAATTCTTTCAACCACTTCTTTTCGTTTCACGGATTTCAAAAATTCAAGTTCTTGAACAAGTTTATCTTTACCTGCTTGTGTCATCGGAAATACTTTCTCTGTAGCCAAAACCCTCACTCCTTCTAGTCCTAATGAATTGTGTATGTACTATATGTAATACTATGCCAATCAGCACAATAGATAGTAGCGCGTCCACTTAAAAGGGACGCGCGAAAGAAATATTTTTCAGTCTGGTATTTTTCTTAGTCTATACATTTGCTATTGTTTCATAAAAATGACTTTTGTTCAAGAATTGTTTGAATTTTTGTGACCATTAAATCAATCGCCACATGGTTATGACCGCCTTCAGGGATAATTATATCTGCATATCGCTTTGTCGGCTCAATGAATTGATTGTGCATTGGACGAACAACATTTAAGTATTGATCTATCACAGAATCAAAAGTCCGCCCGCGATCTCTAATGTCACGAGTTAAACGGCGGATGATTCTTAAATCCGCATCCGTATCAACGTACAATTTAATATCCATTAAATTTCGAAGCCGCTCGTCCTCAAGCACTAAGATTCCCTCTAAAATGATAACATCCTGCGGTTCAACAGGGATGACTTTGTCTGAACGTGTATGAATTGAATAGTCATAAACAGGCTTTTGAATGACTTCATATCGTAAAAGTTTTTCGATATGTTCAATGAGTAAGTCATTATCAAAGGCAAGCGGATGATCATAATTTGTTTTCAAGCGCTCTTCAAATGGTAATTCACTTTGGTCCTTATAATAATAATCCTGTTCCAATACTAAAATGGAATGATCTTTTAAACTTTCATATATAGCTTTTGTTACACTGGTTTTTCCGGAGCCGGAGCCGCCGGTTACACCAATAACAACGGGTTTGCGGATCATACTAGTTCTCCTTTCGCATCATGTTGTTAGGGTAGACCGGTTTGTCCAATTTAAATTGTACAAGTTGAAGGGGATGTCTTGCAGCATCCAATTCATTACCTTTTTCATCCCATATTTTATCAATTACATGTGTAAAATTTTCAATTTCAGGTCCGAAAAATTCAATTTCTTCACCTGGTTTAAAATGGTTGCGTTGCTGAAGTGTCACCATTTGAGTTTCTGAGTTGTAATCCAGGACAAGACCCACAAATTCAAAATTTGTCTTCTTGCTATGATTACCAAACATTTGCTCTTTATACCCCGGGACACCTTCAAAAAACGCTGGAGCCGTTTCGCGATTTGCACATTTATCAAGTTCCATCAACCATTCTTTCTGGATGACAAAATTCTCAGGATCTGCGCAGTAAGCATCGATTACTTTTCGATAAACACTGACAACAGTCGCAATATAATGAATTGATTTCATACGGCCTTCAATTTTTAAACTATCGATACCTAGTTCAATCATCTGCGGAATGGCTTGAATTAAATTAAGATCTTTCGGGCTCATTGCAAACGAAGCGTCACCTTCTTCATAAAGGGGCACTTCTGAATTGCTTCCTTCCAACTGGTAGAGGTCATAATCCCAGCGGCAGGATTGACAGCAGCCACCACGATTCGAATCTCTTGCAGTCATATGATTGCTTAATGTACAACGGCCGGAATAAGCGATACACATTGCGCCGTGAACAAAAGTTTCGATTTCAATGTTTACCTTTTCCTTCATTTCTCTTATTTCATCCGCGCCTACTTCACGTGCTAATACAACCCGTGAGGCCCCTGCCTCTTTCCAAAATTGAGCAGCTTTCCAATTGGAAAGTGATTGCTGTGTACTGATATGGATTTCAATTTCCGGTGCAAGCCGGCGGCAAGTTTCAATAATTAGCGGGTCTGCAACAATAATCCCCGCTATCCCAGTATCCTTTAAGCCAAGTATATATTCTTCCAATCCATCCAAGTTTTCATTATGAGCAAAAATGTTAGTAGTCACATAGATTTTTGCTCCAAAATTTCTCGCAAACTCTACGCCTTCTTTCATTTCTTCAAAGGTAAAGTTATCCGCGTTTGAACGAAGTCCATATTCTTGGCCTCCGATAAACACGGCATCGGCACCATATTGGACGGCAATTTTTAATTTTTCAAGATTTCCGGCTGGAGCTAGGAGTTCCGGCTTCTTTACAATAACACGTTTACCGTCGATGATTTCAGAAATCTTATCTTTAACTGTATTCATAGCTGAACCCCTCCAAATATCTAGCTTCAGCGCCAAGGCGCTTCCACTTTTTTTAATAAACTGTCTCTTTAAAATAAAATCCTGTATCTAATGAACGATTGGCTGGTTGAATTTCCTCGATTGCAGCTAAGAGTTCGTCTTTTTTATCTTCATATGCGTCTGGATTTTCGCTAAACAAATCAATTGCTTCTCGGTAAGCTTTTGTCACGGAAACAATATATTCTGAGGTTTTTAAAATTCCATCTATTTTAAATGAGTCGACACCGGCTTCAAGCATTTCTTGAAGTTCGTCAATGATACAAATATCATTTGGACTCATAATATGTGTCCCATTCTCATCTTCAAAAATCGGATATTTGTTTTCGCGTTCTTTATCATGCAGGAACATGTTTTTTTCCATATTACGGTTTTCTACTTCCAATACTTTCCCTTGGTATTCGTAATAGTTGCCTAACAAAGACCGTTTAGATTGGAACATACAACTCATTCCATGGACCAAGACTTCGATTTCGACTTCTGCATTTTCTTTCGTTTCAACAATCGCGTCCATATTAATTTCACGGGCTAAGACCGCTCTTTTTGCACCCTTTTGCCCCCAATAGTTGCAAGTAAACCAGTTCGTTCCGGTTGTCTCAGTGCTCCAATGCAACTTCATTTCTGGTGCAATTTCTCTTGCGGTCATTAGAACGGCAGGATCACCGAAAATAATCGCATCTGCCGTTGCAGCAGAAGCAAACTTAATATAATCACTTAATTCCTCAATTTTTTCATTGTGGAAAATTGCATTCATAGCTACATATACCTTTTTGCCTCTTGAGTGGGCTAATTCTATTGCCTTTTGGACATCTTCACGGTTAAATTCCCCAGCTAATCGTAAGCCATATCTCTGCTCACCGACCACAAACGCATCTGCACCTGCATCAATTAATGGCAGAATATCATTGACAGACAAGGGAGTTACAAGTAATTCCGGTTTTTTCATTTACGCTCACCTCTTCGTTTACTTATCGCAACCCCATCCCCGACGGGTAAAATGACAGAATCATAACCTGGATGGCTCAATAACCAGTGGTTAAATTCATCAATCTTTTTAACAAGATTACGGATTCTTTTTGTTTCTATGACTGGTTCCGCTACTAGACCCTTAAACAAAACATTATCAGTAATGATCATTCCATCATCATTTAGGTACTTAGAATAAATCTCAAAGAACTTCTTATATTGACCTTTTGCCGCATCAATAAAAATGGCGTCAAATAAGGCATGTTCCTTCACAACCTCTTCAACCTCGAGTGCATCACCTTTTATCAAAGTGATTTGATGAGTATGTTCAGAACGATGAATAAACTCTTCAGCTAGATGAATACGTTCAAGATCACGTTCGATTGTAACAATTTGTGCATTTGGAAGCGCATCGGCCATTCGTAAGGCCGAGTAACCTATCGCTGTACCTATCTCAAGTATTTTTTGCGAACGGTGAATCCGCAATAATTGAAGCATGGTTTCTATTCCTTCTACTTCCATGATCGGAACATTATGAACACGCGCATAGTTCTCCATTTCTGTTAATAACGGATTTCGTTCAGAAATAAGACCTTTAATATAAGAATGCAGCTTTTCATTTAACAAGCTGCCCTCACCTCTATCCCTATAGAAAAATTGCCCTAATGAAAGCAATTTCTAAAGTAAAATACTCCTATTATCTCTATCGATAATAGTCTTTAGACATGAAAAAATAGCGTTCACAGTAATCTCCCGCATTAACGGGTAAAATTCCGTTAGAATGCGTTGCAAGCATTTTGCTGCATTGGTTACCTTTTACTGTGAGTTACGCTATGGATCATTTATTAAAACACTTGAATTATTCTATCATAAAACATACGGAGGTTTCAATACAAAAACGAGGGAATGTGATCGTTCCCTCGTTTTTACCATTAATTTTTACTGGTAATATGCTTAGCTTTCTCTTTATTATGCTCTTCGCGCGTTTTTGTAAATATAACATCCCCGCAAGCTGTGGACAGGAAGTAATAAAAATCAGTGTTCTCTGGCTCAAGTGAAGCCTCAATCGAAGACTTTCCGGCATTGGCAATCGGACCTGGAGGTAAGCCCGTATTTTGGTAAGTGTTATAAGGTGAATCCACTTCTAAATCCTTATATAATACTCTTTCTTTATGTTTCCCTTGCGCATAGAGAACCGTTGGGTCCGTTTGGAGCATCATTCCCTTTTCTATGCGATTGTAGAAAACACTAGCAATTATTTTACGGTCTGCTTTTTCGGTTGCTTCCTCTTCAACTAATGAGGCCATCGTCAATAGCTGATGAACAGAAAGCTTCTTTTTCTTACTTATCTCTGAATATGCCGATAAAACAGTTCGAGTTTTATTAAGCATTGCCGTAACCATTTCCTCAACAGAGGGATTTTTCTTGTAAAACGGATAGGTTGCTGGGTATAAATAACCCTCTAGAGGATACTTTACAGACGAATTTAAGATTTCTTCAGTTAAGATATCAGGATATTTAGCCATAAGTGTTTTAATAAATTCTTTGTCATTTAATTTATTAAAAACAATATCTTCCTTCTGTTTTGTTGCTTTAGCCATCATAGCTGCGATTTCCTTGAGTTGTTTTCCTTCAGGGATGGTAATTTTGACACTGGCTTCGGCAAGTACCTTCCCTGTTTTCAGGCGACCGACAATTTCAGGGACATCCATGGAAGGACTTAGTTGGTACTCTCCTGCCATAAAACCGCCTTCGTTTTTTAGCTTCACATAATATTTAAATACCTTTGCACTTTTTATGATTCCATTTGATTCTAATGTTTCCCCTATACCTGTTACCGATGAACCAATTGGAATATCAACCTTTTTCAAATTCTTACTACTGGAGTCAACAGGTTTAAGTGCTGATTCTATGTACAAATATCCCCCACCACAAATTAAAACTATTAATAATAGCACTAAAGTTGAAATAATCAAAACAATCTTTCTAACAACTTTTGCTTCACTTTGATGTTCTAGCATTTTTTTACGGATAACATCTTTTTTTGTATCTGTTTTATCTGTTGTCATTTGGCTCCCCTTTCCTTAAAACCCCTGGAACTACTAACTAAGTTGGTAATATACTAATGTATGATAAAAAAATAGATATCTTAATTATTTCAGCATATAGTAAGAAAAATGTCAATTTAACAATAAATTTGTCAGATAATATTAAGAATAGGCGTTGTTAACATTTTCTGTTGATTTCCGCTCCAATCAACGGGGTGCCAAAATTTACAATAGACTTTGACATAGCCTAAGAAAAACAGGGGAATTTCCCATAAAAAAACCGGCCATTGTAATTGGCCGGTTTTCATTATTTTATTCTTCGTCTTCTTGGTCTTCGTTGAAGGTATTGAAAACTTCTTCAACCATATCCCATTCCTCGTCCGTTTCAATTTGCATTAACGGACCATACCCGCCATCTTCCGTAGGAACATAGGCGTACACATGAATGTCGACATCCTCTTCTTCATCATCGAAAGATCCTACTGGATAGAAAAATACATAAGATTTTTCAAACTCCTCAGAATCAAAAGTAAAAAGTACTTCATGTAATTGTTCATTACCATTCTCGTCTACTAGTGTAATAAATTGTTCTTCCTCATGTTCATGCTCGTGTTCATGTACCATTTCTTCACCTCATTAATTTTTACTATCAAGATAGCCTTGTAAAATCATTACTGCTGCCATCTTATCAATTACTTTTTTCCGCTTTTTCCTACTTACATCGGCTTCAAGTAAAACGCGCTCAGCTGCCACTGTTGTAAGACGCTCGTCCCATAGAACAGTTGGCACTGCAAATTTATTTTCAATTTCAGCAGCATATTGCATACTCGCTTCTGCGCGTGGTCCAATGGTCCCGTTCATGTTTTTAGGTAGACCGATGACAACCGTATCTACTTGATACTCTTTTATTAATTGACCAATTTCCTCAAAACCAAACTTACTATTTTCTTCATTGATTTTGAGAGTGGTGAGGCCCTGTGCAGTCCAGCCAAATTCATCGCTTAAAGCTACACCGACTGTCTTAGTTCCTACATCTAACCCCAATACACGCATTCATTAACCCTCTCGCTGTTGTTTAAGATAGGACTTTACTAATTCCTCAATAATTTCATCACGCTCAAGCTTGCGAATAATATTGCGGGCATCGCGATGACGCGGAATATAGGCAGGGTCTCCTGATAAAAGATAACCAACTATTTGGTTGATTGGATTGTAGCCTTTTTCCTGCAATGCTTCATATACTTGAAGAAGAACATCATTGATGTCATGTTCAAATGGTTCTTCAGGAAAATTAAATCGCATCGTTTTGTCAAATGAGCTCATTGCATGCACCTCGCTTCTTAGTTTGAGGAGAAAATTATCTTGTGTCCGCATAAGCGCCTGTGTAAGGCGCTTCCGCTTTTCTAGTTACCTTACATTTTACACTACTTTATTTTATTATCAAATGGATTTTACCC
>Ga0181464_1000502_pt1 | contig 16203 bp, 14 predicted proteins | sample InSIn2gowninarea_FD_119074 | JGI IMG/M metagenome (GOLD analysis project Ga0181464, IMG submission 119074) | Clean room microbial communities from NASA Spacecraft Assembly Facility at Jet Propulsion Laboratory, Pasadena, California, USA -... ...
ATATTAGAGGTAACCATAAACCTACTTTTGAGATCAGGATCTAGCCTTCCTAATGCTCAGAGAGGGCTCTCTCTTTATGATTTAACTTTGTTGAGTTAATTGATTTTAGGCTAGTTATTTATGCTTTGATTGGGTTTTGATTTTGATTTAGTGGTGGAATCACTGACTTAGATGGATAGAGGGATGTCCTTTACCATTTTGCTATGGGGTCAAGTGTCAAGAAAACATGACTGAATCAAGTTCTAAATATTAGTGTTTACAGGGCAAGGTAGCTAAGTAAATTCAGATCTTTTAGGCTGGATGGTGAAGTCATTTTGAATCGGGGTCAAGGAGAAGTTAAGGATTCCTCAAACTGGATAATGAGGGAAATGATAGAGGTCAAATGAAACTAGGGAGCAATGAAGGATTCCTTATTTAGGATATCAGAAGAAAACAATAAAATGAATAACTGTTCAAGACAAAGTGTACTTAAACAAATTCTGTAATAATATTGCAGTTATTTCATTCAATTTAGATAACATGAAAGTATGTGAAACACTTAAGAAGATAACAATTTTACAAACAAAAAATACTTCATTGAAGTGGCCCAACACATGAATCCTGTAATGCAATGCCTTTATTACTTAGTCCAGTCTGTTGACTTGAAAAAATGGTACAATGAACCCTTACATTTCAGAACATTACAACTATAGAAACCTTAAGCAATCCACCCTCTATACTTTGAATTATGAAGTATTTATACAAAAACTTATTACAAAATATCCCAAACTATTTTGGGAATTATTCAAGGAAAAAGAAACATCTTCATGAAAGAAGATAGAGACAGATATGTAATTGCGGTAAGTTGTCCCTGCTTATTTGTCTTTGCTGTCAAATCTTTTGCTGCTTTTTCTCCTTTGATGTTGTTTTATGTTGGCTGTCTTTTTACTTTGCCTTTTGACTGATACTCTTTCATCTGATACTCTTTGACTTAATTGATGTGTTGAAAAGAATTGCAATTGCAAGCTAGATTCTCAGATAAATTACACATGAAAAGGAATGCTTTAATTAACTGAAATTTGCAATGAAAGTAAACTTCATAAAGCAAAAAAAAATTGGAATAATCAAAGCAGTAGTCAAAGTAATTTGCATGCATCAAACTAACTTTCGGCAATTCACTTATAACGTTTTTGTTCCTTTTTAGTAAGTCATAAAATGCAAGTGTAAAGTATGGTGTTTGTGATAAAATCCTTCCTTAATTCACATAAACATTGTTATATCCTTTAGAAGTATAACTTTTAACATTAAGAATGATTACTTGAATTAACAATGCTTTTTCTTGCAGGAAAAAAATGAAATTAAAAGCAGGAAAGGGAATGTAACACTTGTTGTGAAGTAAATGAATAAACCAGAGTGCAAGAAACTACATGCACTATTATAGGAAGAATCTTCCTGCACAACCCAAGCGGAAGCAAATAAGACAAAAATTGCAGGAAGGAAATTGCAAGAAAGTAATTGCAGGAAAGAAATTGCAAGAAAGAAATAAACTTAATTAAACTTCCAAACTATGGATCTATTCACGCTTGACTTTGAAATGAATTTAACTCAGAACTTCTGAAATAAACATAAGAACAATCCAAGCCACGCAACTGCAAAGGAATAAATGTTCACACAAACATTTTAAATTTCGAAAGCACAAGGGTAAATGAGTTGGGTTGGTTGGGCCCTAGCCAACCAACTCGTTTCTTGTTTAGGAAACAAAATGGTTCAGCACTTAATCACGCATGAAATAAAAATTAGACATAGGGTGAAGAAAACATGGCGTGTTCCTTGTATTAACTTGATTAGCAAATATACATGATAATGTGAGTCCAGCCCAGAACCAAGGGCGATACAAAATTACAAAGTAAATGAAATTACAAACTCAGAGATCACTAGCTTGGCTCTACCTATGGTCTACATTATATACAGTCTCTCGGCCTTAGCCATATTTTGCTAATTACAGTGATTTCCTATTCAAGCCTTTCGGTTGAACAGACTAACAAACAACATTGTAAAACTAGCTAATGGTTATAATAAATCACGAGCTTTGTTGGTCATAGACCATATTCTTAGCAAGTATCCCTGACTATATGCTCCCACTATGCAACCTTAGATAGTCTGCAACCAAACTACGAGTCGTGGATCAAAAACACCCACGTGGAAGGATTCGAACTATCATGGAGCAACATCATTGGTGATGCAAGAATATGCCTGCACTGATCATGATAAATAATTATTAACATAGTTCTTCAATTACTTTTAGGAAAGTTAAACATAAGTTACAAGAGATACCAAAAGGTACGAAATCTATGTAAAGTAATTAATAAAGAACTTAATAAATATTAATTATGAAATACAAAGTATATGTAGGAATAGATGATTATCTTGGACTAGTGTAGGAATGAGAGGGTTAAATAGAGATAAAACAGAGGTTAAGGCTTATGGGAATATGGTAAAAATAGATCAATTTGGGACACCAACATGCATCAACTTTGGTGCAAGATAGACCTCTAAGGTGTACTAAGCTTGGTTAAGGGCTCTCACACCATTCATTCACCTCATTATACCTTCACCCATCTTCCTCTTCCTTCAAGACCCCATTTCTATCATCAAAATATCCCTGATCCTCCTCCTGTAGCAAAATAGGGCCTCCTGTAGCAATATAGGGCCTCTTGTAGCAGCCTCCTATAACAACCATGTAGCTTTGATTTTTTCAACCAATTTTGCTCCAAACGTGGACTCTAGCCTAGTTAAATTGAAGAATATCCCCCACACTATGATTTGATGATTAGGGAAGACCTTAGGACCATTCCAACCTCATCCTTCCATCATTGCAAGCATCAAATAGACAAACAGAGTTAGATTTAGCATTTTTTTCTTCATAGCCATGTTAAAGATGTGATTTATGAATTTTAGCAAATGTGAGTAGATAAATGATGCATGAAAGATAGGTTATTGATCTGAGTCAACTGCACAAGTAGAGTAGAATGAATTATTTCTACAAATAGATTAGTTTGTTTCCTTATGAAATTTCAATTAGCATTTACATTTGATGATTGGAATTTTCACCTTGATAATAGAATCATGTTCATTTATGCTTTCATAAGAGGTTTTCAGTACAATTAGTTGGAGGAATGGTCTCTGAATACCCTGATCTAATTTCATGAATATGAGTGACATGAGTAGAACCTAACCTATTGTGCATATAGAATTGTCACCTCTAAGTTTGTATGAACCTCAGGTTGATAATTAAAGTTGATAATCCCTTGGGATCTGTAACATCCTTAGTGCAATACTAGGGCTCATTAGTAGGCTTGGAAATATTTTGTTCGAGGTCCAAGGAGATAGTATGTCACTTAGTTTTAACTGAGGATTCCTACCTTACTCACAAAACAACATTCAACACTTTCTCTTTAGAGAGACATAAAAATACTATAGTTGCAAAGAATGACTTAGACCAAACTTAAGAATGAAAAATAAATAAAGAGAAGACACCCTAGAGAGGATGTAGGTAATTGGGGCAAGTAAATCCCTTGGTTGGTGAGACAAACTTCTGCCATATTGATTGAGTCAGAAGGCTAGACAACTAGGAAGGGTTTGATCCTTGTCATTTCCCATCATTAGACAAATATGATGCTCTTGCATACATAAAAGACAAAACTATAAAGCATAAGTCAATTGTAAAATCAATAGGCTAAATCATAACATAAGAAAACTAACAATAACTAGTGTTCAAGGTGAGGAAATAGCCTAATCATAGTCTCTATTCTCAGAGACATAGAAGTCAATTTGCAGACTCATAAAAAACAAATTAAAAGGTTCCTTATTGAAAACATTAAATATACCTATATCATCAAATATGGTTAGTGTAAAACCCGGTATACACACACACATTGTACTAATCAATACTTGTTTATAACCAAAAACTTTCATTTACCATTAGATCTAATATACATAGTGATGCAAGTAATTGAATATTAACATGCATGTGAAATGGCTAATCTATATATTGAATGGTTCTCACATAGAGGAGAAGCAATCTTGAGGTTGTAAACTCAATGCCTAAATCCTATCAATCATGCATGCCTATATTCAAATGATAAAAACTATAAGACAATAAACCTGCAAGTGAACACAATTAGTTTTCAAACAATATTCATGGATAAATCACATCAACACACATAGCTTAAAAGTATGGCCTGCATAATATAATACAAATAGAGGCCAACATGCTATATTGATGGTTCCTTTCCAACTAGCAACATCACCTACTAAATATCTAACCCACATACAAACTTTCAATGAATAATCATACTCGTGATGAAACTATAACTCTTTTTCCTTAACAATCTAAAGTATTACATTGAAATGCAGAGCATAACCAACCCTAAAAAATCTAATCACAGTTCTAATAATTATCCCTCATCCCTTGTCTAATATGATAGATTTTATATATTTACATCTCACAAAAATGCATGCGAGACAAATCTCCTATTATACACCACATCATAATGGTTTTAACAATGTAACATGGTCAAAATCAATGCAACTCATTTCTCTAGTAATTTCTTGACCAAAATAAGGTAGGAAATGATTTATAATATACCCTCATGAAATTTTTATGCATGAGAATATCAACATCTCGTCCCATCACCGTATTTCTTTGTTTAAGCTCTAGCCAGGAAAATTTCTCTTGGAAGAACCACTTGTAGCTCTCAAATCACAAACTTCCTAGGGAATCTACTTTCATGTCACTCAATTGAGGATGTTCTTCACAAAACCCATGTAACAAAATCTCCAATTTTGTCTGCATTTATTTGGAAATTGCATTTGAAGTTTGTTACTCCTTTCTATCTAACACACTTTGACTCAGACATTGATCATGAGTTGGAGGCATGTGGAATTAACTTTGGTACAATCTAGATAACGCGAAAATAAGTAATCAACTACGGGAACAAAACCCATGTCTAGAAATTCCACTTAGAGCTACATAGATATGCCAACCATGGAGGTTGGCTACAATACTGCATAAGAGTTGCAGGAACAAAGATATCCTAAAATCGTCATTAGAAAGAATAAACTCTCAATTCTCTTAATTTACTGAAAACAACATAAATGGCATTTAAATGAGAAACAGAGTTACCTTATAGCTACAAATACCATTTCTAATTAAAATGATCAAATAATTTATCAAAAGGCTAAAGGGAAATGTAGGTGGAAATAGATTATGAAACAGTGAAAATAATGTCAAATTGGAGGCCTGACATCTCCCTCTAGCCTAATATTTTGCGTGTCGTCATGCAAGAAAGTGGATTGTTGATATCATACCTCACATGTTCAAATAATGAGGACCTTAATAATCTCCACGTGATTTTCAACTCCACTCTCACCAAGAAGCAACTCAACAAGGACACACCCTGTGGATCTTATATATCAATGGGAATTGCATACTCTATTTCTAAAACATGAGTTTTGATAATAGTGATAACATATGTATGATACCATTGACCAAAACTTTTTCACTGCCACATTACCACGACTTAAGCTAATGAGTATGAGGATTGACCAAAATATTGTGTGGTTTTATGTAGTTCTTACACAATCCAACACTGCCATGAATATAGGTTATGGCCCTACAGATATGATAAGTATATAATTTTACATCAAGAAGAGACGTCCATTGTTTCATCCATTGTATTGTTTTTCCATATGGTAAATTATCATTGGTAGATACTCTAACACTAGATTGAAACAAAACCCATCTTTATTAGTGATTGGAAAGAAAAAATGCTTTGGATAGAAAATATTTAGATGATCCAAAAGGAGCATTGTTTGTAGTTCATGGTTCTATACCATTTGTCCTCCAATGCTCTTTTTTATTTCTACTCTCTCTCCCTGTCTCTAAGAATTTAGCCCAAAAGAAAATTCCAAAAATACCTAGAAGGTCACATAATAGATACATTTTCTTAACCTTTCCATTTGTCAAAATCAAGTTGAAGCTCTAGCTCCACATAATGATGCAAAGATGAAGAAATCCATTGAGGTTGTAATCAAGCTTTGTTGTAGGACATTAACAAGTATGGTTGTGCTTCCAGAGTTGGGAAACATTGCAAATCCTAGTGTGTCATCTTTGAAATCTAATATATAGTTATGTTTGGTCAAAAATTGGAAATTTATAGTATGGAACCAATAGCCAAAGAAGCGCTTATGGAATCTATGATTTTTGAAGGATAAGGTATCCCATAGCAAGGTACCAAAAATGCAAAACTATTTTCTAACTTAGTTTCACTAGAGAAATCATGGGCATGGGGTTCAAAACCATCCAATGGACCAATTAGACTCATTAGAATTTGAGCCTGAATTGCACCCTCCATCAGCGGGCACCAATACTACATCATATTCCCTGTCCATCCTACATTCAGTTCAATTGTGTCATAAATTGAATTGGGTGAAATACAATATGAAATTTTAGAATCTGAATGCTTGATGGTATTAAGATCAACCCTAAAACTATGGGAAGTATATCTCACATAAATGTATTTCTCATCACTCTCCCATGTTCTCCTCATCGTATCATTCATATAATTAATGAGGTGCCCACCCATTCTAGGCTCATATACACTTTCTAATACATATTAAAATATTTGATCATGTTTTTTAAGGGTGTCAATGGACAAATATTAGTCTAAAGCCAATTCATCTAAAATAGAAATCACCTCAATTGCATTCACAAAAGCTATCAAATTATTTGTTGTCCAATTGATATCAAAATTATAAGATGATTTCTGTGTGAAAATTTATGTTGTCAAGTATTGTTTAGAGGGAACACATGCTTTGGAATTGTCCTTAGTTGGGATGCCCTATTATGCATATAACGTCAAATATGTTGAAATTCCTCCATTATCAAGTTTAGTAGTCTTGGATAACCCACAATCAATTAGATAAATATCCACAGGATCGAAAGATGTAGAACATGCCACCATCTTGCATAGAATGAGAAACAAAAACACCATAGAAGGAATCTTACTCATCTGCAAATGTGATCTCACTTTTTTTTTTACTCAAGTGTATCTTTGTCTCCCAGTTCTGATCAACATCAAGAGAAATCCCCCCCTTCTTTCACACAAGCCACGAATTGATAAATGATATGTTTATGAAACTATTATACATATGAACCAAGGAATGTATTGATCATTGTATGATAGGTTGCAACTCTTAATTTAAGCTTATAGATCTTGAGTAATGTTTCCATTGATGAAGGTTCTTGTCTCCCCAATTATGCCAAGGTTAGGGTGTGGTTTCTTCTGTCAAGCACTCGAACTTAGACAATTATCTCAACTAGGGTATGGTATGAAAGGAAAAGGGATGAATTGTGTGGAAAACCAAGGGAATGACTATGTGAATTAATGAACAAGGAAAATGATGATTGTATAATGGATGAGTCTGAACCCTATAAATGTTTCAACTCAAAAAATAGGATTTTTCAATTATGAAGGTTCAAACAAGTATGTTATTGATGTCATAAATGTCATAGAAATGCATCAATTAAATCATGTTAAGTTATGTTGTCATAGTATTTCATGTTTTTAATAAATTAGCATAGATTCATCTTAACTTTGAGAGGGATCAACTCTTTTACGATTTAAAAAGATTTGCAACTCAAGAAATTTGATTCCTTTCATTGCTTGGTAGTTCTTCAGTTAAAATAGGTCTATGCTCGTTCTTAATAATATTATTTATATTATATAAAAGTCACATCTCTATATATAAAAGTATTCTCATTTTTTTATTTTATTAAAACTTTGATTTAATATATATGGAATATCTACCTAATATTGTTAGTAGTAGTGATGATAGAGGGTTTGAATACATTTAACAAGTAATTATAACCTTTTTCCTTTTAGATTTAATTAAAAAATGTTATAAAAATAAATTAAAATAAAATATTTAAAAAATATTTTGATTGTGACAACCCTAAGGGATAGTTGTTTGGTCAATTTAGTATCCTAAATTTCTCTACATAAATTATCAATCCAGTTATCATAAACTGATGAAGTGTAGTGCACTATTTGTGCTAGCTAACCCTTCTTACTTCGTTGTTTTTATGTTTTATGTTGTTTTGGGGGTTTCTGGTCTTTTAATTCCTAATGATTTACAATGTAATTTATCAAAACTAAATCTAACTTTCTTAAAGACTGCTCAAAATCTAAAAATGAAAACAGAGCTAAGAAAGAAATGAAAACAGAGCTAAGAAAGATATGGAAACAAAGCTAAGAAAGAAATAAAAACAAAGTTTTTATTCTTATTTTACCATATTTCCAAATCATGAATTAAAACTGAAAATGAAATTTTCAATTGATGTCTAACTAATTACGGAAATCAAACGAAATGAAATATTTGGTTACTCTGCCCCTCAATTTTTGGAGAAATATTCCTTGAGATGACATTTAAGTAATTTTGTACTTCATTAATCTAAGAGAAAGCACATACAAAGATGCATAAATAACTCATTGCATAGATGAAATGTTCAACTACTTAGTTACGGATGAATTATCAACTTGAAGGGTTTTCCATAAACATTCATTAGCACCATAAGTAAGTATTTTAAAATAAAAATGAAATGGAAAAGACAGTAAATGACATTGATCAGTTTAATTGAGAACTTAAACTAGCAAAACATTAAATGAACTAAACTACCCAACAATGTATCCTTATCATTCTTCAATCCTACTCTCATCTTGAAACAAGGTTAGTTTTAATTGAAGAAACAAGATTACACTATTGAGTTATATCTTCTAAACTACTGATAAGAACCAAAAAGAAATCAAACTAATGGAAACTACTCTAAATTATAACACTGTTAGTAAGAAAATGATAGAAATTGCATTATAAACATTGCTAGTAAGAAAATGATTATAAACATTGTTTTAGAAAGAAAATGATGAATTTACAGTAGAAGAAGAAAAATAAATAAAATGAAACCTTCTTCAATGTAGGGGCCCTCTGCAACTGATTAGGCTACATTTTCTCAACCAACTCCAAGAAAACTCCTTCAGATATTCATAAAAACATGCGGTCTCCTCATATTGAAACAGGGACACAAAATTCCCAAAAATTATAAAGTCTAGAACTTCAATTTCACATTAAAACTATTACTAACTTCTTCGGTCCTTTACACTGGTATTTATAAGAAAAATCATATAACTGTTTGTGGAGAAAATCATGCTACAGCCAAACACGTAGAAAACATGTATACAAAATTTCTTCCTCGGCTCATGGAGAAATAAATCCAAGACATGGTGGTTGTTGGATTCGTTTGTACAGGTGGCTGTTGGAGTCCGTAGGTATAGGTAGTTGCTCTAGATAATGCTTCCCATCACTGTGAAATGCATTAATTAACCACGAAATAGAGTCTTGTTACCCTCGGTCTCTTTGTGTTTGACTTATCGATTGACTGTAGTCTTATGCCATCTTCTTTGTTGACTTGGGTTGAATGAATAGGACAAGGTCCATGTCATGATGATTTCAAAGCTTCTCGTGTGGCTAGTTTCTCCTTCTGACACCTTGAACCTGTTAGAGCATGGAGGTAGCTATGGAACAACCAGTTAGCTGCAGAATAGGTTGCGTTCTGTAGCTAATATACAAAAATTTATTCAAATAGAAAAACATAAAAAGAATAAGATGTAAATCACTAAATGTCCTCCTCAAGATAGTATATAGTAGTTATTCGTGATGAGAATGCATATTTCTTATGGAAAAACAAAGAAAAGGAATGAGAAGAGTTGCTAGGGAAAGAGTAATTTTGAGGCTCAACATACCCCCATTGCAAAATCATTGCATGTCCCCATGCAATTTTAAAAAATTTGAACTTCTTTCTCCTATTGCATCTGTTCTGACACTTATGTCAGCACATACAACTTCCTTTTCTTACTTCTCGTTGCACTGACTGCCATCCTGGGCTTTTTCATAAGAAGTCTATATTTGAGGTTGATAAGTGTTCTGATCAAACTCCTATTTTTCCTCCAACTTCCTATTCTTCTTGTACCATAGCCCTAGGTGCAGTATTTTGTTGTCATGAATGGCTTTATCTAGTTTGTTCTGTTCCCTCAAGGTTTCATTTTCTTTCTTGATATGCCTGTTCAATATCTCTAACTCATAGATTTCCTATTTGAGAGAGTCAGTCAGAGGTTCTTGTGGATTGACAGGTTGTTCTGGATTGGCTGAGTATCCCGGATCCATTGAGGCATTTTTATTTTATAGTGATTCTATGTAATCATAAATTTGTTGTTGTACTGGATCTATGCCAGGAGAAGCTTTGCTTGAGGTGCCTTCAAAATTCTGTCGAGGAGAGTTTTGTGGATTGTGTTTAGGTGGAATGCTGTCAGGAGATTGAATTGGATTTTCTTCCTCTAAGTTTGTGAATTGGGCTCCTTTTGATGTTACCTTCCTCACCTTACCTCGGAGTCTAGAGCTCCTTCTTAGGTTTTGGAAGCTTATGGTTTCTTCTCTTGTGTCCTTCTTCCTCTTCCCTATCTCCTTCTTTTTCTTGATTTGCTCCCTAATCTTGGTCAGTCTTTCAGAGAGTAACTGTTCATCTTCTTGTGGTGATGAAGGTTTAGGAATGTCTTCATTGATTTGTTCAGCTCTCTCTTTCATTTTTCCTTTCTGTTTAGTCTGCTTTCTAACCTTTGGTTTAGAAACTATTTATGCATCATTCTTTTGTGAGGAGGTTCCAGATTTGTTTTGAATGTTAATGCTGATATTTCTCCTCCTACTTTTCTTAACATGACTCTCCTCAGGTGACTCTGGAGCATCCTGCAAAAAATTTCTTACCAAGAAATCTTCCTAGGTATCCCCTTTACTTTTCAAATGGAATTCAACTAATATTTTCACTAATCCATGATGATACATAGTTGTTTCTATGGATTCAATTTTCTTTTGGAAATTTGTAGCCATATTTCTTAGACTGTTTAGAAGGAAGAAGGGAAGGTTGATGGTTCCATTTTCTAAGAAATTCATTAATAAGTGTATATGGCAAACATACATAAACCCAAATCTTCCTTCACATGTAATTAATTTCTGCAATATCAACAATATATTACCCCATTTGTTCTTGAGTGTTGAAATAGGAATTTCTTTCCTAAATACTATAAAATCCATATCTGGGTTTCTAAGGATCACTTTCCAAGATTCACCATGAAATTCCTTGTTTTTAAACCATCTTTCTCCTTGTTTCGGCAACTCTTTTGCTTCTACTATGAAGGATTCCATGACTGAAAATTTAATATCTCCTATCTCCACTTCTGTGCCATCAAATGGCCTTGCAAAAGACTTGGTAATTTCCTTGTGGTAGCCATCAAATTTCTCAATAAAAAATAACCATCCGGCCTTCTATAGCATCCCTTTAAGCTTTGGATACCCCTCCATATAGTTTACCCCTACGGTCTCTGTCTTGACAATGAGCCCCATATCCCCTATTTTCGGTTAACCTTCAAAATTATTCTTACTGTCTATAAAAGGAGTGTTATTTAAGAAATGGAATGACTGCATATATATGAAAATGGAAAGACTATGTGTATATGAAAAATGGAATGATTGTGTATATAGAAAATGGAAAGACTGTGTATATGAAATGACTACGAGTTATAGGAGAGATAAACTTAAGGGTTTGCGTGTAATAAATAGATAGGGAGGGTTTAGAGAGTTGTAGATAGGTAGGTCACATTGTCATCTTGACTGTTAACAGGAGTTGTGGAGGACTATTTGAGTACAGGTTATGGAGTTTGAAGTGGAGATTTGTTATGAAAGAATCATTGAGACCATTTGTCATTAAATATGGAATATATGGCAGAGATATAGTGGCGGTCAAACCAAATGATGGTTGATTAAGGAGATATGTGATTATACATACTATACAAACTTATGTTTTCAAATTTCTTTTTGAAATAAATATTTGTATTTACCTTTGAAACCTTTACCTTTCGCTTACTAATTTTTTTTTACGTTGATCCACAAGTACCTTGAGCATGGTAGGTCTTCAAAAATTGATTTTTTTTCAATTCCCTGCATACATGATTTTATTATGAGTTGTACACTTGTGCCTGAACTGATAAACAAATTGTAGCTACAAAATCATATTAGTTGCAAAAAAGAATCAGCTGCAAAACATGAAAAAGAAAGTGAAATATGGCTTATGGATCATGAATGAAATGGAAGTGGCTATGTAAGTGAAATGAAATAAGATGTAAGACAAGATGATAAATGAAATGAAAATTGAATGAAAGCTGTAAAATGAAAAATTGAAAAATTTATTGATGAAATATGACAATGAGATGAAGTGAAACTACAAAAATAAAACAAAGTGAGGTGAGATGAGATGAGATGATGAATTTGCAGAATCTAAACTGCAGAGTGATTGTAGCTTTTTGTCACTATTTATTACAGAAAAAATGGAAAATATAGGGTGTCATAAACCTTTGATTTTCACCCCATATTTTCTGTATAAGTATGCCAATCAATAATTGGTTTTCAACCTTATAAAATTTGTTTATTTATTTATTGTTTTTTTGTTTTTTGTTAGGAAAAATAAAGACTAAGTTAGTGGAGAAGAATAATTCTTCTTCACTAGCTTCATTTCAGAATTGTCTTGGAAAATCTTAATGAATTCCCCTTTTGAAATTGGTTTCTGATATGTCTTTAATCTATGACCATTCACAAGAAGAGGAGTTTTACTTTCATCTATTGTTCTTACCCTCACTGCGCCATTACTAATGACTTTTTCAATCTCATATGGCCCAAGCCAATGAGTTTGAAACTTCCCTTGAAAATCTTTAAACTTTGAATCAAACAATAGCGTGCAATCTTCCACTTGAAACCTCTTGTCCTTGATATATTTGTCATGCCATTTAGCCCTTTGTTGTTGGACTATACTAGTCCTTTGAACTGCTTCTTTCCTGATTTCATCAAGTTCATTTAATTGCTACAACCTATGCTTTTGTGCCTCTGATAAATCTAGTCCCAATTGGACTACCATCTTGAAAGTTCTGATTTGGAACTCTATAGGGAACAAGACTTGTTTCCCATAAACAAGTTCATAGGGTGTATGTCCCATTGTGTTCCTCCATGTAGTTCTATAGGCCCATAAGGCTTCAGGAAGCCTTTCTGCCCAATCCCTTCTATGTAGATGCATAGTCTTGGTGAGGATTCATTCAATCACTTTATTTGTAGATTCCACTTAACCATTTGCTTAAGAATGATAACGAGTAGATTTCCTATGTTTGATCTTGTGTTCTTCCACAAGCACTTCCACCATGTTAGATGTAAATTGAGATCCATGATCTATCACAATTTCTCTTGGAACACCAAAATGAGTAAAGATGTCCTCAAAAAGAAAATTAACTACAGATTTTTCATTAGCAAAAGGTAATGCTTTGGCCTCTACCCATTTAGTGACATAATCAGTGCATACCAATATATACTTCTTCTGCTTAGATTGAGGATTAATTGGCCTAAAAAAATATAAGGTCCACATTTTAAAAGGTTCGATGAGGACTTGAATTTGTAATGGCATTTCATTTGAGGGAGCATGTTTCCCTACCCTTTGGCAGCTATCACACCTCCTAACATATTCTTTGGCATCTTTGAAGATAGATGGCCAATAATATCTTAAAGAAAGGATTTTATAGGCTATCCTCTCATCAACGAAGTGTCCACCACACGGCTCAGCATGACATGCCTTAATAATCTCGGACATTTCATTTTCCCTGACACACCTTCTGATCATAAGATCTAGGCCTGTTTTATACAATTCATTAGTGATCCATGAATATCTTGCACTTACCTGAATAATTTTTCTTTTATCTCTAGGAAACAAATGTGAAGGTAAATTTCCCGTGACTAAATAGTTAGCAATATCCACAAACCAAGGAGTTTGAGTAGTTACTATGAAAAAATATTCACCAGGAAACTTATCTTCAACCGGAAAATCTTCTTTGATATTCTGAATCCTGGACAAGAAATCAGCAACTGTGTTTTCTTTTCCAGGTCTATCTGGCACAGTAATGTTGAATTCTTACAAAAGTAAAAGCCATCTTGTAACTCTACCATTAGTAATAGGTTTTTCATTAAATATCTAATTGTAGAGTGATTTGTATGAACAAAGGTTTCATAGCCTGTTATATGGTGTCTGAACTTGTTAATTACATGAACAACAACTAAAAATTCATTTTCAGTCACAGTATAATTTAACTCAGTGGGAGTCAAATTCTTACTTGTATAGTAAATGGCATAAGGAATCAAATCTTTTTGTCCCAATATATCTCCTAGAGTTGTATCTGAAGCATTTGTTGAAATATGAAAAGGGAGTTTCCAATTTGGACCTCTTAAAATGGGTGTTTTAGAAATTTTGTTTTTAAGGTTTCAAATTCCAACTGACAATCAAAATTCCAATTGAATTCACAATCTTTGGTAAGCAATTTGAAGAGTGGGGATGTTGTTTTAGTGAAATTTTCTATAAACCTTCTATAGTATCTTGTAAATCCTAGAAAACTTCTAACATCCTTTTGGCAATTTTGAATTGATAATTTATAGATGACTTCAACTTTAGATTTGTCAGCTTTAATACCATCTCCTAAAATGTGATGTCCTAAAACAATACCTTTTGTAAACATCATAAAACATTTTTCATGACTTAGTGAAAGGTTTGCTTCTTTACATCTTTTAAGAACTTTTTCCAAATTTTCCAAAGCTTCTTCAAATGTATTCCCATAGACTGTAAAATCATCCATATATACCTCTACACAGTCATGTATTAGATCAGAAAAAATTCCTAGTACTACTCTTTGGAATGTTGCAGGTGCATTACATAACCCAAAAGGAAGTACTCGGTAGGCATATGTTCCCCATGGACAAGTAAATGTGGTTTTATCTTGATCTTCAGGTGCTACCTGAATTTGATTATAACCACTAAAACCATCCAAGAATGAGAAATACTTCTTACCTGCTAATGTATCTAACACTTGATCTATAAAGGGCAAAGGAAAATGATCTTTAAGGGTAGCTTTATTCAGTTCTCGATAATCAATACACACCCTCCATTTATCATTCTTTTTAGGCATAATTACCAAAGGAGAAACCCATTGGCTATCTGCAATTGGGTAAATTAAGTTTACATTCAATATTTTTTGGAGCTCTTCTTTCACAATATCTCTAAGATTTGGATTCATCCTTCTCTGAAGTTGTCTGATAGGTCTACAATTTTCCTCTATGTAGATGTGATGGATACAAGTCTTAGGATTAATGCCTTTCATGTCGGTGTATTCCCATGCAAATGTAGCTGAATGTTTTTGTAATGTTTTAATTAGCTCTTCTTGTTGTAGTTTCTCCAAGTTTTTGTTTATGTTCAATGTCCTACCTAGAAAATTTTCAATTGTAGAGCTACCAAACTCTTCCATAGAATAGAGAGACATCTGCCTAGATGACAAATATTCAACATTAGATTTTTCTTGGAATTGCTCATGGTCATATTCTGAAGATGATTCAAAATTTTCCAATGTATTTAAAATTTGACTATCTTCACTAATATCTGAAATAGTAAATAGAGGTTGAATATCATCTTCATCATCAATCCATTCTTTGTCATCTATTTCTATGATTGCTTTTGTTGGAGGATATAGAGTAAATTTTTTTGTTTAATTACCATTAGAAATATAATTTTCACCAAATCTATAGCTAATAAAAGCATCAGTTGTGGCTAGCCAAGGTCTTCCTAATATGAATGGATGTCCTCCTAGATTATTCTTGGGAGTTAAGATCATGAAATCAACAGGATATTCCCAAGAATCTAAGGATACTAAAATATCTTCTAACACTCCATCTAGTTTGATTACTGATCTATCTGCTAGTTGTAGTAAGGTAGGTGTGTAAAGAAGACTAGGAAACTTGAGCTAATCCATAGTTTGTTTGCTCATGATGTTTATTTCTGCCCCTAAGTCAATCAATGTGTTTGGAATTTCAACTCCATTGATATGTGTTTTCGCAATTGGACTTTGTTGGGTACCTATAATACTAGTGATTATCCCATTACTATTGTAGTTATACCCCTTATTAATATTGTTGTGCCCCTATTGCCCCCATATTGTTATTACTGTGACCCATAGAAGCCCTCTATTGTTATTTTTGTGG
>Ga0181464_1000095_pt2 | contig 16189 bp, 10 predicted proteins | sample InSIn2gowninarea_FD_119074 | JGI IMG/M metagenome (GOLD analysis project Ga0181464, IMG submission 119074) | Clean room microbial communities from NASA Spacecraft Assembly Facility at Jet Propulsion Laboratory, Pasadena, California, USA -... ...
AAGTAACTATCTGAGAATCTGACGACCGCCGCACCCTCGTCTGGATGCCGGGCCATCACCGCAACCCATCGTATCAGCTTTGGCTCCCGGGGACCCAAGACATCAACAGTGAGGTGCTGAGGGACCAGCATTGGAAATCTCTCCAAGGCAAAACTGACGACTAGAGGCCCATATCCAAAAGTCTTTAGACGTCCGTTCTTTGCCTTGGTCAGTTGGCTTTTTACATTAGCCAACATAGCATCGCACCAGTTGAAAATGGTGCCCTGGTAACAGTCAATTGCCATCCGCATTTGGGATCCGGAAGCAATGTGTAAAGCGGCCGCGCCGCAAATTCTGGTGACCGTGAACGTAATGACTCTGAGTTCACGTAAAGTGATGTGTTTTATCTCTATGCCTTTCGCATGGTGAGCCCCGGGCGTGCACCACTCATCTCGGAGACTATCAAGGGATTGGCCACCCGGCCTAGTCCCCGAAAGACTGAGTTGCTCGCCTCTATTGGGCAAGCTAGTAAGAAAGTATACATCCGAGGGCTCTATCTCGAGCTGGTGCCCTCCTATGTAGAAGCATTGCTCTTGAACATTCCATCGCTCAACCAGCCATTCCAAGAATCTTACCTGGCCCCTCATGCCCGGTATGGACCAGTATTTATATAGCCCACATGTTCTTAGGGCATCCAGAGAAGGTTGGTGATTGATTACACCTTCATCATCCTCTACATGTTCTCTCTCTCTCCAATCTAGCATGATTTATGCCCTGCATATCAAAAACAAGCATTAAAATTAATTTGGAGAAGTTTGGTTGGTTTTTTGAGAAGATTGGGGTTTTGGAATGCGCATTTCACGGGGGACGCACCCCGTCTTTACAACACAGGGCGTCCGGACGCAGCTAACCTGAAGGCGGGCTGCGTCCCCTGACCATTTTCCTGTATAGGAAAAAGTCGGGGGACGCAGGTCACCCGAAGGGCACCTGCGTCCGCCGAGAGGCGCATTCTAAAACCTAAACCCCCCCCAAAAAATAAAACTAAAACCAAAAACAAGATTCTAAATGGATAGAAATGCAGAGTAGGATGTGTAGAATACCTGGTTAAGACGGCGTTCGTTTCCGACGGTCGGATTTTCTGCAGCAACCACGGGAAATTTCTTGTCAAAAGCTCCTTTTTTCAACCTCAATAGTCAAACGGTAAAAATGATATGGTAAAAAGTCTTTTTATAGGTTTTTTGGGTGAATTAATTCATTTTTTACCATGAAAAGACATTTTTCAATGTATTTTTGCCTATTTTTTAAACAGGTATGAGTAATGTGTCGGCTTTTGTGCAGGACAAAGGGATTTCAAAGGGAAATTATTATTTTTCACAGAGTCATCTTTAAGCTCTTTTCTGACTCCGAAAAATATGAAAAGATTGCCGAGTGTTTCTTTTACACTCGTTAAAACAGAATTAAAAGACGGTCCCCTTATAGCTCTTTTCTGACCGTAAAATCAGGAAAAGATTGCCGGGTTTTTGTCATTTCAAACTCGATAAGGAAATAAAATGACGTGTCTTTGGTCGCTTTTTACTTTTCAGGTCAACGACACTAGTATGAAAGTACTCCTTGATCGCAAGATCAAGTGGTTCCCCCAGGTATTATTTTATACTTTTTCGGGCTTGAGGGACACAAATGTACGAAAAAGTTCAACCTGGAGTCTTCTTAAGTTTTTCAAACTCTCTAAATATGAAAAGCGCCGAGTTTCTCCTATACTGGGCTCGTTAAACTTTTACAGTACAGGACCTGTTCAATTACAAACAGGAACGAACCATTCCTTCCTAGGGTTCGAATTTAAACTAGGTTGGACTCGTCCGAAGGATGAGCTTACAATCAAGCATATGTTATCCTCCTCAAGCTTGTTAAAAATAAAGAGGTACTTGCTAGAAATGGTGGGGGAAAAGGGAGAAGAATGAACCTATTTGTCACCTTTTGTCTCAATCGAAATTTTATTACCGCTCTTGAACACGACACTCATTCACACCTGGGTTGGGGAAATCTTTTACCTCACAGTTGACCAAACCACTTTGAAAGTCTTTTAACCGGGTTTCGGGATTAACTATGAGTTGTTTGTCACCAAGCCATCTGTCGTGTCGTTATGTGTTCAAGAGGTCTGCAAGCATAACTTTCATCTACAAAATACTTGTCATCCATTCGATCCTCCCTGGAGTCGGTCCTTACAACAAACATTTCTTCAACTTGAGCAATGATTTCGTGTTGTGGGCTTGCCTGCAACGAGTCGCTTTCTATCGACATCAACACATTATCTAGAAAGATGACTTAGAGATCGACAGTACCTTGAAGTCTGCATGCATCAATGGCAGGTTTCTCGCCTTTGACGACAGTTTACATCATTGACTTTTGATCAAAGGATTCCGTGAAGTGTTCGACATCAGAACATCTATTCACATTTCACGGGTTGTGCTTGGTACTTTGAGAACCATTGACATTATTGGTGGTTTCTCCCACACTTGTTAACGATCCACATCATTGACTGGTAATCAAGTGGTTTCTACCATGTTCGACATCAAATCATTTAATCACATGGCTAGAATTGTACCAATTCGAGAACAAGAAGTGAAGACCCTGGATCTAGTTTCCACCATCCAGGCTACGAGGAGTTTTGTATTCATTATCTATGTAGGCTAATCATAAACAGATGGCTGCGTCCATACTGTGTCAACAAAAGTCTATTAAAATGATGTACTGCAAGATCATTCCCGTATCAGAGTAGTTAGTCCATTAGTTAAAGTTTTTAAATCTGAGTATGGGAATGCCTACCTCAGTGATGATATAATATTATACATGTATTTTGTGTTGAAAATTGCAGGTTCCAACCAGGTACTCCACAAGATAATCCTCGAAATGATAAAGCGCTTCACCCTTCCTAGAGTTACAAAACCCTAATCTATTCCAGGCTTCGCACTTTAGGGGGCAATCTGTTACACTAAAAAATGTCGCCATGACTCAATCAACAGTCATGGTACCCTCTTAGGCAAGTCTTGTGCCTCTCATATCCATCTCAAACTCAAAAAGAGAGAAAGTCTTGTAAAAAATGTATTTATCTCTGGGGACGCAGGTTCTCTCAAGCCTCACCTGCGGGGACGCATCCCATGTTCACAGGAAGTGCGTCTTTGGATGCTCTGTATGTTAAAGGACAGGTGCGTCCTCCTGTAAAAGGCAAAATGCGCAAGTTTCATCTTGAAAAAGTTACTTGTGGTTACTTCTAGAACATTCTAGAGGTCGGTTTGATGAAATGGATGCGCCTCCAGTTGGTTCATGTATCCCTATTAAGGAGGACCTTATCCCATCAATAAGGGAGCTATCCCACCCAAAGAGGGGGATTATCCCATTGATGGTGGACCTGAATAACCTCTTTACAGCACTATAAATAAAGGCATTGAGCCAGAAGGAGGGGAGGTTGGAGCTATACATTTTCTTCGGGTAAATGCTGCAGGAATTAGGTCTCCCATTTAGAACCTTGTAAGGAGAGATTGTCTTTGCTTGATTCTATTTGGAAGTGGGTGAACTTTGCCAAAGTAGAGGAAAATCTTTGATGGACCCTGGGAGGAACTTGCACAACACCAAGGCCAGGTTGTAAGAGTTTCTTTGTTTCGTTATTAATACAAACTGGTTCATTTTTCTCAATAGCTTGTGTTAATGAGTTATTTCATGTGTTCCTTGGTCTGCATGTTAGATATATGTTTTATTATATGAAATACAAGTGCTCGGTAATTGTTTGATTGTTTGTGGTTTCAGGAATTGATGTGAAGGAGGAGCTCATCCGGATCGGCAAGGACGGACTACAACAATAGCATTTTGGACTAAGGTAAGCCTAAACACTTGTAATTTTCATGTTTTAAAAGATGTATTTAGAGAAAGATAGTTCCATTTTGTCTTGTTTGTCGCTAGAGAGTTTAGACTCCTAGGGAGGTCTGTTGTGTCCGCACAAACGACTGTTTCCGCTACGACAGGGTGCGATGCATCTCACCTGCCAGATGCAAAAAGTGTGATGCATACTGAAAATCCCTTCTGTAGGGTGCGATGAGAAAGAGCAGACAAATGGCACAAATAGTTTGGTAGGTGGAAACACAGAGAATCTTCTAGAAGCTGCTCATTTAGCACTTGCCTCTCTGAGTTCACCCAGGGTTGAGTAAGAGATCTAAAATGTCCATGTGGAACTAAGAACTATCAGAGAGATGACACTAATCAAAATCCGAGAAGTTGACTCACCCCCCTACAAATATCTATAAATGGATTCCTCATCCTAGAGATCCAAAGGTTGGAATTTGGTAATTTGCAAAGAGGTGCTACTGGTTTCTCTTTGAAGACATTATTGGGTGATCTTGCTTTGTGTGAGGTGAAGAGGGCATTCAAGTCGGGAGGATGGCATTGGGTTAGACCAAGTGGTTGTAATCCTCTCTTCTACTACTTTTACTAATTAAGCTATTTGAGTTTCCTCCATATTCATTTGTATCTTTGAATATTGTGTTGATATATGCATTTGTACGGTCAATATATATCTAATCCTATATTGTTTATAGTGAAAGATCTCTATGCTTTGATGGTATTATGCTGCTGTGAATCTAGAGGTTCTCTTTGAAGTAGGAAAAGGAAGAAGTGGCGAGATTCTGTCAAAGGTGAAAGGAAACAAGCAAGGAGCCAAGCGGAAGACTGAGGTTGGTACTCTTTGCTTCTTTCTCATCTCTCTCTCGTAAAGGAAAAAAAAGTAACTTTAATCTGTTTCCTTCTAAGATAGCTACCCATCTTAGTGGGACTAACAGCTCTGAATAGACAGTAGATATCTTGAAAACAAAATGGCAACTCCACTAGGAAGCGATTAGTTTGATTGCTTGTCTCTATTTGTTTGATTCATAAACCACAGACGGAGCCTAAAGTTAAGCCAGCTAGCCTTCAAACTGCATTTGCTATGCAAGTGCAAAGTAGATTGATGTTGCTTGAGTCAATCTTCAGGTTTGTTTATGAACTGAACAATTGACTTGAAAACATCCTAAGTGCCCTAGAGGTAGCTTGAGTAACCTCATTAGATCAACCTATACTTTGTAGTTATTGACTATCATTTTGTCCGCCTAAATCCCTGAACTAAACTCCAAACTGTGACCAAAACCAAGTTAAAGTCTCATCCCTGGACCATCGTACACTGTATTATTTGCAATCTAGATGCATCACACATCTCGTGTGCAGTGGGTGGGATGCATCCCTATTTCCCTGTGTTACAAGTGCGATGATCAGACAAGACTAAATCTGCCTCTAGATTTTGGTTTTTTATTCACTCTCTTCAATTTTATTAAGGAGTTTTGTTGTTAGTGATCAGTAGACCACTATTGAAACCCACTTTCTTTGCATCATCCAACCTCCATTGTACAAAGAATTGTGAATTTTTTATGTATTGTGTGCCATTTATAGTTCTCTTTTACAAAGAAGTAGCTTAATCAAACTGTCGTCTTTCGATTTGGAAGTGTCACAACTGTTGTTTCAGTCAAAGAAAAGAATCCTATTGTTCTTGATAGTCGATTATACTGTTACTCTTGTATTTGATCTGAATTAGTAGTATTTCAAGTGTCAAAAACAATTTTCAATTCAAAATCGTAAAGTGTCGTCTTGTCTCCTTTTCGCTTTTGAAAACAAAATCCTGTCACTTTGAAAGAAGGAATAGTTCAGATTTGTACTTAGCAGTCCTTTTGTCATTCACACATTAAGAAAGAGAAAACAAATACATTGCATGTGCATTTGCATTTAGACTGCTTGTTGATTGTGATTTAGGACAGTGCATCTAGTGTGTGCTCTCTGATCTATGTTAAAAGAATCTCGTTTCTCTTTCCATAGTAGCTAGGATTTTCATTGCAAACAGAATATTAAATGACTATTTATCATCTTAGGTTGCATTCTAGGAATTGTATATCTACATCACATGGTGAACCTGAAAGGCAAATTTGTTAAGAAAGATCAACTATAAAATAAATTCAATGAACATAAAAATGCTTTGGAACCTAACGCACAACATCTAGAAGTCTAGGCTAGAGACGTATTCCAATGTCGTAAAGCCTGGTAACTGTTGCTTTCATCGTAGGTTGGGTGATTCCTCCTCTTTAAGATGACAAGTACTAGTACAGACATGTGCTCCCATGTACCGTTGAGTATATATTTGGAGACCACAATATGCTATATCCTTTATCCTTAGGAAGTTGTGTTTGCCGCCCTATCGATCGCAATGCACTGAACACAACATTCTGAAGATTGACTTCCATACTGTAAAAAGTATTCTGCAATTTTGCTATTGGTTTGGTAATCCTCTATCTAGATTTCCAGAGTATTCTCTTTCGTTTCTTTTTATACTCCTTAAAGGAAAAGATCCATCTGAGTACTTGTCACTTCAGGCTCATTAAAAATCAAAGGCGACTAGAGTCATCTTTAGCTTTTTCTTGACTCTTAAAAATTGAAAAGGCAAGTTGTGTCAAAGCATCTAAAATTTATTTTAATTGGAATAATGTCACTATTCCCTCACTGGTCTTAAGTTAAGGAAATGGAGTCCACCAAGCAAGGATTTCCCCTTGGGGGAAGTCCTAGTCTTTTCTCCTCTTTGGAAGATGTTGGCGCACCTCATATGGCCACATTGTCCCTTCCAGGACTGAAAATTGGCCTACCGATATGGATTTTCTTGACCTCTGTCATTCAAAACACTGTGATTCCTGAAAAATCGAATTAGCAACTAGACAATACCAGAGTTCCCCCCCAACCTTCTACTTTGTTGGTCTATCCCTCTCCTTCTTCCTCTTTGCTTGGTAAAGATAATAAAACTAAAAACGATGTAACTGAGAAGAAGAAGAAGGTGAAGGAGAAGAAGAAGAAGAAGCCAACGGCAAAAAGGGGCAATCGTGCACCATCTAGTGAAAATCGACACATTGCACTATCCAAACCTAAATCTCCATGTGTCATCTGCAAAGGAGATCACTATCACTGAGATTGTCCTTGAATCCCATGGATCCTAAGGGACCGGTCTCCCCACTTGCACAATCCAGTGTCGTCAACCTCTGACGATCATGTTGAAAGTACACCATCAACTAGTGAAAGCAAAGTCACCAGAAAAAAAGGAAAATCTAAATTTCCCTGCAGACTGTGTGAAGGCGATCATGCCCTCCACCGTTCTCCCTTCCTAGATGAAGCTAAAAGAGTCTTGGATAATTGTCCTGTATCACCGCAGCAACTCCCTCCTAGGTACAAGAAACTCTTGCTGAATCCATTGCGAGTTGAAAATCTGATTGGCCCACCTTTGGAGTGAGTCAAAACACCTATAATTGAAGATGACCCGTATAAGTCCACATTGGACCAAAGTCTATAGGTTGAGACGGCAATCAACCCCATCATGATTTCAGAAGATTTACCTTCAGATGATACAGTCACCAAAGAGAATGAGAATGACACCGTTCAGATTCTTTTCATAAAACATAGAGTCTGATGAACATGGGGGCAATCTGCCCATTCCTTTAGTGCAGGAAGGAAATTCATCAGAGTTGTATCCGGCCATTTATTCGGTCCCACCTCCAAGAAACCTAGTGATTTCCTTCGATTGGAATCTACTAGGTAGATCCCATTTACCATTTAATGTACCATTTTGAATCATAGTGCAAACTTACAAAATGGTCATGGTTGGTACCATCATAGGTGAAGGGGCTTATGTGAGTACCCTTTCCTCAACTGCTTGGAAAGCACTTGGTTCACCATCCCTTTTGCCTGAGATGCAAAATCTGATAGGCTTTGATAAAGGAATTAGTTGACCATTAGTGATCCTTCCTAGTTTGCCTATAACTTTAAGAAGGAAACTCATTTATCTAAATGTAATGGTAGTCCAAGGACATTTAGATTACAATCTACTCCTTGGGTGTGACTACATTTATAGCATGGGAGCCATCGTCTCCTCTCTCTTTTGAGTAATGTGTTTTCTGCATGAAGGCAGAGTGGTCCAGCTCATAGACCAGCTTTCATTCCCTGGTTCACATATAGCTAATAGTCAAATGCCATCCTTAACATGTGTTTTTGCGTAAGGAATGTCTCATCAATCCCCATTTCGCCCACTTGATGAGTGCGAGTTATTCGGTGGTCAAGACTGAATCCTAGGGGGCATGCGCTCTGGTCTACTTCGGCAGGAAAACTTCATGTATAGGGTAGGTTTCCGCAGAGGATATATGACTGGTCTGACACACTTGTCCATTTAGGAAAATGGGATTAGACCAGAATAAGATACCTGTGTTAGAAGGTATGCCTTTCTCGATAGAATAAATGTTTTGTCTACAAATTGAAGGGTAAGTTGGAGAAGGTAGGCCTTTCCCGATAGAACAAGTGTTTTGTCTGCAAATTGAAGGGTAACGTGGAGAAGGTATGCCTTTCTTGAGAGAACAAGTGTTTTGTCTGCAAATTGAAGGGTAACCTAGGAAACTCTACTTCACTATACATAGCAGCATGCAAACCTTTTTGCGTGAAAGTGAAAAGAAACCATTTATTTTCTTAGTTTGTAGGTTCTTAACCCTTTAAACTTGTAGGATTGGTCGTTCCTATCTTACATAATAAAAGGAGTCGGAGCATAATTCCGAATGGTGCAAACTACCTAAAAAATGAACCTATCGATAAGACATCCTTATTATAGGACTGGCACGAGCAGTTTTACGTGAAGTTCAAGCTTGCTAAAAGTTAAACCTAGCAATGAGCATATGTTCCACCAGAGTTTAAGCTCATTAAAAAATGAACCCACATCTGGTAAATAACCATTGTGAATGATTATCATTAGCTTTTGAGCCTCGGTCGTGTTCTTACCATCACCTCCACTCTATTTTAGCCAATCATTCGCCTCCATTTGATTGTTTACCCCTTTTGAGGAATAGTTGCAATGCGTGATCCTATTAGCCACCTTCTGTACAACTGTCATGATTGGAAAGTTCCAAACCTTACCTAGAACCAACTGCTATCTAAAAACATCATTCGTTCCTCAAAAAACGAGTCTCCTTTAATCTCTTTTCATCTAACTCGTAAAATATGAAAATATTTCTAGGCAATTGGCCTCTCCAACTCATTAAAGTGATTGGAAGTGCTATCCCTCCTCAAGATTTTAATCTTTTTAGACCTAAGGGATTATTACACAAAAAGATCGAACGTTTGTCTTATTCAGCTCATTAAAACTATCGAAAAGTCATCCCTTTTTCATTGTTTTATTCTTTTTCGGACTTAAGGGATTATCTTATGAAAAAGGAATATTGGAGTCTTCTTTCTGTCTCTTTTCAGACTCTCTAAAATTGAAAAAGACAGAGTTATCCTTGTCATTAAATTCATTAAAAAAATAGCGACAAAGTTGTCTATTCAGACAAGAGTGAGTTTCACTGTTGCTAGGCTCGTTAAAACATAGCAACGGGTTTGCTCGAAGGGAAAATTATAGAACAAGCATATGTTATCCTGCTCAAGCTTGACAAAAATAAAGAGGTACTGGTCAGAAATGACTGGGCATAATTTGGAAGAAAACTTGAAGAAACTTTATTGGTAGTAGGTCGCTCTTGAACATGACACTTTCACTCCATCACCATGATTGAGTTGGGTTGGGTTATTCCGTTCACTGGTCATATTACCATTGGTCCACCGTACCATCCACTTTTGGGGTTAATGCTACCAATCCATTTCAGTGTCATCAATATGTTCAAGAGAAGTCGCTCAGAGAATTCACCTACCTAGCTTGTGTCTCATCCATTACAATACCTTCACGCTTCATTCTTTCATGACTGCCACCCTGAACCTTATATCATCAGATCGTTTTCACCTCTAAAAAATCATTTGCTCTGTTCTGTGTCGTAGATGTTCGATCCATTAATGCCCTCCTATGACAGGTCACTTCTTGTTGACATCAGCTCATTATCCAAGAAGCCGACCTAGGGACAACCCTTCTAGTACTTAATGACAAGTTTCTCACTTCCGGTGACAGGTTTACACTAATGGCCTTCGACTGAAAGATTTTGCATGGTGTTTGACACCAACTCATGTATTCAGACCACGTGAATTGTACTGCAGTACCTTGAGGGTCAGCATCATTCTCGTTGATTTCTCTCGCACCTGTTAACAACTCACATCATTCACTGGTAATCAAGCAATGTCCTTCCATGTTCGACACCAGAACATCTTTTCACATGGATCGACTTGTACTTTCACACGAAGATTGAACGAGTTCCGAAGACCCCGGATCTAGTTTCATCCATCCGAGCTATAATATATTTAGGAATATAAAGAAATCAAATGTACATTATTGCTGCACAAATAATCATCCAAACTAAGGGATGATGACTCTACCAGAATCATCAGTCCGTGCAGAGACAGTTGTCTATCCTATGTACATGAAAATGAATTTATCAAAGATAAGCATGGGAATGCCCATGTTAGCTAGATCATGAAAATATTATGAATATAATGTATTGTATTGTATCTTATTACAGGTCACCTTCCAGTGCGAAAAACCTCGGATCCTCATCATAAAGCATTTCTCTCGACATCAAAAAGGATTTACGACTTCATACTTTAGGGGGAAACTGTTATAGACATATTTGGGTACTGCATCCCAAATCATACATGTCCATAAACCAAGGGCTTCTAATTCCCTAAAGGTGTTTTTTCATACCCTAAAAGAGTAAGGTCAACTGATTACATCATCTCCCAGAAGTTTTCCATGAAAAGCCACTCAGAATTGGTCAAAGTAGGACCATACAGATTGCCCAGTGCAAAGGGTGCGATGCATCTCACCTGCCACATGCAAAAAGTGTGATGCATACTAAAAAGCCCTTCTGTAGGGTGCGATGAGCAAGAGAAGACAAATGGCACAAGCAGTTTTCTAGGTGAAAACCGAGAGAATATTCTAGAAGCTTCTCATTTCACACTTGCCTCTCTGAGTTCGCCCAGGGATGAGTAAGAGATCGAAAATCTCCATGTGGAACTAAGAACTTTCAGAGAGATGAAACTAATCAAAATCCCAGAAGTTGACTCACCCCCTACAGATATCTATAAATGGATCCCTCATCCCAGAGATCGAAAGGTTGGAATTTGGTAATTTGCAAAGATGTGTTGCTCGTTTCTCTTTGAAGACATTGTTGGGTGATCTTGCTTTGTGTGAGGTGAAGAGGGCTTTCAAGCTGGGAGGATGGTGCTGGGTTAGACCAAGTGGTTATAATCCTCTCTTCTACTACTTTTACTAATAAAGCTATTTGAGTTTTCCTCCATATTCTTGTGTATCCTTGAATATTATGTTGATATATGCATTTGTATAGTCAATATATATCTGATCCTATATTGTTTACAATGAAAGATCTCTATGCTTTGATGGTATTATGCTGCTGTGAATCTATAGGTGCTCTTTGAAGCAGGACAAGTAAGGAAGTAGTCGTGAGATTCTATCAAAGGGGAAATGAAACAAGTAAGGAGCCAAGCAGAAGACTGAGGTTGGTACTCTTTTCATCTTTCTCATCTCTCTCTCGTAAAGGAAAAACAAGTAACCTTAATATGTTTGCTTCTAAGATAGCTACCCATCTTAGTGGGACTAGAAACTCTAAATAGACACTAGATTTCCCGATAACACTTGTAGTAGATGATCTCATCAACCACCCTGCACCTGTCATATGCCACCTGCTCGTCCAGAACCTCACATGCAAATCTATCCTTGGAATATTCTTACTAAGAGTCGAGCCCTCTAGTTTGTATCCAAGCTCAGAAGAGACAACGTGGCTGGTCTACATGAGAGGGCATCTGCTAGCACGTTTTTCTTACCTTGACATACTCAATGTCAAAGTCATATGCTTGGATCATACTGATCCACTTCTTTAGCCTCTCTTATAGTTGCTTTTTCTCCAAAAAGAACTTGAGGCTGTTGTGATCAGTCCTCACCCTGAATTTGATGCCTACCAACCATTGCCAGTAATTAGCCAATTCATACATGATGGCCAACATGTTCTTGTCGTATATGGAATACAAACTCTCATGAGGAAGGAGCGTCTAGCTCTCAAATGCTATAGGGTGACCTCCCTGCATCAATACTGCGTCGATCCCCTCTCCCAACGCATCACACTCCAAAAAAAATGGATGCGTGAAATCTGGCAATGCAAGCAACTCTTGGACAACCTACTCAATCTCATCCCGATATGCCTAGGGTGCCTATAGGGGGTGGTAATCATGGCCTATATGCCTTGCTCAAGCTCGATGGTGTGCTCAAACCCCCGATCTGGTGGCTATCCTAGTGGAATTTCCCCAAACACTATGGCATACAGATCAAGGATAGACTTTATCTCTAGGTGTATTCTCTGCCCTATAGTTCCTACCTCTAATGCACGCAGATCCATTGCCCACTCTATGTATCTCTTTCCGAAGACTTCCTCCATCCAATGAGCCAAGACAGTCTGTGGTGAATATGTGTGTTGTCACTATATCTTCTCATGCGTCCCTATGCTTTCATCATCCCACTCCATCTCCGGGGTCTTCCAATCTATCGTGGCATTCCCTAGAGTGATAAGCCAATGAACACCCAGTATCATGTTGGTGTTCAGAATATTGACCACGGAAAAGTGGTTAGTCAATGCGTAGGTACCCATCGTCACTGAAAGCTTTGTAACATAATGAGCACACGTCATGGTCCGATTTCCTGGGACCAAGATTGAAAACCCATCGAAGCTCTCTGTCTATGTATCTCTCTGCTTGACCATCTGGGAATCAACAAAGTTATGGGTTGCCCCACTGTCAACCAAAATTGATATGCGTTGGCCACGTACTGTCCCTTGTACGTGTAGTGTCAGATACTTTGGAACTCCCCGCAACATTGCATGGGCCCCGTCGGTGGGTGCAAATGATGCATCACCTGCTACTGGAAGTGGAGGTGGCAAAGGTCCCCGTATGGCATGGCTATCTCCTTCCTCCACATCCTCCTCGTCATCCTCTTCTCCACTGCTCTTGGAGAAGACCTCAATAAAATGTGCTTTACCATCAGCACATCTATGTCCTGGTGCCCATGGCTCCTAACAAGTGAAGCACAACCGCTTCTTCTTCAGCTCCCTCCTGGCATCATCATTAAGTTTTACTCATCCTGGATTCCGCTTTGGAGGTGGAATCCTCACATCCTTCCCCTTAGAATGGAAAGTCTTTCTCTGGGGGTAAGGTGTCTGGGTCTTGGGTAAGACATCCTTAAGTCCCGAGTCCTGCTGATAGTGTCTTGGAGTGTAACTAGTCTAGTGGATCAAAATAGACCCCAAAGTGGCTCTGCTAACCCCTCAACATACATATAGACCCTCTGTGCCATGGAGAGGTCCGGCACCATCACAGAGACCCTCAAGAAATCTGCAATGTAGGTCTCTGGGCTCCCTGTCTGTTTGAGCCTCATTAGCTCAACGAAATGCTGCTCTGGATCCCTCCAATCAAATCGCTCCATCAGTCTCCTGGTAAAATTGACATATGATGTCACTATGGAGTGCCCCAATGTAACCATCCCATGAAACCACCAATCCTGGGCCTCACCATCTAAATGCAACGTTGCCAACTTGATGGCCTCTGCCTCCAACATCTGGTTAAGCTAGAAATAAATGTCCAACTTCTCCACCCAAGACATTACCAAACTATTTGATGAGCCATCAAATGTAGGCAGGTAGAATCTACTCAATGCAAAGTGGGTGTCGCCATCATGGTAATGCTGGTACCCTCTATGATGATCGCGGGGTCTGCTATCCCGCTGGAGCTTAAAGAAATCTCTAAATGAGAGGGCTTCCTTGAACTCCTGCCCATAGGCCTGGTACTCCGCAAAATAATCGCCCATATGCCTGGGCTCTGCCTCCTGTTGGGCTGTGGCCACCATGTCTGCTCTTAAGAAGGTGGGCATGGTCTTGTAGCATGTTAATGTGTATGACGTTTTCCCTTTTTGTGGCAAAGAAGTTTTATAAAAATAAATGGAGTTGTAATGTTTACTCTTAAATTTACAAAATCATCAAGAATTAGATGGTTGTAAAAGAAGACAAAACATGTCAATTTAAATTCAATTTCATGTCATATTTTTTCTAAAATTTATTATAGATTTTTTCTCTAATTTATTCATTTTCTTTAAAAGATATTCATTAATATTTTACATAATTTGTTAAGTAGTGACAAAACTGCGACCTCCCATTTCTCTATTGATTTATGTTTTTTAATTCCAATTTCTTTAAGAGATTTGTTGTAAAAATTATAAAGATTGCTAAACAAATTTAAAAATAAAAAGTAAGCATATTTTTAATTATTATTAAAATACTAGTAAAAATGATAATCTTTTTGTATATATAAAACCGCGAACCAAGAAACTACTCTTTCAAGCTTATAAAATCAATTTTTTTAATAGAAATTTGAAAATAACATATAAGAAAATGTTAAAATTATTTTTTGAAAATTTTTAAAATATATTTTAAGTTTTTTATATTAAAATTTTTAATTATGATTATAATAACATATTTTATATTATTCAAAATATAATATATAAATTTTATTTTTAGAAATTCTAATTCTATTTTTATATATATATTTAAAGAATTTTAGCATTTCATTTAACTTTACATATTTAAATTTGCATATTTAAAAAAGTTATTTATATTTTGTGAGTGATTAACCATAGTTTTTACCAATATTTACTATCAGTTGACTTATTTACCAATTTAGTGTTTACTTTTTATAACATTACTTATATTTTCTGAACCCATTAAATAGGTTCACTATAGATTTTACCAAAATTTATTGTCAATTAGCTTTGTTACAAATTTAGCATTTATTTTTTATAATTAACAAATATGAAACTCAACTCATTTAATTGATATTTTTATATTCTTTTCTTTTTTTCATTTGAGTACTTTTTTGCTTTTGCCATATAATGAGACACGTTAACATGCCTGGCATGGCTCTGGCAAGTGATGGGATGCACCTGAACCCTCACCAATCTGAAAAACTCACGGGCTCTCACACTGTCTGGCCTCTACTGCTGTGAATCTCCACCCCACCACCTCAATCTGTCTCAACAGATCCTGCACTGATTTGAGGAGCATATCCGCAAATCTCTTCTCGTCCTCGTCTACCATCTGCTCTGCATCCACTACTGGCTCTTTCTATTCTGCATCTACCATAGCTTCCTCTTGCTCTGCGTTTGCCACAGGAACACAATCTCCCTCTCCTTAGGTATTCTCCAACCTACGCCAACTGTCTCTGTATCTCTGACCTCTATAATGGATATAGGGTTTTTCCCCCAGTGTCATAGATTTCTAGCTCCACAGGCTGAGCCAGATCTATGCTCTGATACCACTATAATATTCCTAACCCAAAATATACCACAAACCCCAGCAAAAACTCCAACCAAATATATGAAAATGATATAATAACCCAGAAGTGATAAAATGACAATGAAACAACATATAATAATGTAAACTAGAAATATAAGCAGATACAAGAAATGCAGCGAGAAAGTGCTAAGCCACTTTATTATACTAAGCAATAAAATGAGTACAAGAGGTGATCAGATAGATGCAACCTCGACTTGCATAAGGAAAGTGAAGAAATACTCTCAGAATGACAGGAATGGCCTCTCTGCGTGGATTCTGCTACTGTGTTGCTATTGCTGCTATGAAACAAATGATGATTTGGGGATGCTCCCCTCCTTAGAAAAAGCTAAAACTCTGGGTTCATGCTCTACTCAAGAAACCCAGAAAAACCCAGAAAACTTCCTCGAATGTCCTCAAACTAATTTGCGTCTCAGCTGTTGGGAAACTACCATGCTATTGCTACTACTAGAAATCAAATGAGGATTTCGGGCTACTCCTCTCCTCAGAAAAGGGTAAAACTCTGGAATCAGACTCTACTCGAAAGACCCAAAAAAACCCAGAAAGATTTTCTGAAATGGTCGACCCTCGAAAATCACCCCCTTGGGGTTCTGCACAGTTCCTCAAAGACGCTGATGAACCTGCTGCGGAAATGCTGATGAAATTGCTGCAGAAATGCTAATGAATCTACTGCTGGGATGCCAATGGAAATACCTTGCCCAAGCAGGCACTTGAAGTCCCTTGGGGCTAAGGGTGAGATCTTCGAATGGAGACACTCAATGCACTAAATGGTGTTGCAAACTAGCTAAACAGCC
>Ga0181464_1000620_pt1 | contig 16112 bp, 20 predicted proteins | sample InSIn2gowninarea_FD_119074 | JGI IMG/M metagenome (GOLD analysis project Ga0181464, IMG submission 119074) | Clean room microbial communities from NASA Spacecraft Assembly Facility at Jet Propulsion Laboratory, Pasadena, California, USA -... ...
GGATGAGGGTAGATGCAAGGTTAAGGGCCCAAAATGTTCCATTAGTTTGAAATCAATTTATAGAGCTACGAGGATGCCAAATGAAGGGATGTTTATTAAAAGATAAAGGAAAATGAAGAAATTGGAAGCTAGAGACAAGTTCTTCAAGAAGGTGATGAAGTTTAAGAAACTAGACAAATATCAAATGAGTATCCTTAGAGTTTCAATTCCTAAACTATGGCAAGATGTGGCAACAATCCTGATTAAGTACATAACTCTTGAAGGTAGATATATATTACTTCAAGATTCATATTTCTTCCTTTTAAACCACTTTTTCTTCTCGAATACAGATAGGGTGAATTTCCCATACTTCATCTTTAATTCCTTGACTATATCTATTAGTAAGGTCCAACAAAATAGAGCCAGGGTCCCTCTACATGAGTTAATTATTTAATTGGTATTTGAAGAAGCATTTAGGAGTAGATTTAAGAGAATACCTAGAATCAAAATTAAGGTAGATGGAAAAATTTATGAACCTGAAAAAGGGTCTCAATCGAAGTGAGAATCCTTAGGATTGTAGAAGTAGAGTGCTGAGGAAAGATCAAACTTGTCTGTGGGGAAGAAAAAAGGATCTCTTAGCTCTTCAATTCTATATATGATAAGGCATAAGAATAAAATAGATACTTTGGTTACACAAATAGAAGGCTTAGATAGTTTGAAGAAGAATGCATCTCAACCCCTAGAATTTTGCTTAGTTTTATAAAATAATGGGGAATGAAGTGTGGGAGAAGCAAGGGTTGTAATAATTATAGGAATACCCTTAAGGGGATTCAAAAAAGAAAGACCCTATTTAAGAATAAAGGGGAACAAAAGGTCCTAGTGAAAGAACTAAGACCTAATATCCAGGAAGTTTCAAAGATGAATTTGTTGAAAGGTTCCATGGTAAAGAGACCATGCAAAAAATTGATTATCCAAGAGCATACTTCTAGTAAGGAAGAGGTGTCAACTTCAAATATTTTACTAAATTAGATACATAAATGGGACAAGTTAGATGTACTAAAAGCATAGTGAATACCAGGCCATAGAAATTGAAGCCTGCAGGAAATATAAAGATGGATTCTCATAAGACAAATGAATTGCTTGTGTCACTTAAGGAGGATCTCTTCTCAATGAAAGAGGCTGACTATGACTCTTTGAATAATATCAAAACCCCCTCTAAAGCAGATAAGAATAATGCAGCAATCTCAAATTATGTTCCAAGAAAAATTTATCCAAATGAAGGTTAGAAGTTAGTACCCTCTTATGGTAGAATGAATAGGAGAGTTGCAAATATTTTTAAAGATAATCCATTAAAAAAAGGAAAGGAGTTTGAATGAAGAGTAACCAAATGCTAAATAATGGTATAATGCAGCTTTTAGATGGATTTATATTTTTTTTAAGCTCATGGTTGCAGTGGTGTTAATCTACTCTATAATTTCCTCTACAATTTTAGCAACTATACCATATATAGCCTTAAGTTGTTTTGAAATCTCAATGCTTATAGCTCATAATCGATGTCTAGTGTGTTAGTTTTTCACTATATATGTAAAGGGGAGGTTTAATTTGTAACCATAGCAAATCAAGAGGACTACTTTAAACTCCTTTTTGGACTTAGTATGTATTTAAAGTAAAATTCATTGTATAAGGTTTGGGAAGACCCTTAGAAACTTCCCTTTTTTTTATTAATACAAAATTTACCTATTAATAAAAAAAATAGATATATTTAAGAAGCATGAAGAGCCATGTATTTATTTCCATCATCATCCTTAGCCTCGCAGCATTGGTTAAGATTTTTTTATGAGACTCATTTTTTTTTTAAATAAAAATATGGGTATTTATGCTTAATACACACATCGGCTATGATTTTGATTTTTTATATTTTTCTTTTAAAAATTATATGAATGATGAAAGAAATTGATTTCAAACTAATGGAACATTTTGGGCCCTTAACCTTGCATCTACCCTCATCCCACGACTCAATGGCCTTGATGGAAATTTGCTCATCATGCCCCTTATAAAAATAATCTATTTATCAAGGCCTCCCCTGAAAAGCATTACCCACAGCACCAGGTCTCTCATAGCATCTTCTAGTGACTCAAGTTCCATTCAAACTAGGTCACATTCCATGTTTTCTATAGAGCTAGCAACTATCTTTCTTCAATTATAGCAGAATAGAGGGGAATTGTCTATGAAGGATTTGCATGCATAAAATAGAATATGAATCATGGGTGATAGAGCCTTCTACATTTGGACTATCACTATCACATGTACTACACTACCACACATCTAATGAAAGCTGAAAAAGTTGCATTCTTCCTGTTTGATGTTGATACACATATTTGGGATGGATCAACAAGTCATGATGGCCCAACTTTTTAGCTATAGATTCATCCATTTAACCTTGGGAAAGTGTACCTTGAATTGACTCAACACATGCTCCTTCTCAACTCAATTTGTTAACTGACCTGTAATGTCTATAGGATAGTGCTATAAGTGGATGATAGGGATTTCCACTACCTCCTCACTAGCAACATGCTAATTTTGCACCCGAGCTAAATCTTCCATGATAGTAGGGATTACTAGACAAAATATGCTCAGCTTATCCAATGAATAAATACATCAACATTTCTAAAATAAAGATGATAATTTAGTAAATTTAAAGGAAATTTGGAAGAATAAGGGAATTATGAAATTTAAGGGGTTTAACTTTCTTTTCTTAACACCTCCAAGGCTACCCCAATCTCCACCCTATTCATTTATATATTTCCCATCTCTCTTATAGGGATTTCAACATCCTCTCTTGCTCTTAATAATGTAATTTTGAGATACTCTTAAGATTTTCTACTTTCCTTTTGAAAGTTCTCTCATTTCGCTCCTTCCATATCTGCCATAAGTTGTGGGCAAGTACAAAATACCAAATCTTTCTCTCTTATTTATTGCTTCTACTTGGTTTCCATTGTATGATCCATTAAGGGATATTTTATAGTATATCTCCAATGGATTTAAAATTAACTCTTAAACTTTTCCAAATTGCTATAGTATAACTGCAATGCAAAAAAAAATGGTTGCTAGATTCCTCTTTTGATCCGAATTGGATTGTGTGTTAGGTTGTCTTTTTAGGAGCAACATTCAATCCAAAGGTATATGTGCTTGTAAATAGATCGAAGATCAAAATATAGATTTTTTTGGCATTAAATTTTAGGCCAACAATGATTTACAAATTGCTAATTTTATGCCTCTAATGACATGCACCTTGATGAGTCAGTAGGGGCATTTGAAGAGATAGTGGCATTTTAGGAGACTGAGCGGTTTAGGTTCCTTGGATGATATTTTAGATTTTTTTGGAGGCTTATTTAATAGTGTATATTGTTATTGATTCTAATGAGAGAGGATTGTAGAGTTTTGGGATTTTAGAATTGTAATAGTTTGAAGGAAGACCAAGAGTTATTCCAGAATTATTGTAGTTCTAAGACTATATTTTTGTCTTGCTTTAGGAGATTATAGTAATTGTAGGAGATTGTATTACCATTGTATTGATGGTATTTATCTATGCATGTAATATTGTAATGTACATAGAAAATGAGAAGAGAAGGCTCTAATTCCATGCTGGATTAGCCCACATTGGGTGAACCAAGGTAAAATCATTATGTTGATCTTGTTGTGTGTTTGAGATTGCTAGTTTGTGATTCACATTGTGCAATTTTTAAATTTATATGCAATTTGTATGATCTCATAATGGTTAACTATTTTTCATTAGAATATGTAAGTGAGGATTCAAGTATGCTATAAGCATTTGATGATTACAAGTCATCTTCTATGTAACATAGGGTGCATCTATTTGGGATCATCATACCTTTTTTCTTAAGGTTATCAATAGTAGCTAATTTGTTATGAGCTAGCAACCACATGAAAAAGAAATTTTTTTGAAGTAGCGTATTCATATATACTTTACTCCATAGCTCTTCTTTTGAGTCCTTTGATATCTGATTAATTGATTTATAACATCCCTTATATTCATGTTTCCATATTTAGAGATCTTCCGAATTGGTCAATCTTTTATGTATTTCAAAGTAATGCCACTAGTTTTTATTTCTTCCATTAATTTTAGAATTTCATCATTTATTTCTTCTTGAGGATGGTGGAGGATATTTCAAGTTCCATTTTTATCCATAAAATAATATTTAATTTTAGCCCCTTTTCTTTCCTTAATCCATCTCGCTGCTTTATTTAATTTACTCCAAGACATAAGTGGCCTATTTTTAGTCCAATGGTTCTCCCAAAAAATGATATCTTCCCCATTACCTATTACTTTGATCTTTATAATTTCATTCGAGAAGGGGGAACCATATGGGGGGTTAGAAATCCTTAAGAAGTGATTTTTATTATTTAGGTACTTAGGTTTACAAACTTTGACCCATTCTCTATCTTCCTCTATAGCAATATTCCATTTCATTTTTACCCTTAAGGCTAATTTAAGGTGTTTCATTTTCCTCAAGCCAAGGCCTCCCTTAACTTTATCCTTATAGATTTTTTCGCCAAGAAACTAGAGAGAAGTTTTTTCTTTCACCATCATTCTCCCAAAGGAATCTTATGCACACTTAGTCAATTTTCTATGCTATAGAATCTGGCATATTGAAAACCTACATACTAAAAATGGGTATACTTTGTAGAGTTTGTTTGATTAAGAGGATATTTTATACATAAGTAATAATTTTTATTTTCCAACTTATCAATTTACTATTAATTTTGCTAAGAATCTTTTTCCATTAATCTCTTGTTAGGCTTACATGGAAGAGTGGCATGCCAAAATATCTTGTTGGGAGCTGATCTGCTAAGCAACCAAAGATTCTTGTTATTATTATTTATCTACCTCTAGTAGTATTAAGAAAAAATAATATGGTATTCTATAAATTTATTCTCTTGTGAGAAGCTTTCTCATAATATTTCAGAACTTTTTTAAAGGAATTTACTTTTCTTTCTTGTGCTTTCCCTATAAGGATTGTATCATCCACAAATTGATGATGAGTCATTGGTGATACCACTTTTGCCAATTTTATCCCTTTCACTTTCCCTTCTTCTTGATATTTCTTGATAGCTCTACCCAAAGCTTCAACCATAATAATAAATATATAAGGAGATATAGGGTCTCCCTATATTAACCCTCTTTCCACCCTAAAGTAACTAGCTAGTTCCCCATTTATTATAATTGAGAATCTAGGGGTTGATATGCATTCTTTGATCTAGCCAATCCATTTCTATTAAAAACCAAATTTATTTAGAACTCCCTATAGCAAAACCAAATTTACTCTATCATAGGCCTTTTCCATGTCTAATTTTAGAATCATGGTTTCTTGTTTTCTCTCTTTTGCAGAATGTAATAATTTGTGCATTAGTATGATACTGTCCGTTATGAGTCTCCCATTAACAAAACCATCTTGTTATTTAAAAATAAATTCAAGGAGGAGGTATTTAAATCATTTAGATAATATTTTGTTATTATTTTATACACAACATTGCATAAGCTTATGGGTCTAAAATCCTTCAGATCTTTAGCTGTAGCTATTTTAGGGGCCAAGGCTAAAAAAGTTGCATTCCAAGTTTTAAGAAGCTTACCTTTTTTGAAAAATTCCACAACAAATTCTACCACATCCTCCTCAAAAATTTCCCAATTTGCTTGGAAAAACTTGCTTGAAACCCATCAGGACCCAGGGTCTTATCCTTATCTTAGTTAAGTTTTCATTCATGTGTTCTAAGATTCTTTTAGGAATATTTTGAAGGATCCTATTCATTGCTTGTTTATTTATTTTTTGTTCAACACTTAGAAGCTTTTGAAATTAGTATGAAACTTCTTTTTTAATATCCTCTTCACTCTTTAAAATTGTGCCATCTCCCTTTCTTAATTCTACTATTTTGTTAGTGCTTCTTCTTTGGAAATTAGTCATTTAAAAAAAGGTAGTGTTTCTATCACCTTATTTTAACTATGTAATCCTTGAATTCTGATGCTAATTTTTTTCTTCTTGGGAAAGAGTGTTGTAGTAGTTAAAGAGAGCTTGCTTCTCCTTTCTATCCAATTCCTCTATCCTACCTTCCCTAATCATTCTATGCTCTAGAAACTCCAATTCTTCTTCCAGATCCAAATTCCTTTCTTCCACATTTTTAAACACTTATTTATTCCATTTTATAACTCTTCTCTTCACCTCATTGAAATTTTGGGATAGTTGAAATATTTCCATTCCCTTTACTTCAAAATTCCACCAATCTTTAGGACATTCTTTGAAGGTTGGGTCCATCCACATAACCTTGAATTTAAAAGGGGATCTTATTTTTCTTTTTACCTTTAATAATCACTTTGATAGGCCTATGATCAAAATCAATGCTTGGAAGAGAGGACATATCATAATTTCTCTAGCTAATCAACTAACACCATCATTCTATCTAGTCTTCTTTGAATGAAATTTCTTCCACACTGTTGGTTTTACCAAGTAAATTTGCTTCCTTTTAAATGAAGATCAATTAATTTTGAGTCATTGAGGTATATTATTTTGAATTTGAATATGGAAATATGTAAGGTATCATTACAACTTTAAAGGTAAAACATGTAAGCATATCAAATATGAAATCATGAAAAAATTGATACACCTCTAACCGTGAAACATAAAGTGTCACATATTGCATCTTTTTCTCATACTCTTACTGAATAGTTTCAATATTTGCCTTCATATCCAATTCAAGTATTTTATTTTTTTGTTCAAATTATTTATGCATGTGGTGCATTTGTAGCTTACAACCATAATTAGAAATCGTATTAGTTGATGATACATCTTTACCAACACCCCAAACTTGACCCACTCTTTTGCATCCTAAAACCTTGGTAAGGTGAGTTAAAATAATAATAGATATAAAAATGTTCTAAAGTTACTATTTTCAAGGTAATTTCACTTAGACTTTTTGAATTTCTTTATGGTAACACAAAATACTCATCCTTCTTTTTATGAGCTAACAACCACATAAATATCCTTGGTTATGGAATTTCTGCATTTTATTGGCTCTGCCTCTACAAGATATATAGTTGGAGATACATGAGGATAAGTCATAGAATAAAATAATATATCTATATTTGTCACATATAATGGATGAGAATGATAGAATACCATTTCATACTCCAATTATGCATATATATTTTGATCGATAGTGTGCAATATTATATATTGATTGGATTTATTTTATTTATTCTGACACCTAATCGCCTACAATATAATAAAGAAAATACTATATTATTTTATTAATGAGAGCAAGGTTAACCAAAAAATTTACATGAACATAAAAATGATATGAACTACCATAATATAATGGCTAGTAGTTTTCTGAAAGTCATTGCTACTCTTGCTTTTCAAAAAGGCTTCCCAATCTTCTAGTTTTAAACAAAGTGGAGGATGAGAAATTATATCTACATCATTCTCATACTTATCATATAATTATGTAATAATTTTATGCTTATTACCATGACATATTTTTTCCATTTCTTTATTATGTTCAAAATGATAAATTTTTCCTACCTCAAACCATTATCTTATCAAATGTGACATTCACATAAGTTTTTAAAAGTGGACACCATGAAATTTATCCGCTATTAAGTTTCGTTAACCATTATACAATAATTATTTTTAATTTCCTTTGGGACTTATTTCTAGTCTTTATAGGTGATAGGGATAAGATCCCCTATTACTATCCCCAAATAAGTTGAAAACATCATGAAATTATCTCCAATGTGTTTTCCATGTAAATTGATCTTGATCTCCACCTTATCTATGTTGCTCCCCTTAATTGTAAACATTGTTAGATCTCTCATTATTTGATTTTAAGAGTTTTAAGTATGTGATAATATGGTAACATTGTATCCCTCATTTCCCAAAGCATTATCACCTTCATTTCCCAAAGCATCATAAGTCTCGTTGTTCCTTGCATCATAAGGCATATTTTCCAAAGCATCATTAGCCTCATTGTCTAAAGCATCATAAATGTCATTGGTCCTTGTATCATCATCCTAATTTTTCAAAGCATTATCATTTAAAATATTATCACCATTAAATTTAATTATATTGTAACCTACATTGTTTTTGCTTCATCATTTTTAGAACTTTATCACATTCTAATATACGAAATCACTAGCACCTTCAATTTTGGGATACCCATCGATACTTATCATTGTGGCTTTGTTTTTAAGCTTTGGGGGAGATTCATTGTGGATATTTTCAAGATGGTAATTTTCAACTACAAGTGCATATATATACTAAGAAATAAGATGTTAAATGTTGTAACGATCAATTTAAATACACAAGGACCAATAATTATTTGGCAATTTCATGAAATGCAATAATTATAGGATATGCATAAAATGGATTTTTTCAAAAGGCTATATAAGCTTTTAAGTAGATGCAATTATCAAGTGTAAAGATAAAATTTGTAACCTTTACTAACATTCTTCTAGCATATGCCATCATGGGAGCTATAAAAGAAGGTATAGATATCCATTAAAGAGTAGTTGAAAATGGTTTTGCATTGAATGTTATGGTTGTGAATGCCCTAATAGGCATGTATGCAAAATATGGAATCATACATAATGCTTGAGAATTATTTAACAAGATACATGATGCAAATAATTTCATGGAATGCAATGATCTTGAGGATATGCATAAAATGAGTTTTTTGAAAAGTTTGTGGATACTTTTAAGCATATGAAATTGTTAAATGTAAAGCCAAACTCTATAACCTTTTCCAATATTCTTCCAACATGTGCCACCATGGGAGCTTTAAAATAAGGTATGGTGTTTACAAAAAATTTTGAGAATACAAGATTATTAAAAACAAGTAACGAATTTTAACATTCACAATCCCAAAATGATTTGTAATTTGAAGCTACAGATAACAATTTATAATAGATAAGATGATATGAAAGATAATCACAAAATGCTTGAAGTGAAATGACAACCACCATACAAAACTAGAATTGTATACTTACCTCATAGAGTGTACCTGATAATGATGAAGTGAAGGAAATGACAAAGTCCCGAAGGCCAATGTCATCTGCACCAGAAATCACAAAGCTGAATGATCTCAAAAGAGGATCGCGGGCAATGTGCTTGGGTTGAAAAGGAACACAGGTGGTCTATTTTTGTCATAAAGGAATATCGATGGTCTTTGTTAGAATATAATCCATCTTCAACCTGACTTTATACCTTCGTGCGGTATCATAATGATTGCAGTATGATACTCAAATAGGTCACTTTATTCATTTGAATGCTCGCAATGAGGAAGTATACAAATCCCAACCTTGTATGGTGGTGTCAAAAGACACCTAAAAGGTTGTTGCCATTATCAAGATTAGATATGGGATCGTATATCTTCGTATCTTGATCCTAGAATTACTACTAGATCCCTTATTTATATAGATAATAATATGACCTACTCCTTAGGTCAGCATGTACCTACACAAACAAGGAACATAGTAAGTTATGATATATATTAACAATATCCATGACATCATTAATATTATTTGACATAAGTGCAAGAAAATGTTTTATAATGTATTAAATAAATACACAAATCAATTTTATATGATAAAATATGCCCCACTTTGGATGAAGGATTGAAAATCACTAGGTGCATTTGAGATTTTCATTCAAAGTAAAATCGAAAACATCATTGATAATCATTGATAAGAATAATATTAATTAATCTATTTATGATAATGCACTTTGATAAAACTATGAGAAAGATGGGCAACATGTAAACAAAAGGTATAAGTTAGGAAACCCCCTTATATGATGTCCCCCATGTTGGCTGCAGTTGATGTTGATGTGCTCTGTGAGCTTTAGTGATAACTTGCAAAAAGAAAGTACAGCTCTAGGGTCCATAGCCATCTACCAAGAGGTCGTGGATGATGATTACCCATATGTATTTTAATTTTTATGGAGTACAACCATCTCTTATTATCAATGGTTCTATCCGTTTGAATTTGTGGAAGTTGGAATTCCTACCGAGAGGCATGATGTTGATTTTAGGAGCTGAGACTCCACTAAGAGGCATATTGATTTTGAGAGCTAAACTCTGCACCAAGAGGTATGATGTTGAATTAGGATCTGAGACTCCGCCAAGAGGCCTAAGATAAAACTGATAATCTGGGAGCTAAAAATTTGCACCAAGGGGTAGGTATTGATCTTCATTCTGACTAATTTTTCTCATGGATTAGGACCACGGGTGATCCATTTTTGATTGGTATGGAGCATAGGTGCTACTTTTCTAACATCATATTAACTTCATGTTTTGACCTTGTGCCATCTGTTCATCTGATCATTCCTATAGTAGCTTTCATCATGAAAATAGATGCATGTAGCAACCCATAGGCTGCTCATATGTGATATTTCTTGAGGTGCCTAGCATTAATGGGGTTCTTAAGGACCTTCCCATCTAATGTAGACAACTTATATGAACTTCTACCATGTACTTCCATGATAATGTATGGGCCAACCCAATTTGGCTCAAATTTTCCTTTAAGCTCATCCTTAGCTGTAGTGTTGGAAATGTTCTCTTGCAGAACCATATCCCCAACTTCGAATGCTTTAGGTACCACCTTCTTTCCATAGGCTCTTTTGATCCTCTATTGATAAGCTCTGAGATGTTCCAAGGCATTGATTCTTTTCTCATCCAATGCCTCTAACTAATTCATCCTTGCTTCCCATAATTGTGGCTCTTTCATGATATCTTTAAGTGCAATCCTTAAATATGGGATTTTGATTTCAAGGGGAATAACCACTTCATCTCCATACACCAGAGAGTATGGAGTAGTGCCTGTTGCTGTTCTCACACTTGTTCTGTATGCCCATAGGGCATATGGTAATTTATCATGCCAATCTCTCCCATTCTGCTGGATTATCTTTGCCAAAAATTTCTTGATTATCTTATTTATTGCTTTAGCTTGGCCATTTCCTTGTGGATAATAGATTGAAGAAAATCACTGATTGATCTTCATTTTTTGCAAAATTCTTTGATATCCTTTCCTATGAAGTTTGTGCCATTTTCCATGATTAGCCTTTGAGGTACACCAAACCTGCAAATGATATATTCTTTGATGAAGTTGATGACATGTTTCTTTATAGCTATTTTTAAAGAAATTGCTTCAACCCATTTGGTGTAATATTCAGTGGCAACCAAAATGAACTTGTGCCCCTCATTGGATGGAGGATTGATAACACCCATAAAATCCAAAGCCCACATTGAGAAAGGCCATGGTGATGTAACATAGTTCAACTCTTGAGTAGGTGTTAATTCTAAGTGTGCATGCTTTTGACATTGCTCACATTTCTTGACATGCTCATAACAATCATGTTCCATAGTGGGTCACCAATAACCCATCTTGATTAGTTTACCAAAAATTGATCTTCCATTAAAGTGACCCCCACATGCCCCACCATGAGCATGCTCTAATGCTGTATCAGTATCCTCACTAAGTAGACACCTCAAAAGAATGCCGTTAAATGATCTTTTATAAAGAACATCACCAATGAAAAAATATTTGGTAGCTAACCTCTTCATTCTAATTTGCTCTCTTTTATCCAGATTCGTATCAATGAAATTATCCTTCAAATATTTGTAAATATGTTGGTACCAAGGACTCACCCCATAACCAACTATTTGGGTAACATCCACCATTTTTGAGTCCTCCTTAGAAATCGATGAAGTTCCCAAATTTTTGATAGTGAAGGTGGTTTCCTTACCTTCAATCTCAATTGGTGTAAGTGATTCCGCACTTGCCATTGCATCTGCCAACCTATTGCCATTCCTTGGAATATTCTCTAACTAAAATTATTTGAAGTGAGAAAGGAGCTTATTAACAAGCTCCTTATACAGGATCAACTTTTCATCTTTGGTGTGATAAACTTCTATGAACTGGTTTACTATTATCTATGTGTCTCCAAATATGTGCAATCGTGTAACTCCAATCTCTATGACTACCTTTAATCCCAAAATTAGTGCTTCATATTCTACCATATTGTTGGTACATTTGAATGATAGTTTGTAAGACATAGGGATAACATCATTGTGAGGTGAAATCAACATATTCATGCCCCTGACCCATGCATGCATCTAGACCCATCAAAGTAAAGTTTCTAAGGCTCTAAAACCCTAGAAAAAGGAGCATCGATGGTCCTAATATGCTTAGGAGAAGGCCGCAGGTGGTCCTCTCTTTCGTGATCTATTTTCTTCATTAAATTGCATTCATCTTGAAATTCTTCCCTCAGCTCCGTACTATCCTTTGTAGGGAATTCTACCATAAAATCTATGATTACTTATCCTTTTACTGATTTTTATTTTACAAATCTAAGATCAAATTCCTGAAGTAACATAATCTATTTTGTTGATCTACCATTGAGGCATGGTTTGGACATTAGATACCTCAATGGGTCTGCCTGAGTAAGCACATGTGTTACACTGTTGATCATGTAATGCCTTAGTCTTTCTATAGCGAATACTATGCACTGACATAGCTTTTCAATTGGTGTGTATCTAGTCTCATAGTCTTTCAATGTTCGGTTGATAAAGTAAACTACCCTTTCTTTACCATCTTCCTTATTTTTTGCAAGAATTACCCCGAATGCATGCTCTATTATTGAAACATAAAGCTAAAGGGGTTCTCCATGTCTATATGGAGCTAAGATCGGTGGATGTAGCAAGTATTCCTTGATCTTTTCAAATGCTTCTTGACATCTAATATCCCATTTAAACTCAACTTCTTTCTTAAGCAAATGAGACATGGGATCTATTTTATCTGTTAATTGACAAATAAATCTTCTAAAAGCTTGGATCTTACCTTGCAAACTCCTTAGTTTCTTGAGATTTGTTAGAGGGGACATTTCTATAATGGCGTTGATCTTCTTTGGGTCCACCTCTATTCCTCTCCTAGAGACAATGTGCCCCAAAAGTTTACCTTATGATACCCCAAACACACATTTTTGTGATTTGATCCTCAATTTGTATTCCTTCATTCTGTCAAATGCTACCTTTATATCACTTACATGGTCCTCCTTCCTTTTTGATTTTATCAAAATATCATCCACATATACCTCCATAGTTTTATGGATGAAATCATGGAACATGGCTATCATTGCTCTCTGATATGTATCCCCTGCATTCTTAATCCCAAATGGCATCACCTTGTAGCAAAAATTGCCCCAAGGAGTTCAAAAAGCTATTTCATGCTGATCACTCTCTTTTATTTTTATTTGATTGTATCCTGAGAATCCATACATGAATGATAACATTTCATAGCCTGCTAAATTGTCAATAATCATGTATATATTTAGTAGTGGAAAGTCATATTTTGGACATGATTTGTTGAGATATTTGAAATCAATACATACCCTGATTTCACCTATGGTTTCTTAACTAGTACTATGTTTGCCATCCACTTCGAATAATCAATAGGCTTGATAAATCCAACCTCTAACAGTTTTTCAATCTCTTTCTTAACCAACAAGGAAACCTCAAAATGTATTTTCCTTGGTTTTTGCTTCACTTGCATTGCTCCTTTTTCGATAACCAAGTTATGTACAACAAAATCCTCATCTAATCCTATTTTAAAAAGTCATGGTGCCTCTTGAGAACCAATGTTGACCTCTTCTATCTCTTCATTCAACCATGTTACCTCAGTTTTCGATGGCATAGGGAATGGTAATTCTCCCAACTACACAATTTTGTCTTCCAATGATTCCTCGAAACATGCTTGTACATCTAAACATCTTTTGTAACTCCTCTTTTCATATATTTTTGGATACTCTATTCTAGCCCCTACGGAATCTAGGAAAGCATCATCATTTTCCCATGAATCAATGGTATATATTACATCCTCATCATCTATTTCACATTCAATTACACAAAAAATCTAATTTTTTGTTCGTTCATCATTTTTAGATAATTCTATGGAAATGATCTAACCAACATGATCATCTCCTTGATACGGAACAACTCTCCATTCACTATGTTTGAAAATTTCATCAGAAGAGGACCTTCGATAGTCTAAACATTGCTGAGGGGAGTGTGGGCAATCCTTTTCTTGGCTTTTCTACCGTCCACCCAAGTATCCCTTGGGACTGATATTATTTATGTCCGCAATGGAATATGAACCAAACTTGATGTTTGTGATGTTAATCCTCTGTAGTGCTTTCCTGTAAATTTGATCATTTTTGCCTAAGATAGCCTCATGTTCTATATTATACGGGAAAAACCTCTCAAGGAGAACATAATTACACTATCTAGCTACCTGCTCATCTACCTCAACCTTGTATACATTCCCTTCAAAACAAAACTTAAAGCATCTATGCAATGTAGATGCTACACCTTCCATATCATCTATCCAAGGTCTCCCAAGGATAAAGTTAAATGAAGGTTTTCCATCTGTGATATAAAAGAGTGTGTTGAGCATCTTTTTCCCAACTTTAATTGAAAGTTTGATGATTCCTGCATATTTCTTAGGAGTACCATCAAATCCCTTGACTCTCATGGTAGTCTCCTCTCTTGGAGGCAACAAATCTGGATCAAATTGAGAAAGCAAATGGGTGGTGGCAATATTCAGTGCTAACCCACCATATATTAGTGACCTCTTGAATGTGCTACCAAAAGCTTCTACTTCAATAAAAAGGGGTGGATGTAACTTTGTCACATCTTTGCTAGGCTTCTCACTAGGGTAAAAAGCAATAACTTCTCTTCTACTCCATATTTCAACTTTTTTTTGCAAAGGTAGTAACTGATATATTTCTATCTATTTGACTATTCTTGAAAATTTGATTCATCATCTCTCTATGAGGTTCTAAAATTTGAAGTAATTCAAATAGACTAACCTTGGCTTGTGTATTCTTGAGTTGTGCAATCAAGTCAAAACTCCTTGGATCTTTGGGAAGCTCTTTTTCACATGTAACTGGATCTATGAATGCTCTAGGCCTTCCTCTTATAAGTGTTGCACATACTTCTTCATGGAAGATCACATTGATATTCTACTCTTCTTTAGTATTATTGAATTTATTAGGGCACTCATAAAATCCATCCTCTATGAGCCTTTGTATCCTATTTCTAAGGATTCCACACCCATTAGTAGCATGTCCCTTAGTTTGATGATATTCACAATACCTATCTTCTTTATACCATGCTGGTCTCTCTGCTGTAAGATCTTCCTCCCATTTAGGCAATGGTTGTAATAGTCCCTTAGTGACAAGATCTTTTAAGATGAACCTAGGAGGTATAGGAAACTTTACAAATTTCCTTTCTTTCTTCTAATCTATATTTTTCGCTACATGGATTAACTTTTCTTTCTTTGGTGATTGTGTTCTTTTGTCCCTTGCCTTAGGCTTATCATCCTCTCCATACTTCACAAGCCCTAATTTTACAAGGACTTTCTCTTTCTCTAATAACTTATGGGTCATATCCGAAAATGCTAGATGTGTGTAATCAATGACATGAGGTTGCAAAGGTAAAATAACAACTTCTTTGAAAATATTATTTACCTCTTTTTCAGTAAGCTTAATCTTGATTTATTGTTATGTCTTCTTAAACTATACAACAAATTTGTCCAGTTTCTCATCACTGCCTTGTCTCATAGCGCATAGGTCTGACACCATGATTTCTTTCTTTATGTTTTGTTTATACTATTCCAGGAACAAAGTACTCAATTCTCTAATGAAGTAATTGATCTTTCCAGTAAAACATAGAACCACTCACGAGTTTCTCCCTCCAAACTATGAGGAAAGAATTTAGCCTACAACCTCAAATCCACACTGATTTTGAGTTCACACTCATCTTTAAACCCTTATAGATGTCTCTTGGGATCTCCTTCTCCATTGAACTTGCAAAATTTTGGATCTTTATAATCCATAGGTGGCACACACAAGCGAATTTCATCTGATAGTGGGCTAACAAATTCGAAAGAGTCATCTGGCTGAGCTGACCCTCTAGCTAATTTATCAATTTGTCTTTGCATACCCTCGATTGTTGCCTAAAGGTGATCATTTTCACCCTCTCCACTATTGTTTCCTCTTGTTTCAGAG
>Ga0181464_1000622_pt1 | contig 16101 bp, 11 predicted proteins | sample InSIn2gowninarea_FD_119074 | JGI IMG/M metagenome (GOLD analysis project Ga0181464, IMG submission 119074) | Clean room microbial communities from NASA Spacecraft Assembly Facility at Jet Propulsion Laboratory, Pasadena, California, USA -... ...
TTGCTCCTCCCGACGCTTTGGTTCGTTTCATCTTTCTGCCTAACCTCTTTCACAGTGCAGCTCTTAGCCTGGCATGCGGAGGCAGCAGACAGGAAATGAGTATCAGCACACAGACATGCGAAGTCTGTTGCCGAACAAGAGGAAAGACCGATTGTGTTGGTAAGACATTGTGCCTGCGAATCAGATTCTATCAGTACGTGGTGGCGGTTTGTGAATTAATTCATGTAGACTCACTGCACAGGACGGAAGCTCCTGCAAGAGGGCGCTCTGGCACCATGATGCCGAAAGAAATGACGCAAAGACGATGAGAGAAAGAGCGAATTTCATCTTGATTCCTTGGGTACAACTAGGCTTGCCAGCAATAGGGTAGAGTCGACGTGATTGCACAGCAACAACGGCAAGCACAGTATGTTCCTGTACAGTAGGGGAGCATCAAGACTTTATCAAGTCGACACGACGATAGCAGATTCAAGGATGTGCACTTAGGAAAATATCCAGACCTAGTGCTCCACATTGCGAGTCAATCCTATAAAATGACAGTCTCGATGCCAGTACGAGGAGGGCCAGACTGGGCCCACTCCGACCGGAATTGTTAGCGTGGTCGAGTATGAGCAGGGATTATGAAGCACGATATGTGCCAAGGCTATCATGCAATATTGGGTAATCAAGCTCGCCTTCATCAACATGAGACCGTCCACGGATACAGAGAGCTGCCGCAAGAGTATGACAGTTCTACCAACGTGAAGTGTTGGGTTGTAACCCAACTCTTGAACATACCAACCATGGTTTGGTAACAATGGTAATACCGATCAGACATGGTGTACAGTATTGTGGTTGACACTGTATACGGATTGTCGTCTCATGGAGGTCATACCCTACGCCATGAGCAAGCTTTCGCGGCTAGGATTCGACCTTCCGCCGTCGGGACAAGTACTGTACATCCCCACTAAGAAGAACTGACGTTGACGTGCCGGGGGCCACCAGCACGATATTTGCTCTGAAGGTGGATTTTCTTCCTTGCGAGGCCAATGGCCTGAGAAAAGACTGCGGATGCAACCTGATTTATCCAGGATGGAGTGTCTCTTACATTGTTAGTGGTCGGGACAGCGCTGTCAAAGATGAACCAGATCGGCTTCAGACCCACAGGTATGGTCAAAGGAGGAAGGTGTAGAGGAGTCTTCGATTTTAGTGGCAGGGTGCCGATCGAACTGCATGTGTGGTATAGTTTGAACTTACGGACACCCTGAAACCACAGCTCAAAGCACGTTCACTAAGCGAGAAACATTTTCTTTCAATAGCACGATTCCGGTCGAGAGTGGCCGGCAGTACCTGCATTGGAGTCAATCTGCTGTTGAAGCTTTCATACTGCCATTATATGTAGACATTCTGCTGTTTGTTCGAGAAGCCGTAAAGAAGCTCGTAATCAATAGCTCTTAGCAAGTACAGACAGTAAACGTGCATGATGCAATGCAGAGCACGTTCACTGCTCCATGGGCAGCTACAGTATCTGTACAGCAGAGATGACCATTTCAGGTGCAGCTTTGACACAAAAACATGCCATTATTCTGACTCGGATAGCGTGTTGAGTTGACGTGGGTATACAGGAACCAGAAGACTTCAGTCTGTGTTTACGGAAGCAGTGCTGTACTGTGCAGTACTTGGCACTTCGAGTTCGGCATAGGGCGAGCACGTGCAGTGGAAGTAGAGGTTAGGCAGAAAGATGAAACGAACCAAAGCGTCGGGAGGAGCAAAGCGGTGCCACCAGTTTTGCAAGAATCTGGCCCGCGACTTGGCTTGGTGGACCTCGGTTGGGAGAAACGGAAGCCCAACGGAGCACGTCGTTGGGGTCTGGCCCTGGGCTTCCTTTTTCCCTTTGGTGTCTCCGCGAACTTTCCACTTGCTGCCGCGGCTCATGCAATTGGATACAGTATTCCCCAGTCCTGCCCTACGGATCAATTCTTTGGCCTGCAGGTGTGAAATGCGCCGCTAACGGAAGCTTTCCACCAATGTCAGAAATGAAAAGCCAGCATCTGGTCGAGTCGGCCTACTCAGTAAAATTCCGGCTTCTGTCGCACTCTGGATTGACCGAACTCAAGCACCACTACGGTTTTTTGATGCCGTTATCAACACCGAGCTTGGCAGATCGCAGAAACTGGTGGTACTTGGTATGATAGTGGATGTGGTACATGCTTGTCTCTGCAATGCACTACTGCAGGGACACTGAATCAATCCGAAGCTAGCACCTCGCCCCGTCCATCATGAATATGTAATACTACAGCAAGTACTGGATTTGCACACCCATCCGCTTCTCGTAGAATTTATGTGGTGGATAGATCACTTTTCCCCAAGTTAGCCATATCTATCAAAAGGTTGGGCTCATTTGGATTGTGCCAATCCCGCAACATCGAATTTCGTCCTTGGCAGAAAAGGCCAATCTGAGCTACAAAATCTTGGTAAAGCCTCGTTCGACTGATAATTCAGCATCATTCGTCATGGCTGTCTCACCTGTCGCCGTCAGTTTCGTTCTTGGTGTAGTAGCTGTATATCTAGTGAAAGCGTTATTTCCATCCAAGAATGCCAACAAGCCACCACTTCCTCCCGGTCCTAAGGGCCTTCCTCTCCTCGGCAACTTAAATGATCTGCCCAAGCCAGGCGAGCCCGAGTACTTGCACTGGTTGAAGTTCAAAGATCAATATGGTTCGACCTCTTGGACTATCGAAATGAGTGCGACATTACTTACCAATTACAGGTCCCATCAGCTCCGTCACAGTTTTGGGTTCAACCATTGTCATCGTCAATGATGCTCGGTTGGCCTTTGAGTTGCTGGAAAAGCGATCAGCAAAATTCTCATCTAGGCCGAAGCAGCTCTTTGCTGGTGAGCTGTATGTCAACCCTCACCTGACCATTTCATCCTATTTGATGCCCGGGTGAAAGTGCTGAACTTTTCTTCTAGTGTAGGATGGGAAAACTCCCTAGGTTTATCACCATACAACAACCGTTTCCGAACTTACCGAAAAAACATGGCCCAACTAATTGGCTCCAAAACATCGGCCGCTCAGTTTAATGGTCTACAACAAGAAGAGGTCGGCCACTTCTTGTTACACGTCCTCGAAAGGCCTCAAGATCTCATTGAACACATCAAAAAGTCAGTCATCTATCTCAACCCCTTTTGATGTTTCTGTCGTGCCCAGTACGCTAACCCAATAAACTACAGGGAAGCCGGAGCTGTCATTCTCAAGATCGGTTATGGATACAATGCCGAGCCACATAAAAAGGACACACTCGTCGACATTGCTGGTGATGCTATGGACAAGTTTGCCAAAGCAGCTGTGCCAGGTGCCTTCATGGTAGACATAATCCCATCCCGTGAGTACTCATCCCTCAAGACAACACAACATAAAACACTGACCTACCCCCAGTACGAAATCTACCAGATTGGATCCCCGGCCAAGCATGGAAACAAACAGCCACACAATACAACTCCGAACTCAACGACGTAGTCGAAAAACCCTACGCCTTTGTCAAGCAACAAATGGCCCAAAACCACGCCGAATCATCCTTCCTCTCGCAACTTATCCAATCCGGCGACGCCGAAGGCGAAGAACGCTTCACAAACAAATGGTCCGCCATGTCCCTCTACACCGCGGGCGCCGACACCACCGTCTCCTCGTTGGCATGCTTCTTCCTCGCCATGACCATCACGCCCTCAATCCAAGTCAAAGCACAAGCCGAACTCGACCGCGTCATCGGCGCTTCCCGCCTCCCGACAATCGAAGACCGCGACCAACTACCGTACATCGAAGCCATCGTCAAAGAAGTCCTGCGCTGGCATCCTGTGGCACCCATGGCCCTCCCCCATCTCAGCACAGAAGACGACGTTATAGAAGGCTACTACATCCCCAAAGACACCATGATCTTCGCTAACGTATGGCACTTCACGCACGATCCGGCCATCTACGCTGACCCGCACACCTTCAACCCAGACCGCTTCCTGGGCGAAGTCCCCGAACCAGACCCGCACACCGTAGCATTCGGCTTCGGCCGGCGCATCTGTCCAGGCCGTATCCTCGCCGACAACGCTTTATTCCTCAACATCGCGCAATCGCTGTCAGTTTTCAGCATTTCTAAAGCAAAAGACGCAGCGGGCAATGATATCGAGCCCGTGGTTAAATTCCTGCCGGGTGTTGTGAGTCATCCGGCGCCGTTTGTCAATAGTATTAAGCCTAGGAGCGCGCATCACGAGGCGATGATTAGATCGCTTGAGCGGAAATATCCTTGGAAAGAGAGTGATTGGGCTACTGTTGAGCAGTCGTATCGGGACAAGGCTTAGATCAGGTTGGAATGGGATAGATCAGAATAGAGTGTTTGTTACAATATGACAATTTCATCTTGTTCCTAAGGACAAACAACAACACGAACCTTCATCCGGTCCTGTTATCACAGTATAACTCTTCACAACCCTCCCTTCCATGCAAGAAGCTCTGACGAAAGTACAGCACAGCACAGCACAGCACAAACAGGCCTATTACTTATATGTATTTATAGAACCTGGTAGAAACCTACCAGTATTCCACACCATGCCATGCCATGCCATCCCAACCGCTACCGTGACTCCGCCATATCGCGCCCTTCGATCATCATGTCTGACCACAACGTTTTATGAGCCGAACAAGGGGCAGTCTAGGTAGGTAGGCAGGCAAGCAGAACCTATGTACCACAAATTATCCTGCCACGGCTGGAACGGATGCGACGACAGTCACAACGCAGGCATGCAGGCATCAACCATGCAATTTGCCCGTCAATGGGCGTGATTAGAATTTGATGTGAACATGTATAGGATAGATATGTAGAGAGCTAATATGATCGATTATAAAGTATATGTAAATGCTTGTCCATTTCATTAATAGGTACGTATTACATGTTTCTTATCTTCGCATAAGGCACGGTACCTAGCTACCTCAGTGTCGGCAGTCACTTTCATTCGCCGCCTTTGACACCACGAGTATGCAAGACCTAAACACCATCGCTAAACGCTCATAAAATATTCAAAGAACCAGACCAAACAAAATAACACATCAACATCATATGCTATACTCTCCGCTTCATATAAGTGGTAGCTTCATCTCATTGTTCCAAAGACCTACTCAAAAAGTCGATCCTATCGTCTGTAAGTGCCGACATCCATAAACACCTTTCGATAATGCCGTGAATCGGTTCAAAATCATATCTCAGGCTCGCATCAATGAGTCTTAACAAACCTTTAATGATCGTGGCTGCGGTCCGAAATCTTTCAAAGTTGATTAGCGGTTCTCCTCCCTCTTCGATCTGGATTTCCGCCGGCTTTTGAGCATTGTATGTGAGGTCGTGCACATACAAGCCAATGAATGGAATGCAACCAGTACTCAGGTCCGTAGATTCCATCTCAACACGTAGATCGTTGAAGTTACGGATTGGCTGTGCCAAACTCTCCATATGTTTCAAGAGTGATTTATCTGGACCAGGCACTAAATCCCAAGTTCGTTTCAACCGTGTACAGCTCGTGGACATCAAGGCAAGCGTAATTTGTAGCATGGTGGCGTAATTATGAAGTCGCCGGGCATGAGCAGCAATGTGAATCAGCTTCGAAAGTACACAAGCTCTCTCCTCAATATCCTGAGTTAGCACGATTTCAGAAAGGGCCCATTTGACTATCAAGTTGAATCGTGTGATGACGACGTCAATACCTCTAGCATCATCGTGCTTGGCCATATATTCTGCCCAATCAAGAACGTTTGCTGATTTGCTGTCCCATCGCATGTCAACAAGATCAGTCCATTCAATCTCAGTCAGTGCGGACTGTTCAACAATGGTCATTTGTTGAGCGAGGATTTGGGAATCGCAAGCCAGAATGAATGGAACGTGAGCTGGACCCGTTGTGAGCTGCGGCTTGAATGGCAGGTTGTTGACTGTGTTAGGTGCAAACTGCTTGCTAGCATCTACTGTGCCTTTATCAGCATTCTGCAGTAGAAGCGGTGACTGTTGAGGTGTAGGCGGTGCGTCTGAATAGTCGATTGCTCCTGCTAGATTCGGACTTGTATGTAGGGACAAGTTAATAACGGAGGCGTGCGTTAATGGATGAGTTGGAATTTCAAGGCCAGAGATCGCGGTTCCTGGAGCTGCCAACATTGGTGATATTGGCTTGTCAAATGCATCTGCGCAGTTGACAATATCAACAGAGATTTCTGAAGACAGGTCAGATATGTTCTCATCTTCATCGAGTAGAAACGATCTTGCGACATCTGTATGCGCAGTATCTGGTCTGGAAACGACATCACCATCATGGTCCGTTTCTGGCATCACTCCACTAGACGCTACCTCGTCATGTACATAAGACTGGTGAGTTTGTGAACTCAGCAGCGGACGGTTAATGATCATGTCGGTATCGTTCAATATAGGCAATGATATCTCGGATTCCTCTGAATCAGATTCTGCGGGTGATTCTGTCGGCAACCCGAAGATTTCGGATCTGTGTGCGAACCGCTGCATCTGCTGAGGTTCAATTTGCGGGTCGACATTCTCGTCATACAAGAAAGACACTCCTTCTATCTGTTCATGTCTACTCTGTTCAGAATCAAGAAGTACAGAAGCTGTGTGATCAACCGAGTTGTTTTGTGTAGGCAATGGTTGTCCGTTCGAAGCATTGGAAAGGTTCGTCAGAGGATCCGTCGATGGGTGGCTAAGATCAGGAGATTTGTCTTCGTAGAGGCCCTCGAGTTTCATTAGTGTTGCTTCTAGACCGCCATCATTATCATCAGGAATTGCTGAGAACCCAGCAACAGCGGCCTCGAAGGATGGCCGGAGCTGCTGTGAGGAGTTAGTATCAATTAGCGATACCTGCTGTGATTTGTTGCGAGGTTCCGACATGTTGTCCGTAGACATTGGCTTGCTCATCATGAGCAACGACTCCGTGTGAGAGCTGCTTTCGAGCATTGAGTCAAGCGATCGATGGTGAGCTGTAGATTCTAACTCGTGCACGTTTTGGTTCTTCTTCAAGTCGCCTCCAGGCCGTCGTCGTAAAGCATGAGAAGGTGCTTTGAAGACAGGACTCTCACTCTTGTTAGACGTAGCTTCCGTCATGGGAGGTGGGGAATTCGTGCGCTGGGACTCCCCGTAGCTCAAGGTTTCTTCTAGCGCATCCGGTATATGACTTGAGGAACCTACATTCCGTACAGTGATTGGACTGGCAGGTCTTGACTGGTCGGCAGGTTGGGCAGAAAGGTCGATATGAGACGACGGCGCCGTGTGTGTATCTCGTTGCGGCTGATGCTCGCCGCCATCTGTTATGTTCTCAAGCTCAAAAGGGGCTTGTGTCTCAAATGAGTCATGCGATGGACCATTAACCGGAGTTACGCTTGACCATGCTGATACGGACTGGGCACCCTCATGCGGGAACAAATCTGGAAGCGCTCCCGACATGATGGGCATCGGAACTGCTGTGTCATCCACAATCAAGATTGAGCCACTCTGATCCGTGTAATGGCTCGGAAGACGTATCGAGAACTCTTGTTGTAGTAGTTCGTCGGTAGAACTCAGTGGTGGCGAAGCTGGGGCTTGCTGCGCTTGTTGTTGTGCATGGTACACACCGGCCGTCTTCGGACTTTGTACACCAGTAACAGCTGTTTGAAAACTCTGCACAGCAGCAGCACATAACAGATCTATCCTCAATGGAGTTTTGCTAGAAACACCAGCAGCCTTCCTTCGTAGATCGTCATTGGACCGTGCAAGGTTAACTGGCACAACAGCGCGCCGGCCAACCTGCGACGATTCCGAACGAGGATGTGACACAGTGATCACCGTGATCTCATTCGAGCCTTGCTTCCCACTGAGTGCTCGTCGAATTGAACCAAATATGTTTTTAACAGCTGGACTCTGATGTCCAGAAGTTGGTGAGTGTAGATTTGAGGGTAGCCTCGCAGAAGAGGTGGACTGCTGTCCCTCGCCAAATCGCATAGACGGACTTAAGGGCGGATTAGAGGGAAGCTGTATGAACGGTTCTACAGGACCATAGACAAAGCCCCGGATCATACTGCCAACGTAAGGATCAACATAATGCCCCGAACTCATCAATGCTTCAACCGGGGTCAACTGCCCTCTGGAGGTGTCGATTGAGGTGCTATACAGAGGCTTTTCAACCTCACTGTTGGATCGAGCATGAATGTGAACTTTGAGATCTGAAGGAGCGTTCTGTCGTCGAGAAAGCACAGATACAGGTTGCGGACCTCTTTCTGGCTTAGACGTATCTTTGTCTGGTGATCGGGATCCGTAACGTGGCAGGGAGCAGGAAGTCGCTTGCAAGCTGCGTTCACTCTCAATAGAAAGAGGCTTCTTCGCATAATCTGAAGATGGCAGACGTTTGTGGTTTGTTCTCTTTGCGGACTTCGATGAGATACTCGCACGTGGTGACGGCATAACTTGTGGCATATCCTGCAACCCTAACCCGAGGGCAGCAGTGGCTTCACCAATGTCAGCAAAAGCTGGATTACGGCTACCAATCACACCACCAGGCAAAAGAGGATCTTCTTGGTTTGAATCCATGTTGAACACTTGAGCATCCCAATACAGAGCGCATCTGCCATTCCAGCACCTTTTCAGATCTTGCAAAATCTTCAGATCGCTGGCTCCACCAACTCCACGAGGCCGCTGCTTCACATTCTGGTATAAGTCATTGACCTCTTGACAGAACCTTACTCTGAGATGACGGTTCACGACAAAATCTTCTGCAAAATAGTTCAGGATCCAATGTCGCAGAGCAGCAAAAGTCCTAATACGGATAATGCGGCCGTCATCGGAAAGCCGACCGACAGCCCATCTCAACCGCGCCAGGAGATAGTCGAGTACTTCGAAAGTGGTCATGTATGACCTGAAGGTAAGAAAAAAATCCGACACCAAATCGTAGTCCATAAAAGATTCAGATGAGATTTGTGCGATAATCCGAATCTTTGTCGCTGCTGCAATTTCTTCCTCTCCACCAGCAAATCGTACGACTGACGAGTCGTTGTATACTCTAAGCAGTTGATCGTAAAGGTTAGCTGATATAGGAGATACATAGCTAGCTTCTGAGTACCGTTGTGCATCTAATTTCGTTGCTTCCAGTGAGTTGGGCATGGGTATCATATTCTCCACTGGGCCTTGCGATTGCTGGAGTCTCTTCAAAGCCTTCATGCTCGATGGAGGAGGACCCGTGAAATCGTCGGTCATGCTAGAGATGGTCGTGACCGTCGCTTCTGAGCCCTTTGTCCAACTAGATCCTCTGATGAAGGGTGTGCCATGAGCGCTAAATCTGGGAGTTCCGAGCTTGTAGTGAGGTATCGGAATCTCAAGCGTCGGCACAGATTCGTCCTCCTCTTCGCTGGTATATGCTGATTCGGGCCTATTAATGATGATCTTGAGAGTTTTCGGTTGTGGTGCCGCTGAAATTGATCTGCGCGACTCGTCGAGCGTGGAAAAGGATTGGCTGCGATTATGGATAGTACGATGATTCTCCGCAAGATTTCTATTCCGTGTAGCACGATCGAGGAGACGTCTGGGAGATATTGACCTCGTTCTTGGAGGTTGTGAATGTGAGGGTAGTGGTCTATTGTCTACCCTAGGGGACGGCGGTGCAACACCGGTGGAAGTGAACCATGAATGTGTTGGAAGCGACGGTACGGCTGGCGGGAATGGAAGCTGATGCGGAGAAGGACTTAATTGAAGTAGACCACCTGTTGCCACGTTTGAGACAGTGAAATTGCGCCCTCTTTTGACAGCTGTAGTGTTTGATTGCTTCGAACTTTTGTCCGTATTCATAGACTTCAATTTCAACAACTCTGTGCTATTCTTTACACGTCTCAGGGAATTTGACCTTTTCTTCATATGGCGGTTGGGTGCGGAATTTGTTCTGCCATGACCTCTAACCACAGCTGCTACTGGAGCGTTTAGAGTCTGTGCTGGAGTGGATTCCGTCCTCGCATGGCCGAAAGTGCTCTTCGGGTTGGTGATGATTTGACTGGCAACAGCAGGATCCACAGAGATGACAGACGTCTTGCTGCTACCACGCGACGCTTTGGGAGGCATCTTTGCGGTTCAGTTCAATGCAGTTGAATAATGTGAGACCGCCTTCAAGCTTAGGAAGCCTTTCTTCGATTGACGAAGCTCGAGATGAACATCGACGACGCGCACATTGTGTGAGAATCTATCAATATTCTACTATTCTTATGATGTGCGTTCTGGCGCTCGGAACGTGGTATGGACTCGAAGATCGACGCGTTGTTGTTTTTGTTGAATGTGGGCGGGCAGGCAGGCAGGCAAGGTGAACAGTATACCAAAAGAGCGACAAATCAAGAGCTGAAAACTTCTGACAAGTGTGCAAGTGTACTCGAGGATGATTGCGGCACCAGTAGACTCAACAGCTCTATCTTGAAACAGAAGAAAAGTTCAGGTGGGCTGATCGAGAAATCACGTCGACGACGAATCACATTGTCGGATGCACGAAAGCGCAAGATGCAGTTGGGAGCACTTCCTCGGGTAGCAGGTGCGCCTACCAAAACAATCCATACCTAAACCACTTGTGAGGCGGGCCACGCGAGATAGCTCGATAGAGTTCGTTTTAGGTTTCCGGGTGTCTCAAGCCGCGTCGAGCGGCTTGCTGAAAGTGCTTTCCAGCACTGTGGTTCTGCCAGTATTTTACCAGATCACAGTCTACCACTCGCTCGCTTCACACCACTTATCACTCATATAAGCACATGAACCACAGCACTTGATATCTTCGGTCAAGGATGATGCAAGGTAGGCGTCACTGCCTGTAGAGTCATTGAGATACAATGATAGTAATCATTCTGCAGATGCTCCAGAGCTGAAGCGAAGCTAAGGCGCCAGACCCCACCGGGGATGTCTGTTTGCTCGGCAGCACTCGCACACATCCATCAAAGACTGTCTTGCGTAATGTACAAGAAAGAATCTCGGAGCGAAGATCATGTATGCCGCCTCAGGTCTTTCTGCCACTGCTGCTGCAGCAATTGACGGGCACATGCGAGAGGATCATATTGTAGATTAGGGTAAATGAACAATTATGTGGTTAAAGGTCTTAACATTGAAAAGGTCGTAAATGTTTCAGGTTTCGATAGAAAACGAACCACATCCAGTGATATCGCCGATAGACCTCTGCAGGAACAGATCGCCGTGACTCTTGGCTACTCCATAGCGGGATCTCTTTTTTCTTGATGTACAGTACGCTTGTCTGCCTGTCTCTGCCAAAATATACAGGCCACAAAGTATCTCGTTGATGCATCGAGTAGCGAAACGAACATCCACAGTGCATACTCAAGCTACAGTCTGCTTCCAGGGAAGAGTCAATGAGCAACTCATAGCCATGGTTGATTGATCCATGTACATACGACTGTACACAATGTGTGCTCGCTAGCTACTACGGTACTGTATATCCGGCTCTTGTCCAAAATCACCACAATTCCTGCCAACCAAATTTTGAATAAATTCCGTCATGTCCGCACCTCGAAAATACATATGAGAGATTGTGGTATTTGACCCATGTCATTCAAACCCACCACATCCTGCTGTATAAATTTATCTCTCTTCTGCAATCCCTTGACGAGTGCCTTGATTATCTTGTTGTAGAGGCTGATTTCCCCATGAAGAGCAGACGCTGCTTGAGTCCAAATCTTCTCTTTTACATGTTGCAATAATCCCGACCTATGATACCTGAAACAACCGTGGTGCTGAGGATCAGTTCGCCATTGAATTTTGAGTAGAGTGTTGCCTGGGATCTGGTGTCTGCATGCAGATTGATGGTGTCACACCTGAATGGCATTTCCTTTTTTTTGCTATCCTCCACTCGTATGCTTTGGTTGACGCAGGGCCGGATGCAATTACAAACATTGGGTGGAAGCAGTAATCGAGAGCGAAACAAAACCTCTATACTAATGCTCCATACATATGTACGACATGCTCGAATTTCTCGTCACTTAATATCAATCATTCTCCTTCACTCCTGTATGCGAGTCGCCTGCGTACCTGCGTACGGGCTGGGAGACAGCCCCCGATAACACTACCACCATCCCTTTCTGTGAAACGGGTTGATACACCAGTACCACACGATCTAGCTGCCCAGAAACAAGTAGCTAGTGTAGAGACGACGGATGTGATCTTGATTAATCTATAGTTTTGTGCTTCATCTTGGCCCTTATTTCTTCGGAACAAAGTAACTGCGAGCACTCAAGTCAGAGCTTGAGACCAGAAGTCGAGCTAGAATATTGTCATCCTTGTCTGTCTCTATCCATACCAGGGTAAGTTTCATTTTACATCGTCGCTACCAGTCTGTGTGTTGTACAAGCTAGTATACTATCGCAGTTGTGTTCTCATAGCAGTTTCATCTAGAAAGTGTAAGCAGTTGCTATCAATCCTTTGTCGTCGTACTGACCTCCGTACTCTTTATCGACTTCCGTCGATACTTCGGTCACGTTCTCCGTCATAAGCTTGCGCATATCTGGGCTCACCGCCATGTTTGGGCTCTCCGCCATAGTTTTGCGCATATCTGGGCTTTGGTCGTCCAGAGGACGATATACACCAGCTGCAGCTGCCCTAAGTACTGACCAATCCAAAATGACAGCTGCTACCGCGCACGCCACGCTCACAGCGGAGAAAGCATACATAGCTTTGTACATTCGACATACCAGCATTCCCATCTCGGTCTGCCATAATGTCAGGTTGCACGAATGTGTCAAAACCATATTCGATATCTTGGATGTGAGCAGGCCAAATGCGATGATCCAGAGGATCAATAGGCCCAGATGGAGAGCTAGGTTCAGCTTCGCCGGGTAGACTGCAAACCTCTGTCGAATGAACGATGTGATTTGCTCTATCGCTGTTACTGTAGCTACTACGAAAGTCTGGGATTTGTTAGAATCTGTCACTTTATATTCCAGTACTGCTAGCAAGACTTACCACGGCGAGTTCGGCTGGAACACTCATTTTTCCATCTAGTAATTCAAGAATGAAGTCTCCCAGGATAACAGCGGTGATGCTGGTAGATACGAGGTTAAGCCCTCCCAAAAGTGGTGTCAGAGGATACGGGTATAGCGACGCCGTTTGCCGATTTCTGGCTGCAATTTGTGTCGGTAAGCCCATGATGGATATTCTCTTGACGTTGAAGATACCGAGGGTCGACGCTGCAATGTTGAGTAGCACAAGAATCAAAGTTGACGGCTGGGAGAGTGTTTGGGGATTAGTGAATACACAGTGAGGATTGTGTTATAAGAATGGCGAGGGGTCACAACATTCAAGGGTCACTTCCTCAGCTGAGGCTTGTGCCAACTTCGCAGAATACGGCCACGGGGTTGACGACCCCCATGGCGCTGAACCATACATTAGTGCCAAGTCAATGAGTTACTCACCGTCAACTAATCTTACTTTAGACAGCTGAAAAATATGCACAGGTGTGCAAAGCACTAATGCAAAGAATCTCCGCTAGTTCATAATCACAGCCCCTCCAGCTGGCACTAGGTAGTGGATGAGTCGGTCGAATGTAACATTCATGGACCTGGTGTTTGTTTAGCATGATCTTGTGTCCGGAATCATGTGCTAGACATATTTGGTTCACCATAAGTAGCTTTTTTTTAAAGAACCAAGAAGCTAATCACCGTAACACCTGAATAGCACGAAACGTACAAGTCAAGACGTGGATAGGTGGGAAGGAGCAATGCCATGCTGCGCTTGTCCACTCTCGTTTTGACCACGTGTTGTAGTTCAAGCAAGCACTCTGCTGCTACAAGGTACCAGAGCTCAAGTTGGGCCATGTATTGTTTTCTAGCCTCATTTTCTCGTCCCACTAATTGGTCAACTATAGCATTTACAGCGGCTTGTGCCAAATTCGGATAATATAAGCAGAAACACAACGGCTCACAGTAGGCTTTTGATCAACAAGCTTCATCCAAGTTACCAAAGTTTGAAAGCTTGTCCTTTCGTTCTTCCTTGGCACTAGCTTATCATTTGTCGACCTCCGAGTCCTCCACTCGCGATGTTAAATCCGGTGACAGTAGCTCGATGTTCGGTAAAGATTACTCACTTTATCGACCAATGAACGCAAGTTGAGCATGAGGAAGTTGTCCCCTTTGGTATAGTGCCTTGACACTAACTCCAGCACAATACCAAATAGGGCTTAGTGAAGCGTGCAACTTCCACCAACTTCTTCGCTCACACCAGCAGGGGAGCGGTCCTTTTGTTGTTTGGCATCCCACCTCGGTTGCACGGCTGACCAAAGAGTTTTAGCACAGGCAGGCCCAGTCATGGCCCCGAGTTGCCAACGAGTGATCCTCAAGGTCGTTGATGGAATGAGGCCGTGTCTTGATTTGAGCTTCATGCAGTACCGTACAGTATGCAAATGACCTTGTTGGTACAGTAATGCTTCGAAAAATTGGTTGCTGACATCCGTCCTGCTCGTACAAAATTTTGGAATACGAGGACGTGCCGGTGCTACTAGTACAGATCTAGACCAAGCAATGTATCTGGTTCACAGCTCTCGGGTGCTCCGTTCGTGATAACGGCGTACCCGTTAAATGTCCCTCCTCGGTGAGGAAATGAACGTCGTTTACAAACTTCTAGAGATACATCAGCCACATCGGTCAGCTCGTCCAGTGTTCCTTCGAACCAAACTAGGACTCTCGTACTGTAGATGTAACTGCGGGTGTGTATGTCCGCTCTCACAGGTGCTGGCCAAGCCATATGGTGACTAGCGGCTTGTTGAAGCATATAAGCGATTCATCAAGGCCTGTGTTATTCCCGTTGTGGAAGGCAGCTGGAATGAAAAGATTGAGGCCTAATCTCCACTTTCTTGGCCAGCAACGACCATTTGGCCGAAAAACCAGAGCCAACGTCCTGCATGTGTATTGATACAGTGCATGCGAAAGTGCACAGACGTGTGGACGCCAACAGGCATAAGGTGGGGCTTACACCACCTTTACTCGAACCGTAGGCAGATGTAAGATTGTGACGGTACACTTTCCTGCCGGAGTGTGCCTACATGGTAACAATGGACCTCCAGCTGAACTAAAGTTTGTACAACGACAGGATTGTTGCAAGGCTAAGCACTTGTTAGCTTGCATTTAGAGAGCTTCGCTCAAGCTTGGCTATTGGTGGCGTGAAAAGGCCGCAGTTTTCATTTCGATTGCATGAGCTGGTTGTAGCCCTCACACTTCGTCCGAACTTGAGAACATTGCAAGATCCACTACTCTGTTAGCTAGGAGGGAAACAGCGTTTTGTCCCAAAAGTCAATAGTAAGCCCCATGCATTCGACTTGTGGCATGGTATCGTAGATAAGTCTGCGCCATGTCTTCCACTCAAGTCTTTGGAATGAGAAGGGAAAGGAGATATATACAGCTCCATTGAATGTACTATAAGGAAGTCCTTTACCCATTTACCTCTGCACTCTACAACCAGTGACAATTGCTTACATTCTCTTCGTGTCAAACCACTGAATAGCTTTTCAGCCGCAACAATGCTTCACCTTGCAACTTATATCATGATGCCATTCATGGCCGATCTAGCCCTGGGCGCACCAACGCCTTCCGGTACCTCCAGCGCAGCACCAGTAGTAGGCACTGCGGTAGGACAAAACAGCACAAGTATTCCGGCTCCAGTGTCTGTCCAGTCCACCCGTGCTGGAAATCAAACTCTCATCGCGCAACTCACCGACGCAGCCACAGCCGTCGACCGCTACGAATTAATTCCCTTCGCCAGCGATCACCTCTTCGATTTCAACAACTCTCCGCTTGCCAGTGCGGTAACCACAGGTTTGGGGGGCCATCTTGTTACTGCCAACAGGAAGTCGTTCCCTGCCCTTATTGGCACCGGTGGCAGCATGAGTGTTGGCTTCGTGGGCCCATGTGGCTTTAACACACCGCACACCCATCCACGTGCTGCAGAACTGAACATCGTTGTTCAAGGCAGTCTCCTCACCGAGCACATCATCGAAAATGGAGGAACGCTGATCAGAAATCGTCTGAATCAATATCAGATGTCGGTGTTCCCACAGGGCGCGATTCACTGCGAATTCAATCCAGACTGTACGGACGC
>Ga0181464_1000129_pt1 | contig 16075 bp, 6 predicted proteins | sample InSIn2gowninarea_FD_119074 | JGI IMG/M metagenome (GOLD analysis project Ga0181464, IMG submission 119074) | Clean room microbial communities from NASA Spacecraft Assembly Facility at Jet Propulsion Laboratory, Pasadena, California, USA -... ...
CCAAGTGGGGGCGGCTAAAAACAGTGAGCCTGTACTTTCATCCTTCTGCTCGATGTATGTTTCCCACCAGTCCTTGACGTGGGGGGCTGCTTTGAGAAGAGCGAAAACAATCTTTTCCCAACTTGAAAATTCATGAACAGAAAAATACCCATCTAGCAGATTTAACCATTTATCTACGGCATCTGCGTCTATTTGACCCTCGAAGATGGGAATTTCAAAATTAACTTGTACCTTAAACGGTGTGGCGTTTCCATAATAGCTGTTGGAAGTCAATGCTTCACCTCTGGGTAGCCGCTGAAGGATTTGCGCAAAGCTATCCATCATCGCGTTCCTTTGCCGCTCGAGGGCTTCTTCGAGCAAGATTCTGATAGGATCTCCTGCCCCCTCATCTTTCTTCTCATCCGCCATGGGAGGTTGTCGGGATTTGCGAGGCTGATCTTGCAAAGGTTCAACCAGTTCAAGCCCTAACTCCTTATATCCCGACCTCGCTGGGGACATGCAAAGAAAAATAGAGAAAAAGCAGACCGCTCTGATACCACTGATCCGGATTTAAACAGGAACGCAATAAAATATAGAGATAACCATAAAGACAGATATGCAGCGGATATAATATTTCATTTCATTACTGTAAAATACTGAAATATGCTTACAAATAGAAATAGAAATAACCCAGCTAGGGCGATGGTAGCTTATCTCTAAGAAGAGATGTGTCGGCCACATGCCTCTGAACTGTTCCAAACTGTGTTACAATGAGGCTCGAAGGCCTATTTATTGTTGAGAAACAATGGAAAACCCTTCACATCCCAAAATCTAACCCTAGAAGATGAAACGCCAAATTGTGGGCCCCGTTTTGGGGTGAGTTGGATAGCCAACTTCCCGGGGTCGCGAATTGGTCGTATTATCTCCGTTTGACGTGCATGATAGCCCGTTGGAAAGATATCTCCGAGGACTACGACGGAAAAGACATTTTTTATTAAAAAAAGCATTGGCGGTAGATTTCCCAAAAAATGTCGTTTAGGGCCTCAAAATGGCTCTGGAAGTTTAGGACCCGAAAAACTGCTAAAAATAGTAAACTGCACTATAATTAAGGAAACTGAAAAAACTGAAAGGGACAGTTGTGGGGGTCCATATGGGATAGGTGGGTGGCCACCAACATACCAACATCCACCTGGATCAAGGAGTGGTGTACAATAGGATGCATATGTTATGAAACAACTCAAAACATTAATATTCCATGTGACTAACTTGATGACAATGATTGTATTTAGCATTATGGTGTTGGGTTGCAACAGGTGAAGTGGAATCTCCTACAAAATTAAGGAATCCTACACTATGGAAGTGGATTGGTATGGGTGAGTGTGAAATATCAAAAGGTAACTTCCTCATGATATCTGAGTCATGTTATATGTGTGTTGGTGTGCTTTTCTTTCCAAGGTTTTATTATAGGCTTGAAAAGATGACTTTGTATACATGTAAGTTGATTTACTACTTGTTGTTGCACCATTGAGAGGTTTTCATCAATGAACTCTTGAAATTCAAGTTCATGTATAAGTTCAACTTTGTTTGTGTCTTGATTTGTCATTGCTTTATTGTGTTAATCCCATATTAATTGTTGATTGAAATTTGTAATTTGAAGTTCATGGGAATCAAATTTAAATAAAGGATTTGTAACACCACAAGGATATTCCAATATGGTATTGCAATATTTCAATTAGGCTAGTGAGCCAAGTGGGGTTGGGCTTGTGTGTCCTATGAATACACTTGTTTTAGGGCTCATATGTTTATGTTTTGTGTTTTGAGGCCAAATTTCCTAAGTGATTAAGGCTAGTAAGCCTAATAATGGAAAATTTAAAGCATAAATACAGTTAATAAAATACACCACTACTATAGACCAAGTCAGACATGAGTAATGAGGGATAGAAATCCTTAGGATGAAACGTTGAGATGGTGAAACCATGACATAACACTAAGTTTGAAAGTTGAAGAGGAAGTAATCCATTTGAGTTTTGAAGTGGTAAGGGTGAGTTCCTCGACACGTGGAGGAAATTTCTCATGCGTAAATAAATCATTTTCCATCACTCTGCCCATCATTCCTAGTATGATTGAGCCATACTTTTCTGTGAATGATGTTGGTTGTAAACTCCTGGTGTGTTATTGGTCCATTGCTATGAGTGTTTTGATCTTACGCTCAAGATCGAGTAAGTAAGTTTGATTCTCACTTAAATCCTATATCTTGATTAATTTGTGTAAATTACATGATGGAAATGGAAGCCAATTTCCCTTGCTCATTTTGGGTAAGACTGGAGGGTGGAAAGGGAATTGATTGGGTAGTTTGACCCACTGTGAGTCCTAGAAGGTGCCTGGAAGATTATTGAGGATACCTATCACTTATATATCTATATTTATTCATGAATTCATCATTGTTCTACAGTTTAATCCCAAGAATAAGCAATGGCATAGTCTAATGGACTTCAAAGGAAGAGAAGAAGAGCATTATCTTGGGTTATGTAGTGTGGGGGATGCAAGGATGTAGTGTAGTTAGGGAGACTTATAGAGTTGGTACTTAGCTTAGTACTTGGATGGCATGGACAACTTCTCCTTAGTTTGCTTGAAGTGATCATTTTCCCTTATGGAGTTCAGACCCCAGCTCGGGGGTGACCCTCTGCAAATAGTCTTAAAGAAATGTGGTTTATGGCTAAGAGGAATTTTTTAGGCTCATATCTAGTTGGTTATATGTTACATATGACAAAGTGTTTCAATTATGTGTTGATTTCTAAACAATTGTGTATATTTTATGTTTTCATACTATGTCATCATTTATGAGTTAATTTGTTGAATGTTGAGTATGTTTTATATATGTATGTCGATATGCACTCTATCTGTTTATGTATCTTATAAGGTTGTTCAAGCATGTTAACTAATATATAATAATATAATTTCTATGAAAGATGGGTATGTGCAAGATAGGAAAAATATGCCTAAATTCTATTTTTTATAAGTAGGAATGTTCCACTATGGAATTTGTTGGGCCACAGGAATTGCATCATTTTGACAGTTTGTTACCTCACTTTTCACTCATTTTCCACTTATCCTTGCATCATTACACTACTATTTTGATATAAATAACCATCAAAGCTACACAGTCAAACAATAAGGTAAAGGTCCAGTATTCGCTCAAACATATATGTTTTGCTTTGTAAATTTGACTTAATTTGCATGAGTTACCAAATTTAACACATTTTGTAACCTCACTAATATTCTACAGTTGAATGTGTGGTTTGAATAGATCCCATGAAAGAAATATCAACCAAAGCACATGGAAAGATGCCAAATAGTGCCTATATGGTTTTTCACCTATTGGGCTCAAGAAAAAAAATCCTAGTTAATCGCAACATCAAAGTCAAACCAGTGGTCAAATTGTGATGTGGCATATTTAGAATACTTGGCACTGGAACAAAGTATAAAGCGAGCATGACCCTACATCAATCAAGCGTGATCCTGAAGGAATGAGAATATTTAAAGGATGATGATGTGTTTAAAAGATAAATATTCACACGATTCATTTCCTTGATAGTGAATCATGTTAATTAGAGTTCCTATAGAAATCAAAGACTAATATGTCAATTCACAGCTCTAGCTTCTAGCAATTAGTTTCTTGATGTTGTTATTTTAAAACATTATAAAATATTTCACTGGGAAGTGAACCATATACTCAAATGTTGTTATTATCTTTGGAGTTAAGTTAAGTTCTTTTTTACTGTATACACACTACTCTATTAATAAAAATATCTATTATGGTTACGCATTCATGAAAAGAAGTTGTGTTTGATCAACAAGTTCTCTAAGTTTTCATCTCTCGTGCACCTCAGGAGGGTCCCCTGTTGAGTAAGAGTGTAATTTAGTTTCTTTACATTCACTTTTTGGAATATTTCTTTCAATACTTTGTTTAATGCTTTGTCCTGCTCATTTTATTTTTTTACTGTCTTTTACTCATTTATTTCATGTTCTTTTGCAGATGCAAGTGCCTGAATAAACTCTTGAAAACAATAAAAACATTTGTTAATCATTTTTTCTATGGTTCTTTCACTTTTGTAATTATTTTTAGTCTTAGATTTACATATAGTATATGAATTTTTATGCAGACATGAATGAACTCTAAATTATGTACACACACATACCAGTCTTTCACAATCAATCTAGTTTACTTTGTTTTCATAGGTAACTTCCATTTAAACTTGGCTTTCCTAGAATAGAATTTGCATATTTTCATCAGGGAAAGTTTTAAGAACCACCCTAAATTTATATGTATAATAAATGGGTGAATCCCCATGATACATAGGAAAAATGGGAGGCAATATTATCAATAATATAATATGTATATATAATTTTTTTGGTGAATCTCTCACCAAATTATATTGTCTTGTAAAGTCATGGTGAATATTTCACTGAATTATTAAATCTTGTAAGATCTTGGCAAATCTTTCACTGAATAATAAAACATTGTGAAGTCTTGGCGAATGTTTTGTTAAAGTATGAAACCATTTATGATAATAGGAAAACATATTCATTAAACTATAATATACTAACATACATGTTTAGAAAAAAGAAACATAATTTTCTCTTCCTACAAACAATGTTACAAGTTTTAGTGGTCGTGTTTGTCAAGGTTCTTATTGTACACTATTTCATATCCTTCTATTAGTTTTGATAATATTCGACAACAAAGTTCTTGTATGTGTTGATCTTGACCAACAGTTCTGTCAAGGTAGGAGAGATTAATATTTTCTCTACCACTTTTGTCAAGCTATGAGAGATTAATGTTTGTACAAATTTTGTTTTAATTTTCTCCCAACTTTTGTTTCCTTGAGTGTTTCCATCACTACCTTTTTTATTCCATATCAAACCAAATTCTCAATTGGCAGCCTAACTATGACAAAGGACTTTCTTGCTTCTACAAATTTGCAACCTCATTGTAAGGAGAAGTTGTTATATTTGCAGGGGCAATTTATAAACACTTCCATTCACTCTACGAGTAGTTTTTAAGCCATCGGCCTTCAGGTAGTTCATCCTTCCATATGATATTTAGTCATTACACTATATTCTTCAAGAAATTTAGAAGTTATGAAAGTCATTCTACCATGTCATGAAGTGTTGAATCGAGGGAATCCCATACCCATGAACCTTACCTGTGATCTTAGGATGCAATTTTCTATTTAGAGTCATTGTGTTAAAGTCCCTCGCCTTCAAGCAAGCTTTATGCAATTAGGAAAAGGAAACATGGCCCCCTTACTTACCGACCTTCCTTGCTTTTACCTGAATAGTTGTATCTTACCCAATCAACAAATGGTTCCTACCTTGAATGATGGAGTTTAATAGACCCACAATAAAAGATTTATGTAACTCTGGTCCCCACCACCTGAACACCTTATGGCCCAGCACGAATGAAGGCATGTTAAGGATTTCTTCATTAGTCTTTGTAAAGATCATTTCAATTCATATTCATCATGGCTTTCCCTAACCACTCATGTAGGGTCACTTGGCTTGGAAATGCAAATTGCTCATTAATGCTTCCCATCACACGACCACCTTCAATCATATTCATTTCAAAAATTTCATTTTGATTAGCATTTGTAAAATTTGTATGTGGTTTTTGTAATCAACAACTACTATTTTTTCTTGAATTGCTCCATTTAAGTAGCATTGCCATGTTGATCATCATCACCTAATAGATGATAACATCCTTAAGGTAGACTCAACATGTTTATAACAACTTTTGCATCTTTATCACCAGGTATTTCAAAAACTTGGCTACAAGCCTCATCATTGGTAAGAGCATCATAATTGACTAGCCAAATTCCATTGCACCTACATTCCACATTAATATTAGAGGGTGTCAAGGCCCTTTCAATAGATATGCTAGCAATTTAAATTGTTTCAAACCTTTTTACCTCTCTCCATGGGTTCTTTTCCATCCATTTTATTCTCTCAAACCTTAAATAATTCTTAAAAGGCCCAAACACACTTCTAGGGATTGCAACTTATGAGTAATGTCTAAGCAGTTCCAACACTATGTATGCCTATCGTGTTTGCCTCTATGGTTTGTAAACCTATGTTGTTGTCATGGCCATAAAAAATTAACAAGTATATGTTTGTAAGAAAGACGCCGCCAGGTAAAAAGTGACAAAATGGTATAGCCAAATCATATACAATTATTTAGTCATCCATGCATTAGGATGTGCAACCACGAATATTCCTTGCTCACAATTCTTGACATGGTTCTTCATACTTTTATTTCTATAAAACAAATATAGCCTACACATTGATAGACCAATTGTAATTGCACAATAAAATATAGTTATCCATGTTGTTGTTACGAAACACTTTGGAACATTTTCACTCATTCTCTTGGCATTTATCCACATGCCATAATTCCTTCCAACTTGGAAAGGAAACTCGTCACAATTTCATATATATTTTGTAAACTATATGAATGATCTTTGTATGCCTTTGATAGAGTGTAGTAGAACTTGGTCAGAATTGTAGGGTGTAAATCCATAGCTTTGTCTCTATTTAGGATTTCAATTGTTCATAATGTCAGCTCTTGATATATTTTCTTAACTCTTGCACACCCTGATTTCCCCAAAATCCATATTTGAATGGACTCAAAGTGGAGTAACGTTAGCCTTAAGTTGTATCAACTCTAGATCATGGCCAATTTCAAGTATATCCTTACACCAATCAACTATTTCCTCCTTTTTTTCAATTAACATTGTAATAACCCTTTTCTTCTTCTTCCTTACATGAGGTATTTAGCCAATAATATATTGATTTTGGTGAGTTCCATATTTTCTCACTGCAACTCTTATTAAGCATCCATTGAAGTCAACATCATCAATTTCCTTCAGCATATCCTCTTTAGTTCAGCCTCTGTTAACACTAATATTCTTGGTTAAACTTGCACATTGCACTATAATTCATGCATAATCACCACCTTCAACATCTACATCATATGATCTTTAGCTTTTATATCATTATGCTCTTTAAAACCTAATGGATTTAACTCCTCATTTGAGGAAGAATTTCGTAGATGATCAACCCTTGTCACTTGCATTCTTACCCTCACAAGAGCAACAATATTTCCTCATGCATGACAGAAAAAATTAAACAAACAAATATTGTAGAATAATAGAGGTTGATGCAGTGCATAGCAACAAGGAAACAAGAAAATTTAAGGTAAACATAGGTGACAAGAAACAAAACTTTAAAAGGAGAGAGTTTATGAAATAGTGTTGATCCCTAACTAAAGATTCGTGGTTAGAGAAATGTTTGTAGTGACCTATAGAACAGTATTTTAAACTGAGTTGAGGAAATGGTGCTTCCATTAATGATGGTTTAGATTTATAATGCTCCATTGGAAATCTTGATTGTTGAGTCCCAAGAATAAAGATGCATTGTATGAAATTCTGACAGTTATCTAGAGACAAATATTGTAAACTGAGTTGTGCAATGGTGCTTCCATGAATTATAGATTAAATGTATAACATTCCATTGGAAAGTTGAGTGGTGAATGCTCATCGACATGGATTGCATATGAAGAATGATGATATCTGTGTCTAGGATTGATTTGACTATGATCTAGGGGCTCTTAGTTTCTCCTAGCCAATGTTGGTGCTTCTAAAATGTTTAATGGCCCTGGTAGATTGATTTGATTAACGGTCATTTTGAACATAGTTGAATAAGTTACTCCTTTGCATTATAGATTGCAAACTTAGGGGTGGGTCATGGAAAGCATTGAATTATAAGCATTACCTATTCATGTCTGATCAAATGCACAAGGGGAAAGAAGCATTGGGCTCTATATGGAATTGAGGTTATACATATTGGAACATCATTTACTATAGACATTCTCCAACAATCAACCTCTCTGTCAGATGTGATAGGTAATGTGTACATCAAAACTGAACCTCGTTGGACTAAACATTTGATGGTTCTTAATGTCTGAGGATTTGAAGTGTCTTTACATTAGAGCATTTAAAGATGTGTTTGGACATGATGTTTTGTATGGTAGTGAACTAAGAGTTACTTTCTAGACAATTGCATGCCTAGTGAGTTTATGGACTATTTTTAAACTTGTGAGCATTCTTCATTATTGTAATACCACTTTTATAAGGTGTTGTCGATGTGTTGTGTTCTGATTTGTTATATCTTCAGAGGTCAGGTTCTATCTCCACTATTGGTCCCCATTCTACTACTGGCTTCCCTCCCCTAGTTTATCGCCTGCTCCAAAATCACAAAATCATGAGGCATTGATTACAATTGAATAGAACCAATGAGAACTTGACATTAATATCAATGGAGTTGCAACAATAAAAAAAAGATAATTAGGTCATTATATCAGGACAATACATTAAGCATGAAATAATGCTTGCGAGAATGATCTCCATTACAACAGGAATGACTGGGGATCATGACATCAAATACAAAAAGATTCAAAGCATTGATCAACAAGAGGTGCTGCTTAAGAATAATGTATTACCCCACAAGCAACACCTCATATTTACTTTCAAATGTATTATTACACCAAAAACAACACCTCATGTTTAATTTCAAATGTATTACAACGAACAACATAGGAACTACCAACATAAAATCCCAAGAATCAAATACATGCATAACCCAGCAGGGACTTTTTTGTTTTGGCAGCAGAGTAATGAAAAATAATCTAGACTGAAAAAAATGTTATCTTTTGATGAATGACATATCACAACAACTGTGTAGGAATTAAAAAAAATCATGCACAATCACCACATTATCATACATAAATTCCCATTGAAAAATCAGCGTAGCTGATCAAAAGAAAAAGACTATCAATTTTGCAGTTTGCACCCAAAAAAACAAGCACAAGAATTTGAGATGATGACTAGACACAAGAAAATCATGGCTGCTATGCAATAACCGAGTTGCCTAAAAAATGTTACCTTATTTGACCAATAATACTCAAAAAACAAAAGTACATTCCACCATTTCTGAAAGAGTCGAATTGGAATGTACATGCAGATGAAGGTTTCTCGTTAAAACACCATTACTATTTGATAAACCACCACGGTTGTAGACGACTTTCAATCCTGATCTTCGACACCTGACCTAATGAAAACCTGAGCTAATTAAATCATATTACTTTATGCCATCCATGACACAACAACAAAAGTTTTATATTCTTCCATTTTCGAGAGAGCCCGGCTAGGATGTATATGCAGATGAAAATTTTGCATTGAGAAAGAAATTATTACTAATTCAAAACATGCCAAGTTTTTACCTGTAACCTGACACTCAATCATGATGTTCAGAACATGAGTTAATGGAAACATCCTAATACACCATGCCCACCATTCACAAAAGATTTTACATCCTGCTAATTCAAGGAGAGATTAGTTGGAATATATGTATATGCAAATGAAAGTTCACCAAGGTATAGAAGCAGTTACTCATATGTTTCACAATCCCAGTTTGGAAAACTCCCATTATTCTTTTCAACACTTCCAACTGAAAACAATCTCTAGCAATGTGAGATTGCACACACTATAATTTGCGCTACTTTGAACATCCAGTTGGTTGAAAGGCCTTGCATTTGGTGGTCGCACAAAAATTTGAGCATTCAAGAGTCAAACATTTTGAAACAAAACATGTTCATCATTTAGATACTATGATTCCATTGAATAATACCCTCTCCTGTTAAGACAATTAAGACCAGAAGACTATTAAATCAAAAGCTAAACAATGTTGTCAATAGGGTCTTACCTGGTCAGTGAAAGAGGGGTGTTATTATCACACCCACTCGGTTCAACTCCCCTAAGTGACATGTTCACCTATCGTGGACTGGCATACCTCCACAAGGGACGGGTTATTGTGTATGGGACTAGTTACAAGTCCTATGCAATTTTTCCAAAATATATACCACCTAGTCATGGTATATTTTACAGTCCTCAGGCACATCACATCACGTCTCACGGCCTTAATCCAATAATCCTTGCACCTTTTTCTTCACCCCATAAAACTTCATAACAAATTATATATACACTTGTTTGGTATAAGTGAATCCAATAGTAATTGGATCAAATGCTCCACTTATTTTTTTGTGTTTTTGGCTCTCAAATTTGTCTCTGTATACTTTGCATTCCTCTGTCCTATAGACTAAATGAGAGCTTGATTCTATAGATTCAATAAACTCATGATGTAGTTTCCTAATAGTGTAAGTCCCAATCAATCTAATATACTGACTAATACTAATATAATTCAAAACAGTAAGAGTAGTCAACCACTCAAATGAAACACAGACAGGGTGTGTAAAGTGGTAAATTTAGTAATCGAACCTTGTGTAAATACCTACTCAAGCTACGTCAATTCTATCTATAAACCATGGATAGGGTGGTAAATTCATTCTATAAAGGGTGTGTACAATAATGTAACAGTAGCAATTTCTTTCTATTTATTCCTACCTAAGTATTTATGCCTACTATTCCTATTACTTAGTCCTAACCAATAGAAGAGAGTCTAAATAACTGCTCAGGAAAATGAAGGATTGAAAGGGTGTACCATACAAATTATGTAGACTTTTTTTGCCAATAAATAAAATAGAAAACTCAACATCCATCACACCAAAACATAATATGTATGCTTATACTAGGAAAGCACATAAATTCAAGAAAAATATAGATCTCAACATGGTTCATTGCTATAATCTACAAATGGGAAAAATTCTTGCCAACCTATTGTTGGGTGCAAGAATTGCACTTAACCAAACTCCTCAAAACTTAATTGTCAACCCAGGGGTTTCGTAAACTTAGAGACAAAGTGCAGGAAATGCCAAAAGTGGTATGAACTTTTCCTATTCTTAATCCTACTTCTTAAAGGAAATGTTTGAAGAATCAGACAGATAAAAAATCTTTAAAGGCAATTTACACCAAAGCAACTCTAGTGCTGGAATATAAAAGAACAATTTGCAAGTAAATCAAGTAAAGGAGCTTTCACACAACTGAAGCAATCTTAAATGCTGGAAGTAATTGCTATGTTTATCTTCAGATAGGTGGCTAACAGCCTGACAAGTGAGCCCTTGCAAAGATCTGTTTTCCTCTTGATCTTCCTTCTACAAAAACAACATGTTCTTGTACTATTGCAATGTGCTTGCATTAGTGCAGGTACAGTACCTCTGTGTAAAAGTGTATTTTACCTCCCATACTAAAGAGTTATGTCTTTGTGGAGGTGCTCTAAGCCTCAGGGCTTAGAGCACTCTATTTCTGTGACAAGAGACCATCTCTTGCACTGAGGCAGAGTTTCCTTCACAAATTTTCTAATTTACTTTCAAAAAAATTGAAAGACATGCTGAAAAAGTATTGCAATTGCAAATGAAACTATGAGATAAATTATCTATGGAAAGGAAGTGCTTTAATTAATTAAATCTTGCAAAGGAAGTAAACTTCATGAAATGAAAACAACTCAAAGTAATCAAAGAAGTAGTCTAAGTGATCTTGCATGTATCATCTAACTTCGGAAATCCACTTAAAGTATTTATGTTCCTTGGTCATAAAGCATGAAATGAAAGTATAACGTGTCTATGATAAATTCATGCAATTGTTCTCATATCCTTTAGAAATATACTTTTAATGCTCAAGACAATTACTATAATTAACAACCCATTTGCTTGTGATAATCCGCGAATGAAATGTAATGTTTGTTGTATAATAAATGACTAAACTGGAGTGCAGGAAATCACATGCACTGATATAGGAAAAGGGCTTCCTGCATGATCCAAGCGGAAGCAAATCGAGATAAGAACTGCGAGTAAAGAAATGCAAGAAAGGAATTACAAAAAAGAAATAACTCAATTATATCCCAAACCACGGATCCGTTTCACACTTAACTCCAAAATAAATTTAAATCAAAACTTCAGAAATAAACATAAATTTGTTCACACCACGTAACTGCAAAGGAAATATCCGCATGGTCTTTCCGAATAACGAAAGAACAAGGGTAAACGAGCTGGGTTGGCTGGGCCCTAGCCAACTAGCTCATTTCTCTTTTAAGAAATGAACAGATTCAGCACTCAAGTATGCATCAAAGATAAATTAAACATAGTGCATGAATAACATGGCAGATTCCTTGTATTACATGATCAGCAAATGTACATAGTAATGCGAGTCCAGCCCAGAGCTGAGGGCGATACCAGATTACATCAAAAAATTTAATTACAGTCTAAGGATCGCTAACTAGTTCTACCTACAATCTATATTGTATACATCCTTTCGGCCTTAGCCGTCTTCCACTAATTACACTCATTTTCTTATTCAGGCCTTTCGGCCGAATAGACTAACAACTGAACATTACAAAATCGGCTAACAGTTATAATGGAACATGTATTTCGCTAGCTGTAGACCATCCTTGGCAAACATCCCTGATTGTGTGCCACCGATGTCCATCCTCAGTTAATCAGCAATCGAACTCGGAGTTATGGATCAAAACGGCCGCATGGAAAGATTCATCTCATGGAAATCTCAGACCAATCATCGTGGCAGTACCAAAATGTGCCTACACTAATCATACTAACTCATAATTAACACTAAGTTCCTCAATTACTTCTAGGAAATTATCATAAGTTACAAGAGGTACTTAATAGGCATGAAATCTATGTAAAAATGATTAATAAAGCACTTTAATAAATCTTAATGTAAAATATGAAGCATATGCAGGAATAGGTATTTATCTTGGACTAGTGCAGGAAAGAGAGGTTCAAATTGAGATAAAAATAGAGGTTAATGTTTATAGAAATGGGGTAAAAATAGGGAAATTTGGGACACCAACATCCTCCCATCCCTAAGATGTTGTGTGTCGTCACACAACATTTTACCTTCTACAAAAAATCCTCAAAAATGGGTGTCGATCTCTCAACCCTAAACTTCAATGCTTATTCATACTTTCACTGTCTTCGGCATTTTCCCTCGGGCTCTTCTTAGTTAATTTGTCACCTTCTTGAGGCATTTGTAGCATTTGGAAGCCCGATACTTCCACACTTTTACTTGTTGCTTCGGCCTTTTTACCTCTGCAAGTAGCTCCACGTCGCTCTGTTTCTGCGAACTTTGTTCCTTCATGACCTGGTTTAAAGCCTCCAAGTCATGAACTTGCTGCTCCAATTCTACTATTCGACTGTTGAGGTAGGTATTAGAGGGTATCATGCTAAGATCTTTAGTTAAAATGTCTTCTCTACAACAGACTCGAAATAGGTCCCATCATCGTCAAGGTCAAGGTCGTCAAATGTCTACATTATGACATCATCGAAGGTTTCTACACTCGGGGTTTCCTTGTCACCGAGGGTTTTGATGCCTTCCACAATCTTTGTGCCAAGGGTTTTAACACCTTGTGCACTCAACTCCTCAGGGTTTTTAACGCCATGTTCTTCTAGTTCCTCAGGGAACTCAGTACCCTATCCATCTAGACCAGCAGGGGTCTCAATACCTTGTCCTTCTAAAACAGTATGGGCTTTAGTACCCTGTTTCTCTAAAACAACGAGGGTTTTAGTACCCCTTTCCTCGAAAGCACTGAGGGTTTCAATGTCCGGTTCACTGAAATTATCGAGGGTCTCTATATGTTGCTCTTCCTCGTCCTCATGAACCTCTGTTTAGACTTCACTGATGCTCGATGTTGTCTTCTTCTTCCTTAATTCACTGACAAAAGTGGATAACAATATGTCATCTTCTGCATTCTCTTCATTTTCCACAATATGTGCTGCTACATTTGCAAGCATAGAGAGATTATGGACTTTAGGGGAAACTGGGTTAATTCGTTGATTATAATCAGAGAGCTCGACTGGTTCGTCCCTTGGGAGATAGTCTTCCTCCTCATCGAGGTTCTGGTCTTTCTCTTCTTAGTCAAGGGTGAAGTATTTTCAACAGTCTTCTTCCCTACTTGCACTGGTGTGCCTTCATCTTTCTTCTCGATAGGAGACGATTTCTCTTCTTTCCTTTTCTTACTTGTACTTGTGCTAGCAGACTTCTCTACACTCCTTGCTCAAAACTCCTTCAAGAATGCTTCCCAAGTTACTCCTTTTTCTTCTAGCCTCTTCTTAACCAGAATCGTGATAAGCCCATGATGGTAGAGCTTGTTTGCAACTTGGCTTGCGTTTCCACTCTACAAGCCCTTCACCATTTTATCAAGACTTCTAAGCAGGTAGTAAGGGAAATTAATCAATTTTCCTGACTCAAAGTGCAGCAACAACCGAAGGTGATACATGAATGCCAATGTATAGCATCCCTCTCCAATCACGAATTTCTGCAGTGTGAACAGGAGGTGTCGCCACTTCCCAATCATGGCACTCTATGGAAGTCCCTTCCTCCAATCAACCTTAAGCCTTTTGTCGACCACGAACCGGTGCCATCGTTTCTTCCTAAGCCGCTCATTTGTAAACCTATGTTCTCCTATAAGTGGAAAGCCTATAGCTTGCAAGATAGACTCCTCTATAACTTTTAACTTCAACGATCCGACCCTGGCTCAACCTTCCTTGAATGTTTGTGTGAACTCTAGTACCACAACCATGTCAAACCCATCAAACTTCTGTAAAAATGGCAGAAACCCAAATTCTTGCAATAGTGCTTGTTCTAATACTTTGTGGTTTGCTCAATCTCCTGCAAAGACAACGACTCACTTCTTATGGGTTCCATTTCGAACTGCACTTCACTCTTTTAGACCACACTCTCGGAGGAATTCCAGCGAGTGACACCAACACTTTGCCGAGATCTTTATGCCAGAGGTTCTTCACCCTCCGTCTTTTCAATCCCACTCACTGGGTCATAATGAAAATAACTCTTCATACTAGGTGCAGATTCATATCAACCTACTGCAGGTAAGTCATAATGATTAGGTGGAGTGGAGGTTTATGCGGCAGTGGCACAACGGTTACAATGATTGGGTTACGGGGTAAGGTAATAATGGACAAGAAATGTGAAATTATTTCAAGGCAGGTGAATACAAGCTATCGGACAATAGTACTATCCCACAATCTGCCTCGTAACTTAATCAAGACATGATTCAACACTTATTAAAAAATTCAATTTCAAAACCCTATACACCTTGCTCTTTAAATATTTTTCCTAAGTCAGTAAATGATGAAACATAGTATTAATTGAAACATGCAATGCTATGATATATCAGTACTCATGTGCAGGAAAGTAAATATCCATAAATATCCTTGATAAAACACTCTTGGACTATGTGAATTTTACTTGCTTTCACAGTCAGTTGTGTTCCTGCACTAAACCTGCTTGCACTACGCATCTTGCACCAGGGAGTTTTACCAAAGAAAAAAATATGATAGAACATAGTTCTGTAGCTGGACTTAAAAAAAAATTCCTCATTATACAAGAAAAAATTATTTGCCATCCTTTGGTGTTTCACGAGCATGCCTTCTAGATTGATTGCAACAAATTCTGCAATCAATTTATGAGGGAATAAAGAAGACGGAAAGGGGGTAAATTTATTTAGAATGGGAAGGAACATTACAGCAAGAATTCCTAAAACAATATCACCAAGAGGGATAAACGAAACGGGATGTGGGAAAAAAAATATAGGGAAAAGAGGGATTTTACAAAATTGGGCAAGGGTAGTTTCTTAGAAGAAAGAGGAAGGTAATTCATTGGGGATTTTAGGAAAGAAACTAGTGGAAATTTTCAAAATGGGAAATAGAAGAAAGGCAAAGTTTTTACCTCGAAATCTGCCTGCACTCGTGTAGGAAAAAAATAACTACAGCGGGAAGTAAGCATTTACTTGCATAAAAATGTCCATGCTAGTTACCCCAAACTTGGGTAAGTGCTCGGTTTCATGAACCTGCTTCTTCTTGGTGGCAGCCAACATATTTAAAAATCAAGTAACATTCCCTTTTTATTTAAAATTTCAATCTTCCTGCCAGCATGTTGGTTTTCAGGTTGATCCTTCTGCAATCATGTCAGTCAACTGATTTTCATAATTACAGGAAAAGTTTTCTCTTTATACTTTTTATTTTTTTCATTTTCTTCTTTTTATTTTTATTTTT
>Ga0181464_1000623_pt1 | contig 16073 bp, 9 predicted proteins | sample InSIn2gowninarea_FD_119074 | JGI IMG/M metagenome (GOLD analysis project Ga0181464, IMG submission 119074) | Clean room microbial communities from NASA Spacecraft Assembly Facility at Jet Propulsion Laboratory, Pasadena, California, USA -... ...
TCTCTATTCGTGCCGACGGTTAACTTAATCTCTTTCGTCTGACGGTAAAATGTTTCAATCGATATGCTCGTAAGTAAACAATGCTAGAGCGCTGTCTTCAATCCGACATTCTATATACGTGACTTGCCTTGTATCCTTCCTCATTCATTATTTCATTATGGGTTGAGCTGTGTTCCTTCGATCCCTTTCCCTTATCCCCTATCCTACGTCAATCTCCTTATGGTTTCTGTTCCTCGTCCCCCCCTTTGCTAATGGGTTACTCTCCCTTTCCGTTATTTATTCCATTTCCTTCCTCTTTCTTCTCGCTCCCTCTATCTCTTATCCATCATCTCTATTCCCATCCCCGTTCACTCTATCTACATCCCCGCTCTATTCCCCTCTCTATCTATCCTATCTACCTCTCTCTGCTGCTTCCTATAGTCTGGCGTCCATCCCTTGTCCGCTCTATATCTGCCTCCTCTCTCCCTGGTCTCTTGTTTGCTTCCCTCCTTCTTCCTGAATATCGTGCCCACCTTATTCCTTTCCCTTCCGTCCAATTGCTTCTTGGGTTCTGTCCACTCGCTTTCTGGGCCCGGTCCTGCCTTCTCCTGTCTGCATTCCCTTGTTCCTGTCATACTTTTTTCCGTCCCTGGGTCTTTTTTCGGTGTCTGCTTGTGCTATTATCGCTGCTTGCATAGGGGTCCGTGCCTTGTGGTGGGGAACTTCAAATGGGTGTAGGAAGGAGTTAGGGGAATAGGTGCTACCGCCTCCTAACGCTGGGCACTAAATCACCTCCCTTAATGTAACTACCCGCCCGACTAGCGTGAATGCCACTACCGGACCAGCATGAATGAAACTACCTTCCCTCCCTCTCTCTTGTCTGTTGGGAACGTGGGAACATAATCAATCTGTTCATTGACTCGATGGGTGAACTAACTCCTTCTCTTGGGTACCTCCTGTGATGTGTGGTCCTTATCCTATCGGCCAGTGATGCTTACCTCTCTCTTGTCTGGATGTATACGTGCTGCTATGTTCCGTGGATATGTATGGCGTGACTGATATGAAAGGCTATCGAACCCTATGGCAATGCCTTTCTGGCAATTATTGGCAATGATGGGCTATCTCCTACTACGATTTATCGGACACTACTACTGGGCTATGACCGGCTGTAAATGATTGGCTAAGTGAGATGCTCTATGTGATGGCTGCTATGTGAGGTGGCTATGTCTGTCCGCTATGTGAGGTGCTTCTGTCAGCTATGTGAGTCTTCTATGTCTGAATGTCGTATTAACCTCTTGTGAATTCACGTATGTAACGCATCTTCATTCCTTACATTGAACCGTACCGTGCAGTGAGTAACATGGATTGTTCCGAACCGTTCAGTCCAGCCCAGGTAGGAACCATTGCAATGTTCCGTAGCGCTAAGTGTGGATAGGCCTTCTCTCTCTCTTCAGTATATGTGGGCTGTAGTCTGTCCGTTGGAACCCCACTCGAATACCTGGTCAGTTGAACCCATCTCGAAAACCTAGTCTGTTGGCCCGCCCATCTCAAAGAATGTAGTCCGTTGCCATATCGAAAGATGTGAAAAATCAATCAAGATCTATCCAAGCCTAAATCACCTCCCTGACTGTTTGGGTAGCGGGCGATCTCCAGCAGGCCAGGTGGTGTATCAAGAAGATTCCAACCAATAAAGGCAGGCACCCAGAGATATAGCTCAAAAGGCACCCTTGTTGGTCCGCGAATTCCTAATACTTCTCAAATACGGGTTTGACTTAGGCAAACGATGGCGGCCCGTTGGTCGAGCGGCTCCTATCCTCGCCCCTCGCCCTTAGGTTGATTGGCGATCTAGATCTCCTAGTTAGTGATGGCTTGTCAACTCTCTTTCCAGTGCTTGTCAACTCTATTCACTCTATTTCGGCCCACAGATAAGAACTCTCTTTCCCATCAAGTGATGGCTTGTCAACTCTCTATATAAGAACTCTCTTGGCAGGTGGATATATATATATATATATTAGTAGGAGGGCACACTTTAGTAGGAGGGCAGGCTAAGGCCCGGTAGGGACTCACTATTCATATGGTGAGGAAATAAATAGTCAATAACTACCCCATAAGTAGCCCAAAGGCCCGAAGGGGATCTCATGGTGGAAAGGAACGAAACCCCGAAGACTGAACGTACGTATGCTAGGGAAGGATAACAATTCGTACGTACGGAGCGTGGCGGGTTTGTACAGATAAGATAAGAGTAGAGCTCATATGGACCTTGCCAGCCAGCATTGCCCGAGAACCAACCTCGCTAGCAAGCAAAGCGATAAGTAAACGTTAGCTATCGGAAACTGAGCTATTGGGGTATTAGCTATTGGGGGGTGAGGCAATGAGCTATTGGGGAGTGGGGAGCTATTGGGGGTGGTCAGTGCTTCTTTAATGTGAATGAATCTCTAGGCAGAAAGAAGTAGAACAACTAGTGAAGCTAGTTCAGGCATATAGTGTAGTTAAGATTGGTACTCCGCTGGGCACTTCAAGAAGGGATCTCATGGTAGCAAGTCATAAGGCCAGGTTTTGTACTCAGCTGGGCACTTATTAGGGAGACCCTAACCGCCAGCAAACTCATAAGCAAGCCTATTTCTGGATAAAGAGACTTACCGGGATGGCCCATTTAACCCTTTCACTAATAGAATGGAAGTACGGCTTCGCCGCGTAGTTAAGGCCTTAGGTAACCCTATACGAGCGATTCTGTCCTTTACCGGGGAATAATAGAAGATAAGAGAAGACTTAACAGCAGTGGTGAACCGGAGACCAACTAGCAATGCCTTCCTGTATGTAAGTGATTTACTTAGTTGACTTAGTGGAACTTTGAAAGTGATACTTAAGGATCGATCGGGGGAGGTAGGGTTCAAATTAGTAGTTTGGCAGCCGCACCCTTACGCATCTATCGGTGGATTAGTTCGATAGGGATTAGTTCAATAGGTTGAAAACGAGGTATACTTATTTCAACTCCTTAATCAATCTGGGAAGAAATATAAGTTAAGGCAGGTGAGTGAGGGGAAAGGGGTAGGTGAGTTACTTAAAGTAGGTGTATTGGGTACCTAGAATCTGGGGATGTCATTACGTTAGGTAGGCAGTATGGGGAGCAATACCCACTAGGGAAGTGAGTGATTAGGTAAGTGAGTCCAATCGATATAGGAGGTGGAGGGAGGAGGATGAGTCACTATACCAGAGCCAGTCTTCCGCTAGGGGAGGTGATGCTGGCTTTCGAACTGGACTGCATTTGCCTCTGACTATGATGCTAACTATCGAAATGGAAGGGATGCGCGCTCAGATGCCCAATTCATAGTGGTAAAGGATCAACTTGGTCAACCGTCCCTGCTACTGATGGCTCCCACTTGTTTACGTTCTCCAGCGCTTCTTCGATCATACAGCCAAGCGCCGAAGGTCCGCGTAGGTATTTCGACAGCCAAGGAAGGAATCTATCAGTCGACAGAAGGTCCCGGAGGGGCTTGCGCTTCCTAGTGCAAGGAATCTACCAGTCGACAGCCAAAGCCATGCCTTCCCATCCATGCCGATTCATCCATGCCATCAAAGCAATCGATCCATGTTAGTAAGCCATGAGCTCCAGCGATGAACTGGGTACCACTCTCTCAGTCTTATCAGTCGCCTACCGTGGGAGATCGATGAGTTGAATTCTGGCTGGGTGGGTGCAATGCTAATCGGAAAGAAAGCAAGCGAATTAGACCACCTTATTCTAGCTTATTCTAGCTTATTGTATCGGGCTAATGGCATGAACTAATTCATTTACTGATTAACTGAACCATGATGAGTCCCTCCCTCCCTACCGGTCGGAGTGAAGCATACCCACAAGCATTCGAAGGAACCAAGCTGTGGGAACCATGACTCGCTCACCCCGTCTACTGCTTCCAACGTTCACTACCTCGTATCGCACCTACCGCCAATCATCGCTAGCTATCGAACCGTCCACTACTTTCTATCGCACCGTCCCACATACGTACTTCCGCATGCCATGTCAAACATCAATTGGTATCACCCAACATCAATGGTACTTCCACTGTGACTTGAACTACCCTTACTAGCGCATACTTACAATCGTAGCAGAGCTACTTTTTATACCTTGCCCGATGCGGACAAGCGGCTACACTCCTGAATTACTTACTTGGTGTAGGGGCGAAGGTAATTTATTGCTCACCCATAAAGAAAAAAAGCGTAATGACTCAATGTTCCCTACGATCTTTTTTTCACCTTGGCGGAGGAACCTGTTCAGTTAGGCAAGTTGGATATTGTAACTTGAGAAGTGGATGGTCGAAAGGTCAAGGAGGAATAGATCAGAGATCGGGAGGGATGATAGATCATATCAGGAGGGAGAGGGAGGGAGGAGAAGGCAGTAATTGCGTAAATAATAGCATTCAATTCCGCCGAGGGTGAGGGACGTGCGAGGATAGGGTGTTAACGCTAACCATTCATATGGTTAGGAGCAACTCTCTTTTGGGGGAGGGGCCCCAAAAGCCGCCATCATGCTACAGCATGACTCGACCACCGCCATCAACTTGAAGAACTAAAAGGCCGCCATCGCCTTATCAATCAAGAGCACTTCGCAGAGCGGACCGGCTGCTTCGTTCTATGTATGAGGGTATTCCTGTCCCATTTTCCAATTGGTGCGGCTGATCCATCTCTCTGTCCAGTTCGTCCATTTCCGCGTTGCTCATCGTTCTCGTGTTGTCCTTCCTGTCGTTCATCCTAGATACTTATTCGTCCAGCAGCTTAGAGATTGTCTTGCTCATTTCCTAGATTTCCCTATCATTGTTGGTCTCTGCCAGCGGAAAGGAGTAGCTCGCCCCTAAGCTAAACCCTATGGGGCAGGTCTGACCTAGTCCGGGTTGGCTTTATTATATATCGGCCGAAATCACCTAAATAAGAGACGAACCTTCGATCCACTATCGATCGGGACGGCTCCCGGGCAAACCGAAATCTTACTTACTTCCCAACATACCGAAGCCCTGAAGGACTGGGAACGATCAAATTTCGATCAATTAGATCATAAGGGTTCAGAGCCAAACACAAATCATTGTCAGTTATAAAGACCGAGCTCAAACCTCGGAGGTGGCGGGCCGGAGGAAGATGAGGGTCATTAGGGCGCTCATCTCGCTATTCAATATTATTTGTTCGAGACTAGAGGCGCAGACGGGAGATATAGGGATCTAATCCAATCTGTTTGTCACCCCGCTAACCTAGTTCTCGCATACGAGAGTATCAGGGGCAATCCGGGCAAAAGGAAAGATTAAGGGCTACAGAAAAAGGGTGGAACATGGTCGTTCCCTAGATCTGGTACCGGCCATAAAGCAAGGGGGGGGTACAAATAAGGGTATTTATACTGCACCGCCTAAGGAAAGATTCTTTACCACGCCTACAAGCACTTACTTATTTGGTGGCCCCTTAACTAAATAAGTACTGCGGTCTTACCTCTCTTTCTTACTGATGTATCCGGGCCCGAGGAACGCGTAGATAGACGTGCCAATTATGCATATTCTTATTCGACCGAAGATAGAAGCAAGGTAAGGTCACGTTGCTTAGCTCCGTCTTCCCGTAGTGGGTGAAAGGATGAAGCCAACCTAGTCCGTAGGTCATGTATCGGTATTCCCCAATCATACCAGTCAGAAACTACCCGCATATAGCCCGTAGGTTATGTCCCCGTCTTCTCTTACAGAATAGATTCCTTATACTGTCGTAAGGGTTAAAGGCGAGGTACCACCTTATGACCTACTCCAAGGCCAGGGTGAAAGGAGCAATCTTTAGGAAGACCCATAAAAGAACGATTTCTTTATTAACCTGTCTCCCCTAAGGCTGGTATAACCAACCCTGCCCGAGAAGAGTTGTGGTCTGATCGCCCGCCTTACGAGTTCGGGTCGCCTTTCAATATTAGTTCTGGTCGCGGGCATGTATACTTTAGATTGGGTCGACTACCTTAGATAGGGTAAACTACCAGGGCGAAAGGTAAGGCTCTCTAGTAAGACTCTTTCTGCCTGAGCTCTTTGGCCGAGGATCCTGTATATTAGCTTTCCTTATGACTAGTCATTTCCTTACCGCCTGACGGAGAACAACTAGGCGAAAGGGCTCTCTAGTAATTCCCTTACCGCCTGAGCTCTTTGGCCAAGGAACAAGGGGGATCTTAGATATAGAAATATCTATGAACAGATAACAACTAGGCGATAACAAGGGCTCTCTATGAAGGGGGATCATATAAGAGAATAGTCTTTTCTCTTTGCTGGCCTTAATTCCAAGGGGAACATGAAAGACTATAAAATCTGGTCGTTCCCTAGCCTAGATCTGGTCTCCCGCCTATGGAAATGCACGAGGAAGAGTCCGTAGCTTAGAGTCAGCAGCTAAGTTACGTTCTTACAAGAGCCGTCATTAACACGTACGGGCATTTCACATGAACACCCCAAGAGCCTACATTTCACATGAGCGGAACAAGAAAGGGGGGATCGATATTGTCTTACTTTCCTGCTCTTAATGCCATAAATGTGAACGAGATGGGTATCATATTTGTGCTGTCCCAGAGCGGTAATTCGCCCTTATTCTTTCTTTAGTCCGCAGTAGGCAGGGCAGTCAGAGGCTTAACTGCACTTTATTGGGGCACGAAAATGCGCTTAGGTGCCACTTTCAACGCTTCGAAGGTTGGACCGGGGGCATCTGAACTCGATTTCTTTCTTCGAGCCGAGTCATCTCCTATAATTGGATCCGTATCGGCATCTCAATCTGGAACTATAGGATCTGAACCTGCCCCCTGGAATATTGTGATTATACCTGTATAGAGATTCGTTTCATTCTGTGCATGCTCCTACCTTTACCATTGCACCTGCCTCTGCTCCCATTGCCTCTGGTTCTATAAAAAGAAGATCAACGCCCGGCTCGTGGTAATTTCCAATGTTTCCATCCGTTCGAGATGTAGTTATAGCGGTAGCTTTTATTACCCAAAAAGTAGGCAGTTCCATTATAGCCCAAAAAGGAGCGGTGTTGAATATTACCCAACCAGTAGGGAAGCGGTAGGGTCAAACCCCATTAGCTAAAGCTCATAACAGCATCTCCTTCCCTTCCTTGGTTCATAGTCGCAGTTATTCAGCCTTTCATTTGGTCGAAGTTTCATTGGGAGCTAGTGAGACCTCATTGGGCTCTTCTTTGCTCTTTCTTTCACACTTCAGCACCATTAGCTTTCGCTCTTTCTTTCCACCACCATTCCCGTTCCGGTTAGGTGGAAGAGTAACCTTCCGTCCCGTTGAGTGTTCATTAGCAGCCATGAGCTCCAGCGATTAACAACATTTGAACCATTAGCTTTCGCTCTATCAAGGTTCCCTTCCCATTGAACCATTGGTCTGGTAGTAGATGGGGATGGAAATAGTTGATTGGTGGAAATATTATATTGTTCATATTGGTATTAGTGGATTGGGCTGTTATTAGATTGGGAAGGTCTTAGTTGATGGTCCTACCTCTTCGCAAGCAAGGAGCAAGCCCGCTGTCAAGTTCATTATGTAAGGTCTCAATCGAGATCTCCTCAGTAAGGCATAAAGAGATCGAGCATGGATTCGATTCCCGGGAGTTTGTTGAACTGCGGACTCCGGGTTCACAGAGCGTTGTTGCTAGCTGTGTTCTTGAGGTAAACGTTGTGTCTTGTTCGGTGTTTTGCTGGGTGAAGTGTGGTTATGGGTTCACTTGGTGTTGTCTTGTCTATCCACACGTCTAGCAAGCACCAGCCCTTTGTCGTTGGTTGTTCGAAGTAAGGCAAGCGAGTAAGCAAGCTCGCAAGTAAGCAAGTAAGCAAGCGAGTAAGCGAGGGAGCACCAGTTGGAGTTTGTTTGGGGAATGGCTCAACCTCCCTGATCTGAAAGGCTCTATGTGTTATGTCTATGGACCTAAACAGGTGAATCGTATATAATGCGCAGTAGTAACTCGCTCTTGTTAGAAGGTATCACCACCAACATAGCCGTTGTTCACAGCACATATTCCCTATTCCGGGGGTATGGTACATCTTTTTCATGTATGTGTGAAGGGGGATTGAATCCGGAAGGCAAGGACTAAGCACGCTGCTGAAGGGTCTCAATGCTTGGTGAGATACCAGCGGTTATCTGAGAGAAACGCTAAGTCAGAAAGGGTATGTTTTATAGCGAATCAAATCCATTTTCCTGTGCCGATGATATATTCTTCTTCCTCTTTCGTCAACATGTCCTGGGGGAATGAATTCACGTCACCCACTAGTTGAATCGTAAATAACCAAGCTGTTGTAACCCTCGCTCTCTTGGTGCACCTGACACTACTACGTTGGAGTTGTCCGTCCGTAGTTGCTGTATTCGCCGTAGCTGTTGCCGTATTCGTATCCGCAGCCGTAGAATCTGTCGGTGTAGCTGCCGTGTGCCATATCCGTTTGCCGTAGCCTGGTCCCACCCCAACGATGTTCTAAAATAGAATAAAGAACTCGTCATCCATCAGTGACTTAATCCTCTACGTGCATGTGAATTGGGCTCTACTAGGAATCAATAGTGCTATGAGAGAAGACGACCGCTATTGGCGATGTCGAACCTAATCAGTAAATTGTTGGAACCTTATCTTATTAGAGCCATTCATTGTCAACCCCGGCCGGTTTTACTAGTCCTAAGGGTTCAAAAGTATATGCAGAGCGATAAACGGTGAAGAAAGAGCAGCAGGTGAGCATGAAGATTGAAGTCGTTCTGCGTGCACTCTTTAGTCTTGTATTATGCGATTATGCAAATGAATATCTATGTGTCACTCTATGTGAGCTCAATGTGTGGCTTAGTATCCTGTGCCCCTGTGAGTAGGCCTGGATGAAGTTTCTCCCTGTGAGTAGCTGTAATAATTCCTTCCTGTTCCGTATTGATTGGTAAGGCTGCCAACGCTCAAGCTGTCATTTGTCCAACGCCTCTTTGGGATTCATCCACTGTCTGTAGCGTATGATCTTCAGATTGTGAATCAACGTATGTAACGCTTCGTCATTCCTTCCAGTGAGGTAGAAACTATTGTTCTTCCTTAGCGGTAAGTTTCGTAGGGGTATGTGGGAACTTCTATCTCGGGTATGGGAGTGAGGTTGCACGGGGTCTGTTGCCACGGGTATCGTGTGATGGGTTCCTTTTATGGTTGCCAGGTCTAGCCGCGAATGAAAGTGCCCACAAGGTTGAGGCCTAAGGCATCCCCTCTGTATCCTGACAGGTCCAACAAGCTTTAATGCTTACAGAACCCTTACCTATTTAGTTGGTTCAGGGATCTTCTTTACGAACCTTCTCATTGATAATGTTCTTTCGGATTCCAGGCCCAAGGCGGATTGAATGCATGTAAGGTTATTCCTTTCATATTAATAATAAGGTTTCTGAAGACTAGTCCCTTCGCAAAAGAGACTTTCGGAAGACCAATGGCCAAGCTAAAGTCTCAGGGAATGACACACGCTATCTCTTTCTTCCAGTCATTCATTATATATGTAATTACGCTTTTTTCTTTTTCTTTCGAAGCGCTTCAGTCTCTTTTCTTCCTTCTATGGGCAGAAGCTATTACTTCTAGGGGACCTCTCTATGGTTCAGTGGGCATTTATATACCAAAAGCTAATCAGGTACTTATTTCATTTTTCATTTTCTTTCCTACGATGCGGTAAATCAATGCTTTATTCCCGATCTATAGCAGTAAATGGAGGGCTCTTTCCTTATGTCCTGGAGTTGTATTTCCTTCCCCTGATGAAAGATTTCCCTTATTTCATTTCATTTTATTGAATAATGTTTGTGTATTATAGAATAATAAGTGGGGTCGAAACCAAGGAGGATGCTGAGGTGTGGGAAGGTAGAAAGCATGCTCAGGTAGGCTCCTTCCTCGTTCGGGACGGGTAGTTCACTCTTTCGGTCCGGGTGGGCAAGTAGTTTATGGAGGTGCCTAGAGAAGGTAGTTTATGGAGGAAGCTTTCATTTCCACCCTTCTTCTTACTCTACTGCCCCCTAAAGGCTATTTGTAGTTAGTTGGCATAATTACGTATATAAAACACTATGTAGTAGATTGCTTCAATCTCTCTAAGATACCCCGCCTTCCTTTCACCATTCTCAGTCTTCTCTGCTGAAGATAAGGAAGCGTAGATGTTGCCACGCTGCAGATACGGTCAGTCTCTGCCCAAGCAAGTGACCGGCATGAATTGGATAAATCGGAAGAAAGAGATCGATGCGACCGAACGGGATCAGATAGAGTTCGAAAGATTGAGGGAAGAAAATAGGGTGCTTGCCGAAAGGATAGAGTTTTCATACTTGCCTGAGTTTGAATGCTTGCTTGCTGGGTTCTCGGGCTAGCGAGAATTGGTGGGTTGGGTTATCGCTTCGCTTGCTGGGTTCTCGGGCTTAGGAATTGTTCTCGGGCTACATCGGGAAGTGGGCCATCCCGTATAGATACCTTCATTGCGAAAGGTCATTGGTGGAGCTACTTCCTTGGCTCTTCCTTGGTATTGCACTTCCTTATATTCGGCCTGCCTTCCTACTAATATCTTCGGCCTTTCTATCTTAGGCCTGCAAGGACCCGACAGGGGGCTCGACTGATAAGGACCCTTTAGGGGGCTCGACTGATAAGGATGCGCAAGCAGGCTCGACTGATAAGGCCGCCATCACCTTTAGGTGCTCGACCATAAGGACCTTTAGGTGCTCGACTGTTAAGGACCTTTAGGTGCTCGACCATAAGCCCCCCACCAAATAAGTAAATTGAAGAGGATGCGTTAGCATGCTCGACTGTTAAGGCCGCCATCACCTTTAGGTGCTCGACTGATAAGGACCTTTAGGTGCTCGACCAAAAGGGCCGCCATCAGAGGATGCGCAAGCAGGCTCGACCATAAGCCCCCCACCCAATAAGTAAACCCTAACCTTTAGGTGCTCGACCACCGCCTTTTAGTTACTTATTTGCCCCTCAAATAAGTCAAAAAAAAAAGAAGTAAATTGAATGCGTTAGCATGCTCGACTGTTAAGGCCGCCATCACCTTTAGGTGCTCGACTGTTAAGGCCGCCATCGAGAGGAGAGGAGAGGAAAGATGGGTGGAGAAATATGGGTGGGTAAAGCCAGCCACCGAAGGTCGTGGGTGAAGGTCTGGTGGGGCCGGTCTGGTTGGAATATGATCTGTAATTACTAGCAGGAAGGATTTTGTATACTACTGTCCTCACTTGACCGAAGGGCTAAAGGAGATGTGACTGGAAAGAGAGTTGACAAGCCATCACTGGCTGGAAAGAGAGTGATTATCAGTGGGCCATAAACAGGAAAGAGATTCTTTTCGGGCCTGCGTTGGTGACCGAAGATAAGGGAGCAGGGGTGTTGCCTGTCTTCCTATCTTATCTGTTGGCAGTAAAGTGACATTCATGAGTGGCCTGCCTGCCTTATCCATTATATTCGGCCTGCCTGCCTTTCGAGAGAGATGCAACAAAACCAAGATCGCCCCTACAGTGGGTTACAAGAGGAGGCCCACTGACTGTTGGTGCGTACTGGAGTGGCTTTGCTTTAAGACTCGCCTCGCTCGCCAGAGATATTTAGTTATAGATATTCAATGGAGGGCCCGTGGCGGGCAATTGAGTCATAGCGAAGCCCACCATAGCGAGCCCTAATAAGGCAGCCCACCCCCTAAAGCGAACGGGGAAAAGCACGGAGCATAGTGGAACAAGACGGAGCATAGCGGGGACAAGAATACCCTTATCCACCCTTTCACACAGGAAGCGTATCCAGATACACGCACGTACGCTCGGTCTCCTATCTATCACCTTGACGGGCACTAGATGACGGGCACTAACGGACATTAGATGACGGGCATAAGACTGGTAGACGGGCAATGGTTCTGTCAATAATCAATCTCCTTCCTTCCGTTACTGATGGGAACGAGAGTGGGAACGAGTGGGAAATCGAGCAAGGTGGAGCAACACCAACTTCGGTGAGCAATGCTCCAACGCCCCAGTGAGCAATGCCCCAACTTCCTGATAGCAAGCAATTGAAATTGTGAGTCTCCAGATGGAAGGTGTGGCTCAACATTGGTGGGATTCTCAGTTGGAATCATTCACTCTTGTGGTGGATCTACAGTCCTCTTCATCTGCTATTTCAATAGCACATCATATCCAGACCTAGGATGGACTCTTCTAGGCTTTGAAGAATCATTTTGACCCACTCGGTTATAGACAGAATTTGCTGGGTCGTTGGCTCCAACTTCAGCAGCAGAATGCCCAGCAATACATTTTGCTTTTCTAAAAACTGCACATTCAACTAAACATCCAGGAAGTAGAAGAGGTACTCATTAGTCAGTTTAGTACTTGTTTGTTGCTCATGTTTCATAGATAGGTGGAATTATTTGACAGTACTACATTGGATCATGCCTTTCTGCGAGCTCTTGTTGTCAAACAGAAAGTGGCTTCCCAACTTCGTTCCCCTCAACCTCGCCTAGCATTCCCTGCCTCATCCGCTCCATCTTCCCCTACCTCTCCCAAAACGGGCACTTGGTGTACCTTCCACCACACTCGCTTTCACTCGTCGGAGGAGTGTCGTGCTCTCCGGGGTCAGCATCCTGTGAAAACCCTTTTGTAGAGACTCCCACGCCCTCTAATAACAACTCCACACCCCCTGACCTCATTCCCTTGGACAATCCTACTGCTCCTGATCCTTCATTGATTCTCATGACCACTGGGGACACAACTACTTCACAGGCCACTCTCTTTACCCATAACTGTCATATCAAGCATGTGTTGGCTACTCTGATTCTCGGTAATGGGAGTCATCAAAATCTGGTAGCTCAGGATCTGGTCCAATGCTTTTCTCTTCCCACAAATTCTAACCCCTCTCTATATCCATTGGGTTGGGTCCACAAGGATGGCCCTCACCTCTTGGTTTCTAAACGTTGTGTAGTAACCTTCGCCATTGGGTCTTTTCACGATACTTTGGTGTGCGATGTGTCTCCTCTAAACTGTGCTTACATTCTTTTGGGCATTCCCTATTAGCAACAACGACACACTTTATATCATATTCGCACTCATCAGTACCATCTTAAGCATGAGGGCCACACCTATGTCCTCACCTCGGCTACTCCCACAACTCCTTGACATATGAAACTACTGCTACTAGCTATGCGTCTGGATCTTATGGATATGTTCCCGCCTTCGCTACTGGATCAATAAGGTAAACTGACCCTGCTGCTTATGGTGCTGGTGCTAGATCTACCGAAGCTACTGGCTCTGTTCCTATTTATGATGCCTTTACTTGTGCCCTAGCTGCTTTAGGCTCTGCTTCTGGAACTAGTGAAACTGCTGGTTCTTCAACTGTCTATGCAACTGTTTATGCTCTTCATCTTTCACTGCATCTTGAACTACTCGTGTTGCTTCCCTTGCCCTTGGTGGTGGTGCTGGTTCAACTACTTCATCTTCTGAATCAGCTGCTGCTAACTCTACATCTCGACCACGAAGGTCATAATCTCACTCATCAGAACCAGGATCTCCACCTCCTATAGAAAGCTATCCACCTAGGTATGATGCTCTTAGGTATGATGCTCCAAAGAGAAGGATTGAATAGGTACCGGTGACTGATCGCATAGTCACACCAGTGGCTTACCTTTACAAATGGAAGTGGTGCTACGGGCTCTCGATCTGGAAGGTCTGGATCTGGGAAGAAAACTACGCCCAGAATGTGCAAATGTTCGGAACAGGGCAGGTCGGTCAACATCTGCATAACCAACGACTTAATCTACTGAGCCAACGGCTGCTTCTTATACTTATAGTGGATCTGGAACCAGGTAAACACGACTGCTGCTCCATCAACTTCTGGATCTACTGCAGAAACAACTGCTGCTGCATTAATGGCTAAATCTACTGCTGCGGCTGCTGCTGCTAATGCCCGTACCACGACTGCTGCTGATGACCCATCTGCTGAAGCAACAGGCTCTGAACCTCGCTTTCGAAACTCCGAAGCTTCATCTCGATCTCGAAAAGCATAAACTGGATCACGAGCATCAGAATCTTAAGCTCGCTTACGAAGCTCAGAATCTGGACCTCGCTCTCGATATCGAAAACCTGGATCTCGCTCTGGTGGAACTAGCACTACGACTGGCTTTGGAACTGATGAATCGACTGCTTCTTCAGCGGCTGCTGGGTCAACGGAATTAACTGCTTAATAAACAGCCTAATCGGCTGCTTAACCACCCGAATACACTTCTGTTGCTGAAGAATCAACTGGATCAATAAAAGAAACTACTCAGTCAACTACATTCCGTTATGCCCGTGCTGTATGCTTTGCTCTATCTATCATATATATATATATGCATACTAGCCCTGGTGGGTAACTAGCTTTGGCTGGCTGTGGTATGTAGTAGCTGGCTGGATGGCTTTGTATCTGGGACTGGCTTTGCTGCTGCTTGCTCTGTTGCTGGTGGTGGTTCTGGTCCTCTTTGAAAGACCCGGTAGGTTTGGGTAGGACCAGAGAGAGACATAGAGACACCTAGCAAAAGCTACCAATACTTGCAGACCGGACAGCTGCTACCATTATACTTATACTTATATTGATACCGAGAACAAAGGGCAGGCACATACCAGGAATAAGGGAAGGGCACATACACTTATACTTACCGGAACAAGGGCAGGGCAGGCGGCAGAGCCCTCGGATAGCTATCGCCCCGAACTCCAAGAGCCTCAGGAAGGAGGGACCAGTGAAAGATCTACTAGACCGAGCAATGCGAGGTGCCTGTGATCCACTGCCCCTATCCACTCCATCAGTGGAATATACCCCTAGCAATGCATCCTTAGGGGGATCAGACACCACAGACAGACCCCTATCCACTCCATCATTGAGACTATATCCAGGGAGGGAGGAACACACACCTAATAGAAGGACCTGTTAACAGTACCTTACAGCTACCCTCAGACCAGAGAGACCTATTAACTACACCTTCCCCTTAGCTACCCTCATACGATACCCTATTTCATCATCTACCCATGAACAGAGAGGGGAATTATATACACCACTGGGAAGGTACACACACCGGAAGGGACAGACACCTATTGAATGCATCAGCTACCCTACGCTTATAGACCCTTCAGACGAGGGATCAGTTCATGCATCTGTGATTACTAATAGAACCCGCACATAGAACTCTTGGTGGGAGGGGACACATAAAGCATTCAGTACCCGCCCTCCCCCGGCAGACCCCAGCCAGCCTTTAACCCATTTAGTGATCAAGGACACTCCTTAACCTTTCACTGACCGGTAAAGGACACCCGTAGGCGAGAGAGAGCGGAAGGGACAACAACCAAGCCGAAGTAAGCATTACAATCGAATACCTTAATCAATTTGATTTTCTGCTTGCTCGCTGACCCTTGTTGTTTGCTTACGAGCACATATTGATCGAGCCATGTTATCCACCAGAAAAACGAGATTGATCAATAAATGATAGAATACCTGGGCCCAGACACTAAGTTGACTTCATTGAATGATGATGAATAGCAGAATCATCATATCTCCGCATAGCAGAATCATCATACCTCCGCTAGCGAATATTCATTGAATTAGAGGATGCGTAAGCATGCTCGACCATAAGCCCACCACCCAATAAGCATCAAGGGACGGAGTCACTCACTATTCCGATGGTGAGGGCCGGCAGCTAGTTACTTATTTGAGAGGGGCACCCAATAAGTAAAATGAAAGCGAACTCTCGACTAAAAGGCCGCCATCGCTCTCAATATAGAGGGAGAGGGGAATTACGAATGAACCTCCGCTAGCGAAGATGAATTGAATGATGATGAATAGCAGAATCATCATATCTCCGCCAAGGTTCGATTTCCTAACCTCCGCCAAGGTAATGAGCCAAACTCCCGCCATCGTTTTCACGCTCACTCATCATATGGGTGAGGGCCCTTACTTCTTCATAGGGGTCACTCACTATTCATATGGTGAGGGACGCACTAAAGGAGGTAGGCCTTCGGTGTCGCCTTGGGGAAAGCCCACCAAAGCTGGCTTCCTTCATTCATTCACCGATCGAGACAGTAGGCACGATACATACACAGCATTTCACCTGTCGACAGTTGCAGAACCGAGTCCCTCCACTC
>Ga0181464_1000236_pt2 | contig 16069 bp, 16 predicted proteins | sample InSIn2gowninarea_FD_119074 | JGI IMG/M metagenome (GOLD analysis project Ga0181464, IMG submission 119074) | Clean room microbial communities from NASA Spacecraft Assembly Facility at Jet Propulsion Laboratory, Pasadena, California, USA -... ...
GAATATTTGATCAAAGGGTTTCCCCACACATTGTGGGGTTTGTCCCTGGCTAGCCGCCACATCTTGTGTCTCTTGTCTTGGCTTGTTTTCTGTCGATCGTTTAATGTTCTATCTGCAATTTACTTTATGTACATGTGATTGCTAATATGTGGAATATAATAAGAAAAGGAAGTAAACTGTTATAAGCATAGAACATACCATAACAAAACATGGTATCAGAGCTGAGGTGAAGACAAAGCCCGAGCAAGAGCAAGAGCAATCATCAAAGAGAAGATTGGCAAGGCTATCCTAAAAGAACTATGGGGTCCTCAACACTCTTTCTTGCTGAAGACAAGCTCTGTGAGAAAGCTGACTATCACAGATGGAAGATGTCTATCGATCTAACCCTTGAGAATCAAGGAGTGTTGGTTCATGTGAGAGGCAATATTGTTGAGCCTCCATCAAATGCATCCGCTGCTGCCTGGAACAAATGGAAAAATGGAGAAGTCAAAACAATAGAAAGGACTCACACTGGGACGATGATCAAAATCCCTCTGATGGCAAATCAAAGGAATGACAAATTCAACAGCAAAGGTAAGAGGAGAGCTAGGGATCGAGGAAGAGGACAACCATTCAAGAAGGCTAGTAAGTCTAGGATGTATTAAATGCACTTGACCTCAAAAAGAACCTAATGTCCATCTCGGCAACGAAAGACAAAGGCTACAAGGTAACCTTCAGTGATGGCAAGGTATGTATATGGAAAAATAATGTTAAATATGCCTTTACTCTTCGGTTTAGTGTTGATTCATTATATCAGGTCAATGGAAGTCCGCTAGGTGTCATGTCTTGTGACACAACGCTTCGGTCCAAACTTTGGCATCGGAGGTTTTCCCACCTTCATTACAAAGCTCTACCCAATGTAAGATAGATGGTAACAGGGATGCCTGAATTCCAAGTAGAGAAAGAAGGTGCATGTCTAGGATGTGTCGAAGGAAAGCTCGAAAGGGGACCATTCCCCTCAAGCCAAAGCAAGACCTCTGATATATTACAATTGGTTCACTCAGGCATACCTGAGGTTGGCATTAAGAGGGAGACTACTACACCATGGTGTGGCAGAAAGGAAGAACCGCACAATTATGGAAGCTGTCTGGGCCATGCTACATGATCAAAGTCTTCCAAAGTTTCTATGGGCTGAAGCTGCAAACACTGTCGTATATGTACAAAATCGATGCCTTCATCAAGCATTGGGTTCCAAGACTCCTGAAGAAAAATTCACCGGTAAGAAACCTGATGTTTCTCATTTTAAAAATTTTGGAAGCCCTGTATACTTTCATGTGCCGAAAGAGAAAAGAAATAAATTGGGAGCATCTGGAAAGAAGGGAATTTTCGTGGGCTATGGTGAAAATACTAAAGGCTACAGAATCTATGTAGCCGGTCAAAGGGAAGTCATAATTAGTCATGATGTCACCTTGGACGAAGATATGGCTCTCAGCAAGGTGATCAATCTTCCGACTTTGAGGAGCTCTCAAGAAGCTGACACCAGGGAACCGAAAGAAAAGGATGATGAATCAATGCCTGATGTAGAAGAACACATGGATCCGATTGATCCTCCTCCATATGAGCCTTCCTCTTCCAGGAAGAGGCCTTCATGGCTTAAGGGGTTACTTGATGATGCTGAAGGACATGCTGCACCCTGAGGAACCTTCCATCAAAGTAAGAAACTTAACAGGTATTAGGGATACCTGACCATCATGAGCACGATCATACAAAATGAACCTTCATCATTCTCAGATGCCGTCAAGCGTCAAGTATGGAAGGATGCTATGACCGAAGAATATGAGTCTATCATGAAGAATGATGTTTGGGAAGTAGTTCCTAGACCCCAGGACAAGACAGTTGTTACTTCCAAATGGCTTTACAAGATAAAGCATGCAGCAGATGGAAGTAAGGAAAAGTATAAGGCTCGTTTTGTTGCTCGTGGTTTCTCCCAAAAGGAAGGTATAGACTATGATGAGATATTTGCACCTGTTGCCAGATATACGACCATCCACTCGATCATAGCCCTTGTGGCTTCACAAGAATGGAACCTACATCAGATGGATGTCAAGACCGCGTTCTTGCATGGTTCTATCAAAGAAGAGGTCTATGTGGAGCAACCTAAAGGATTTGAGATTTATGATTGAAAATCTCATGTATGCAGGTTGAGGAAGGCTCTCTATGGGCTGAAGCAAGCACCTCGAGCATGGTATGAGAGGATCGATAGCTACTTGATGAAGCTGGGATTCACTAGGAGTGAAGCCGATCCTAACCTTTACTTTAAGGTTGAAGATGACAAGCCTCTCATACTGGTGTTGTATGTGGATGACCTCTCAGTAACAGGTGCAAACCCTCTCATTCACAAATATAAGAGGGAGATGGCTTCTGAATTTGAAATGAACGACCTAGGACTTGAAGTGTGGCAGAAGCCAAGGGAAATTTTCCTATCTCAAGGAAAATATGTGGTAAATATATTGGAAAGATTTGGTATGATGGACTGCAAGCCTGTGACTACCTTGAGGATCTTAACTTCTAGAAGTTATATGGTAGTGATGTCGAACCCGACTTGGGAAATGCCTTTGAGTTTCAAAAACTCATTCGCATTGATGTTCTTGGTGAACCTCCGTCCGAACATATATTTTGCAGTTAACATTGTGAGCTCATATTTGGTTGAGCCTCACTGGATTGATGCCAGGAATCTTCTGAGATGTCTTCAGGACACAATCTCTCATGGATTAAGATACACTGTCGGAGATGTGAGAATACTTGGATATACTGATGTTGATTGGGCAGGCAGTGTGGTGGACCGTAAGAGCACTTCCAGGTACTGTTTCACCTTGGGATCTGCTTCGATATCCTGGATGAGCAGGAAGCAGAAGTTGGTGGCTTTGAGCACCACCGAAACAGGATATATTGTTGCTAGCATAACCTCGTGTGAGGCAGTCTGGTTGCGAAAGCTCTTCAGTGAGCTGTTTGGATTTACATTGGATACCACTGTGATTCTCTGTAACAACCAGAGGTGGGATTCGATTATTGAGGAATCCTGTATTCATCAATTGCTCCAGCAGATAGACATCATCTGGGATATGGTAAGTTGATGAGCAAGGAGGCTCCATCACATTAAGATTATGTACAGGTTGATAGACCTTGTCAAAGCCCCGAGGAAAGATCTAATCTGTGATTTTCCCAAACGACTTGGAGTCGGTAAGAAACCCTTGTACAAGGGTCCTGCATGTTGCATACATTGAGCTCTGGGAGCTCTGAGGGCTTGCGGTTATTACTGGAGCAACATACGACCACAGGGTGACTCACCCTCCCCTGGTGGTGCACACTGGAACAAGATGATTCGCTCTCTTGTGGGACAAGATGATTCGCTCTCTTGTGGAACAGGATGATTCGCTCTCCTGTGTAGCAGGATGATTAGTACTCCTGTGAGGCCTGGATTGATGTGTTCTCCATGGCGATTGTAGCAGGATTGATGTGTTCTCCTGTGACGCCTGGATTGATGTGTTCTCCACGGCGATTGTAGCAGGATTGATGTGTTCTCGTGTGAGGCCTGGATTGATGTGTTCTCCATGGCAGCCTGGATTGATGTGTTCTCCATGGAGATTGTAGCAGGATTGATGTGTTCTCCTGTGAGGACATGATTGATTAGTTCTCCAGTCGAGGCATCCTACCCATGCAGTCTGGGACTCATAGGAAGTACCTCTCATCTGATCAATGAGTAGGGAAATGAAGTTAGGGACCATAGTAGTACCGATGGACGCATCATTGTATCTACCGTACTCCATACGCTAGGATGACCTCCATTGATTTGGGATCAATGATACTGGTCTGGGACCAGTGGTAGGAGTTGTACCATACTATGACGCTGACTTCGGGTCGGTTGAGACTGGTCTGGGACCAGTGGTACATACTCTGAGACTGACTTTGAGTCAGTGGAGGATGATAGTGGTCTGGGACCATTGGAGTTGTACTCACTATGATGCTAACTTTGGGTTGGTTGAGACTGGTCTGGGACCAGTGGTACATACTCTGAGACTGACTTTTGAGTTAGTATGATACATCCTCGATCATTTCTTCTTCTTCATAATTCAGACAAAAGCAGAGCAGAACAGAACAACGCAAGAGCAGAGCATAACAAAGAAAATCGGTACAAATCAGTGCAGGGCAGAACAAGTCAAAGAAGGATAGGCAGAATTGAGCAGAGCAGGGTAGGGTCAGACTATATAGGGCAGTGCATTTGATGGATGAATAGTAACGATCGATAGACAGATTGCAGATGAAGTTCTCCATGGTTGAGAGGGAGTGTTAAAATTGGCAACCAGGGCAAAACTTCATGTGGGTCATCTTATTCATGGCTGATAATATTTTTATTAGATTCCTCTCGTCGAGAGGTGTAGGATTGATATAAAGATCATCCGATTCCGATAAGTATTCATGGAGATATGAATTTATTTTGATTATGGAATTATTATCAAGCCGACCTACAACTCATGTAGGCTCAGAAGCCCAACAGTCGCATCTATTCACCCACCAACGTTGTGTATAAATATAATAGGACTTTTCCTCATTTGGACTCACTCAACTCATCACATCTCTCTCTCTCTACTACACAGATATGAGTCTCTTCTCTACTGCGCTGAAATGGGTCTCTCTCTCTCACACATGTGAAGCCGAAAGCTATTGAATTTGAAGCTGCAACTGCAGAAGTAAAGATTGACTTGTGTGGCCTATAAGATCTCCTCTTTGGAACTGTGCTATAGGTTCATCTGAACCTCCTCTGAAAGCCACAACTTTTGGTGGTGGAATGAAGTCAATCCGATGAATGGTTTGCAAGATATCGACTGCCTTAGTTTGAAGCCGGAAACTGCTGAAACTGAAGCTACAATTGCAGAAGTAAAGATTGACCTGCATGGCCTAGAAGATCTCCTCATCTGAACTGCGTTGTAGGTTCATCTGAACCTCCTCGGAAAGCCGCAACTTTTGGTGGTGGAATGAAGTCAATCCGATGAGCGGTTTGTAAGATATCGACTGCCCTAGTATGAAGCCGAAAACTGCTGAAATTGAAGCTGTAACTGCAGAAGTAAAGATTGACCTGCATGGCCTAGAAGATCCCCTCATCTGAACTGCGCTGTAGGTTCATCTGAACCTCCTCTGGAAGCCGAAACTTTTGGTGGTGGAATGAAGTCAATCCGACGGTCGGTTTGTGAGATATGGTCTGCCCTAGTTTAATAATGAAGCCGCTAATGCTGATGCTGCTGATCTAGGGTTTGCTACTGCTGATATGAATTAGATTTATTGTACTATTTCTCTGCTGAATTATTGAAGATAAAAGAAGATTTGATCAAAGGGTTTCCCCACACATTGTGGGGTTTGTCCCTGGCTAGCCGCCACATCTTGTGTCTCTTGTCTTGGCTTGTTTTCTGTCGATCTTTAATGTTCTATCTGCACTTTACTTTATGTACATGTGATTGCTAATATGTGGAATATAATAAGAAAAAGAAGTAAACTGTTATAAGCATAGAACATACCATAACATAACAAGAGTAGATCAAGGGAGAGTGACAAAAAATGTATCCCATAAGCTTCATCTATCTTATCGAAGTATTTTTATTTTACTATGCAGCAATAAAAAGATCTTTTGCTTCTATTCAAAACAATTGAAAGGAGTGAGGACTATTGTGAGTTGGTCCATTCTCTATGGGTTGCTTTAGTATTTTAAAATATATGAATATTAGTATTTTTCGTAAACTCAAATATTCTATAATATCATGTTGGATTTTAAGCATGATCACAAGATCTAAGTGTGCATAAAATACTAGACTAACTACTTGTAAAAAATAAGAGAGAGTAAAATTGTTGAGAAATTGACTAATGAACATTAATAATGAACATGAAATTGTTGAGAAAATGTTGATGACTTAACTAATGAACATGAATACTATATGTAGACTCCCTAGGAGGTCAACGAATTCGAATTAGTTTGGGATTCCATGTGCATGTACTAAAAAATACTTTTCCTAGTTGGCAAACAAGTCAAAATTAGACTTGGAGACCTAAAATTAACAAAATATCCTAAAACAATGTGAACTAAAAAAAGTTAGAACTAATTAATAACTCTCACATGCTACCAGTATTGAGAGAAGGGGTGCAGGAGGGCATGGGCATTGTCCCAATGAGAATAAATGTTGGAGACATGGCCAACCCTCCCCTAAGTCATTAACATAGGCTTAAGTATGGAAGGTGGTGGACAATGTTAATGGGTGTTCAACTTGTGATAGTGTGTCATTGGAGTGGCAAATGATGGCATTCATGCGGATGCATGGAGATGAACTTGGAGGGATCAAGATGAGATCTTGTCCATCATAGCCTTGTGTATCATAGCAGGCTTGGTGCACCATGTGAATTTTTCATTTAGGGAGGTGGTGATCCTACAACCTAAAATCCAATCAAATTTAGCATGCATCAAATTTGAATTATTAATTTTCTCTTTGTTACAATACTCCATTATTGATGGTTATGGTTGCAGTGTCCTAGATTAGATTTTTCTATGGGGAAGCTCTAATTTTGGCTATATATTATGAATCTAGGAGGAGCATCTCTCTGTTAATTAGTTGTTTCTAATTGGAGCATGACTCCACCATGTCTTTCGCGTTGTTCTTAAAGTATCTTTCCTCTAGCCCTCATTCTCCGATCCTACTCAAATTTTCATTGCAAAACTCTAGTTGTTCCCTCCTTATCTAGTGTCCTCCCTTGTATGCTCTCTCACCTTCCCCCCCACCTCCTCTCCTTAACTTGTGGTATTTCTCTATGCTTAGCATAGGTGAGGTGGTGAATATTTGGAGTAGCACTCCTTGTTTTATCTAGCCTATTTTCTTGATACCCTTGAGGCCTAGCCCATTTGTCGGTCTAGCTAAACATTACTAGGACTCCTTGTCACTCACCAATTCTCCACCTAAACTTTACACCATTCATTTCCATTATAACTTTGCATGTGAAAGACTAAGTTTTGAGCCTAGAGTTACAATGTAGTCAAACATGTCATGATAGAGAGCCATGTCATTCAAGGGTTTCACCTACTATCCCGAGATAAATTCACAAGCTTAGCAAAGAGTGGAGGCCCTCCTAAAGAGACTCTAGAGACTACCCCCTAAGAAATAGATGAGGCAGAGCATGACATAACTATGGAGTGAGAATCTCTATTAGATATTGAGATTGGAGGTGACTTTTAGAATAGATACCACATTTCAGGCTTACCAAGGGAAGACTCAATCAGCATATGCACACTACTAATATATATTGGCATGTGAAAATGTTGCTTGGAAGAGTCCTTTTCAACAAAAAAAAGAAGCTTGTCAAGAGATCTTGATAATACTAAATGAGCTAGTCAAAGATTGAAAGCTAATTGAGCCTCCTTTCAAGGCTCCCAATAAAAAACCCATCACTATCAAAGAATCAGTGTCTCAAAAAACATATTAAAATAATCAATACCATTACATTAAAATCTCCATTGTAAATAAATCCGTACATTTCTGATCAATTACACATTGCAATCGTAAACACCAGTACACGTTTCTCATTAATTACACATTGCCATCTTTCTTCATGATAAACTAGTTGACCATTCCACAAAGTAAAAGCTAGTAGGTTAAAATTATTAGATAATTTTTTTATAAATGAAAAGAGTATTTGACAAATTTCTAAGATTAGAAGTGTCAACGTAACATTATTGTGTATTTTGTGAAATGCCATCACGTTAGTATATCCTCTTCACATAATCCGTCCCAATTTTGTGAAATGCCATCATGTTGACAATGTAAAGTCCACTCGTGAATGCTTCTTTTGGTATAAATGGCAGCTAAGGTACCATTGGATTAGTACAAAAAAAGTGAAACACGCACGTGTTCTCAATATATTTCGCATACTATTGGTGGATTCAGAGAGGTAGGTTAAAAGGAGAAGGCTCAGCTTCTTGTCTATCATATTCTCACGCTGTGATTCAAGAAAATGGAGTTTGATGATGATAATGTATACGATTATGATGCATATGACACCTCTGACAAAGAAGAATCGGAATCAGAAGAAAATTACGATTTGTAGGTGAACATAGCAGCCGGCGACGCGAATGATAGATGCATGAAGTACACCATTTTAAGTTTGAACGACATTTCTGAGCGTCAGTGCAACGTTATAGCAACCGTTTGTAATGTACTTTCTGTCTCGGAAGGTGAGGCAGGCATTATTTTGCGTCACTTCTACTAGGATATCAATAATGTGGACGATCAATGGTTTGCAAACGAGGAGAAAGTGAGGAGTCAATCAGGTGTCCAATATGTTTTGATGATTACAAGATGGGAGACATGAAGAAACTCAAATATTGCGGGCATCACTTTTGCGAAGAGTGTTAAGAGACTTTATATTCATACCACAATAAATAACTACGGTGCAGGATGCCTCAACTTACCGTGTCCAAATATAGATCCCAGATGTGGTGCTGTTGTGGGTGGAGATACGGTTTTTTCTTTGGGGTTATCAAGTATAGAACATATGTTGTGAGGTCATATGTTGAACAAAACACTACGGTTAAATGGTGTCCGGCACCAGGTTGTGAGTACGCTGTGTAGATTGATGTTGTTGACGTTGATGCAAGCCGGGAGGTTGTCTGCGATTGCTCGCATAAATTTTGCTGGAACTGTTTACAGGAATGTCATCGTCCAATCGACTATGACACAGTGAAAAAGTGGGTTTCGATGATTAATGAAGGCGAATCACAGAACTTGTATTGGATAATTGGTAACTCTAAGCCGTGTCCCAAGTGTAAACGAGCAATTGAGAAGAATTTTGGGTGCATGCGTATGACATGTTTACCGCCCCGTGGGTTTCAATTCTGCTAGATATGCCCTCGTGATTGGAACGTGCATGGCTATGACACTTCGGTTGCCCGCAACCAGTATCGTCCATCGGAAGCAAGAGAAGCATCAAAAGCAGAAACTCCCCATGAATCTGTTTCAGAAGATGTGATGAAAATGACTGCTAAAATGTCATCAGATAGATTTGTATTTTTCCTTGAGAGATGGAAGGCAAATGACAAGTCTCAGGAAAAGGCATTCTCTGATCTACAGCGTGTGCGAGTGGTGGAGCTAAAAGAATTGGTTGATAGTCGTGTGCTGGGCACGAGTCAATCTGGCATCGCAAGATTCAAATATGTGGTAGATGCATGGCTACAAATAATTGAATGTAGGCGAATGCTGAAATGGACATATGCGTGGCTATTATCTTCCGTTGCTGGATAATGACACCGATCGGCTTAAACGAAAGCAAAATTTCTTCGAATTCCTCCAAGGGGAGGCTGAGAATAGTTTAGAACGGCTTCATCAATGTGCTGAACATGAACTCCAACAGCAGATGAAGCGTGTCCGTAAAGCTGAAGCTGAGATTGAGACCAACCATATCTATTCAACTTTGAGGGATTTTGATTACTTCTATCAAAAATGGAAGGTCTAACAAAGGCCACAGCTGGCCATTCTGAAAAGCTGATTCGGGCCTTTGAAAACGGACTTTCGCGAAGTTCAGAGTCAGTAACTTTTAAGTCAGTAACGTAACAGTATTTGGATTCCTGTGGTTGCTTAACTTCTTCTTTTTCTTTCTATGGTAGTTAGTTTTTTATTTCTATTGATACCTTGCCTTGCATTTTCTCACTTGCTTTTCTATGCTCTTGATTTGATACAGTTACTCAGTGGCCTTTGAGTTTTGAAATTTTCTTCCTTTTAGAGATTTCTATTGTGATCTTTCTTTTTATACCAAATCTTTTGCACGTCAACACTCAGTGTACCAATCGGTTCCATCCAAAGAGAATGTTATTAAAATCATCAGTATACATACAAGGTATTATGGCATTGATTTTTATGTTAGGAATTATTACAAGGTATTCAAATCATTTGCAAATTAGCTCCTTTTACGAATTATCAAATCCATCTATTTAAAATTATACATAATATGGACTAAAACATCAAAGGGTCAAAATTAGATTATTGCACTAACAACCTTACATCATTAAGAAGTATAATAAAAAATATAATTTTTATCAACAGAAGTAATGAAGGATTTTATATTATCCATGTATTAAAATATAATTGTAATTTCTTTGATTGGATCTAGGAAACCACCATGCTCTAAAAAAAAACTAACATTAAAAATTGCCAAAAATGAATCTAAAAAATGACCCAAAAAAATGTTAGCCCCTTACAAACCCCCCTACAACCCCTTGAATAAATGAAGTTTACATGCCCTTGTGACACCCTATTTATTCTTTACAGATATATATCACATGGGGTTGTTGTGTAAGAGAAACATCAAAGGGAGATAAATCGGATGAATCCATCTCCGAATATGTTATGAAAATGTCATCAGATAGATTTGTATTTTATCTTGAAAGGTGGAAGGCAAATGAGAAGTCTTAAGAAAAAGGCATTCTCTTGACTACAATGGGCGCTAGTGGTGGAGCTAAAAGAATTAGTTGATGGTTGTGTGTTGAGCATGAGTCAATATTGCAGGATATGGATCAAATGTGTGGTAAATGAATAGCTACAGATAGTTGATGGTGATGGTGTTAAACAAAAGAAAAATTTCTTCGAATTCCTTCAAGGTGAGGATGAGAATAGTTTAGAAAGGCTTTATCAATGTGTTGAACATGATATTCAACATTTCATAGATTGTGTCAGTAAAATTGAAACTATGATTGATATAAATGGTATTAATTCAACTTTGAAGTATATTGATTGCTTCTATAAAAAATTGAAGGTTTAAAAAAGGCCATGGCTAGTCGTTTTGAACCCCAACAGGAGCCTGTGGTAGAAGTTGGCAAGGCCTAGAAAGTTGGGGAGATCTATTAGATTGTTTGGGGGTTTCCAATCTCGAATGAATTATATCTTGGTTGGATCAACATGCACACCCATATCATCAATAATGTACCCCATATATTGAACCTGGGTCATACCAAAAGTGAATTTCTCCAAATTGGCACACAACTTGTGTTGTGGTAGGGTTTGGAGGACCTAAACATGGTGGAGGTGTTCTTCCCAACTTTGGCTGAATATTAGCATGTCATCCAAATTCACCACCACAAATGAGTTAGTGAAGGGTTGCAAGATGTTTTCCGTCAGCCTCATGAATTTTGTAGGGGCATTTGTCAACCCAAAAGGCATGATCAGCCATTTGAAAAGGCCCTCCTTGGATTTGATGGTAGTCTTCCACACATCACAGGGTTCGATGAGTACTTAGTGATAATTGAACTTCAAGTCAATATTGCTAAAATATTCAGCCCCCATAAGATGGTCCAGAAGGTCACCAATCCATGGGATTAGATACTTGTTCCAGACAATGATCTTATTCAAGGCCCGATAGTCAATACAGAGTCTCGAGGTCCCATCCTTCTTCTCTACCAACACAATGAGGCTCCCATAGGGTGATGAATTTGGCCTAGTGTGTCCTTTCTATAACATCTCCTGAATCTTCCTCTTGATTTCATTTTTCTCCATAACATAGCATCAATAGATTGGTCCATTGGTTGCAGCACACCTGAGGTCATATCAATGGAGTGCTTGACCTGACAACATAGAGGTACCCTTGTGGGTGAGGTGAATATGTCCCTGTAATCCTACACAACCTTGTCCATTGATGAGGCTCATCAATAGGTAAATTATATGGGCCTTAATACCACTCTCCAACTTATTAAAATCATTTTTTCTCACATTTATTTACATATTTTATTATATTTTTCTTAGTGAGAAGGGTAAAGGTGAGATGTTATGTCATGTGGCCTAGTAAGCATTACTTGCAGGATTTGGAGTAGTTTTGGGCTAATCTATGTGGAGGAAATCGAATTAGACAAGTAAGAGGGGTTTTAAACTCCTCAATCACTCGAAGATTCCTCCACCATATCTCATTAGATCACAGTTACAAGCAGCCAAGCCCACTGAGTTCATCAACAACCAAGCTAGTGATAGTTGAAGACAAGTCAATCTCAAGTTTGGCATCCAAGCCTCCCTAATTTTAAGGAATTTGTTGGTAGCTTCACTTGTATAAATAATAAGGCCCAAGGCCTCATTAGGATTCAACTTTTTATTGTAGCCAAGAGGAAATTTTGAGCTAAGATATTGTGACTATTATTCTCATGTTATTTTTGACATTTTGATGATAATGAAAATGGTTTCTTTGATCCATCACTGAGTTGACTCAAAGGGCTGAAGCTATTGGGTTAGGGCCCAACACTAGCATCATAGGTTCCTCTTTTTACACATGTATTCTTATATTAGAATCATAGATTAGTTGTTGAAGTTATATTTGTTTTGTTTAATTTAGAAGTCTTTGAATGATTGGTTAGTTTTGCTTCCATTAGTTGGAGAAGTAGATCAATGTTATAGTAGTGAAAGAAAAGACTTCAGAAAATCTTGTGACAGTGGCCTCATCCTCATCTCCCTCATGAGATCATGGTTTGAGGGCCCCACTCTCACAACCTCAAAAACAAATTTATCTTTTAGTTATTACACAACTTAGAATTTCTTGTTGAGTAGACCATTGTTGATGATTTCTTAGAATCATTTGCAATTGTGATTTTGGTTTCCTGAGTTTGTTGTAGATTAGAAAGCATTCCATTTCATAGATTTAAGCAATTAGGCATCAATAAACCAATTCCTCAAATTCAACTCATCTTTTCCACATCTACATAAATTTGTGCATGAATGAAGAAAATAATATGTGTTGTTGTAGGAGTTTGTGATCTACAGGGAGGAAATCATTCCACTAGCCTCATCTAAGTCATCTCTACCTCTCGCCCAATCGTACCAACCACTAATTTAGATTTTTGTTCTGTAGCGACCATGGACAACCACCTTGGGATAATCCAACCATCTTGAAGATTTGGGTTGATCCTTGAATAGTATGCATCTTCTCCATACCTTATTCCACCATCATACATCTTCCCAACACTTTTTTTCACCTTCCCTACCTTCCTACAACTTTTAGCTAAGTTTCCTTAGTAAACGAGGACATCTTATAGAAAGTATAGAAAATCATGTAGAAACTATAGGAAACCTAGTAGTAGCTTGTTTTGGGAAGAAATGATGATCATAGTGTAGGGTAGGCCATCAACTTGACCTCCATACCAATCAATGCCATTTTGTACCATCTTTCCCATACCTTCCTCCCGTGCAAGAGATCAACTTGTTTAGATTAAAATTTACATTTATACATTGGAAAACAAAAGACTCTTTTTAGCAATATTTAGCTAGTGCATTCATACATCATTCATAGCAATGTTAGGATAATTTCCATACCTACTTAGTTCAGATAGATAGATGATAGAATGCAAGGTTAAATTAGGTCTCTTCTACAAATTAATGTGTGCTAATTCTGAGCTAGGTAGTTCCATGTCATTTCATAACACTTTCTATTCAACACTTTCATTTACTTAAAATAGAAAAGCATTTACTTTATGCATTAAAGATAGCTTTACATTCACTATCAGTAGTTAGCCTCCTTCTAGTCAAGAGAAGACTAGTTTGAAAAACTCTAGTGGTCTATCGCCCCTGTTGAGAATTGACAAGAGTAGACTGTTTCATCTGTTGTGCATATAGCACTGTCACATCCTACAAGGAACCTCGGGTTGATAAGCTAAAATTGGTTTCCCTAGAGGTTGCATCGACCTTCTTGCAATACTGAGGATCATCGCTTTTTGGCGCCATTCTCGGGGAGGTGTCTAGGTAGATGTAATTTATGCTTGCCTTTCTATTTGACATTTAGTAAATAAATGCAATTCATTCTTTCATTTTGTTTTTCATTCAATAAATATTTACAATTTCTTATTTCTTCCCATTCTTCTAGTAGTTCGATTCAACAAATAGTTGCAATTTGTACCTTTTTTTCCATTCTGCAAGTAATCCTGAAAAAATCCTAAAAGAAAAGAAAAGAAAATTTCTTTCATGCCTCGTAGGAGTAGAGACAACTTAGGAATTTCTTTTCCAAATACCTCCACCACATCAAACAACCAACCTTCCCTCTTCTTTGGTGGTTGTGAGCTAAAGGACCGATTAGGCGAACAACTAGAGATATTTGAAGAGCCTATTGGAGAAGAAGAAGAAGAAACATACACCATGGTTCAAAATAGAAATGGAGCCAAAAAAAGAGTTGAGGGTGCTTTTTCCATTAGGGAAACTAATGGAGATTCTAGGATGAGAAACAAAAGCCCCTCTACCCTTCCTCACTTCCATGGCTTAACCTCGAAGGACCCTGATACCTTTTTGTTTGAGTTTGTTGTCATCTACAGAACTTATAATTATACCTCTAATGACCAGAGGTTGAAGTTATTCCCATCCACCCTTAAGGATGGAGCCTTTCACTAGTTCATGTGTTTACTTGGGGACGACATCACTATGTGGGCTCAAATGGAACAAGCCCTCAACAACAAGTATAGAGATTATTGTAGGTCCAAAGACACCAAAGAGGAAATCTTTAGAATGACCTTGTGACATGATGAATCTTTTGAGGATTATCAAGAAAGGTTCCAACTCAGCTAAAAAAGGGCCAAATGCACCGTCAATACTGAATCACTCAACTTAGTCCTTCTTAGAGGGATCAGGGAAGATCTCCTAGAAACCCTAAACATGATATTGGGAGGGGACATCTATCAGCTATCTGATGATGATATCAAGATAGTTTTCAAAAATCATTCCAGGGCAGCCAGAAAAAAGGGTAGGGCTAGTCAAGCATTGTGCAGTTCATCCTCATCCAATACATCCATCAAAAGTGAAATTGGGAACATGTTGGAAGACTTTAAGAGTGAAAATTTTCATACCCTTGCTCTGCAAATGGACACCATGTAGATAAGGAGGAAGCAGGAGGAAGAGGAAAGAGCCTTAGCTGTCTTTTTCCCTAGATTCACTAGGAAAACCCTTAGAAATGTTTTTCCAATGAATCTTATAGAGATATGCTCGGTCTGTGAGGAGAACCACTCCACAGACAAGTCCCCTTCTCTACTTGGATTGAAAGTTGTGTATCAAGGAACTGATGGTGTGACTGAATAACTCTACTAAATCAACCAAAGGAGGTCTCAAGGACCCCAACCATACCAACAAGGCATGTAAGGGGCATCCTATTCATATTCCAACCCTAACCAAAATGCATCCATTCCCCCTTGGTGTCCTCCTTCTCATCCTTCATGGTCCACACCTTCTCCCTCGTATTTTGCACCTCAATACTATTCCTAACCTACCAATCAATCATTTCATTCATATGCTCCCCCACAACTTTAGTGGAACACACCATCACAGGAGTGGAGGCCCCCATACAACCAATCTATAGTCTTACTTCCTCCACCTCTGTCTCAACCACAACTCCTTCACCCTGCTCCACCTAAGCAACCTTAGATGCCTGCTTATCCAAATTTGAACCCGAACAAAAAGCAGGAACAACAGGTCTATAGTGGAGAGACATCTTACCCTACTTATGTTGTGAAAATTAAAGAAATCAACCTTAGGTCTAGAAGAGTCCTTCCAAATAATCAACCTTCATCTCCAATTGAGGAGCTTGAATATGAAAAGGAAGATAGTGTTTCGCAATCCAATTCACCTCCTTTTCCTGAGAGATTAATCCATCCTAGCCAACACACCCCAAAAGAGACTAAGATTCTGAGTGAATTGAAAAACTTGTGTGTTAAAATCCCACTCCTCCAATCTATCATGGATGTCCCCATATACAACAAGTTAATCAAGGAAAAATGGGAGGAGAAAGAAGGACACCCCTACCATTAATTTCATTGGAATAATGTCTGACTTAATGTTGGGGAGAGTGGTTTGGCTGAAGTATCTAGACACTAGAAGTCTTGTGTTAGATGTACACATTGAGGGTATCATGTGTTGGCATTATGATACAAGTGTTGTCATGGTCGCTACAGAACAAAAATCTAAATTAGTGGTTGGTACGATTGGGCGAGAGGTAGAGATGACTTAGATGAGGCTAGTGGAATGATTTTTGAAAACTATCTTGATATCATCAT
>Ga0181464_1000624_pt1 | contig 16061 bp, 11 predicted proteins | sample InSIn2gowninarea_FD_119074 | JGI IMG/M metagenome (GOLD analysis project Ga0181464, IMG submission 119074) | Clean room microbial communities from NASA Spacecraft Assembly Facility at Jet Propulsion Laboratory, Pasadena, California, USA -... ...
GATCTCAATTGTTTTGTAACATTAGTTGTAACAATAGTGATTTTATTTTATTGTTGTTTCCTCACTTCTTTTATTTAAAATCGGAGTGTGCAATCAGCCTAAAAAAATCTATTTATTCATGTTCAGGAAATATAAAATTTACCAGAAATAAATATGAAAATAGTCTTCCTTTTTGAATTGAAACAACAATTTATTACCTCTGTTTATTCTGAATAACTTGAGAAGTATTTTTATTGTTATAGTGACTGTTCACTAATTCTTTTAGTAAATGAATATGATGCATATCGCAGCATCAAATAATAAACTAAAGATCAGAATGGGATAAAGCCATTAATTGTGGAAAAATATCAAAACAGATTTGAATGTGTGCACACAACAAAATGGACATCCTTAAGGTTAGCTTAGCAAATTTCGAGGAAGATAATATGAACTCCATATGATTACCATCAAAGGTTAAATTGACTAATAATGATTGAGTTAGAATTAAGCTTATCATAAACAATCATACATTTCATGGGATAATGAGATCATGAAGCTTTTATAACGTCAGAACCTTTATCATATAAATTTCAAAATACAATGTTAGAAGTAAATCTCGAAATGAAAAAGAGAGGCTTTGAGGCGATCGATGCCAAGTGCAAATTTAATTGAATTCTGTCAATGCATTATTTGGAATAGGAAGAGATATATTTATGGGTAGAAATATTGCTGCAAGAAATTTTAAAAAGGAAAACAAGAATTAAAATTTTCTGATAGGAAGAAAATGTTTTCACTGAACATGTATGAGAAGCACTGATTGCTTTGTTTTTTTTTTTAATCTGCACAACTGTTAAAAACAAATTAACGACATAAAAAAACAAACTAAATTAATTTTACTCATATTCTAACCATATACATGAAAATGACTAGGTATAGTCATATTTCCAGTGTAGTCATTCTCTCATTTTAATTCTTGCATGTATGTATAATTCAAATGTTAATAATAAAAATACAAATTTAACTAAATTGAGGAAAATAAATTTGTAAATAGAATGCACAATTGTTGTTAGCAACTTAATTAAAATCTTCTTCTCTTGAAATTTCCTTTCTAATTGAATACCAATTGGATCATAGAAATCTGGATGGATTTTTATTAATGACTAGGAAATGTTCAAAAGAGGAGATGAAAGGCCAGATTGTGGATATGAACTTTTACATTCAAAGGCCTGAAAAAATTTATTAGTATTATGTACAAATGTTAAATTATTAATAATCATCCATGAAGGAAAACTTTCCAAATATTTTTCAAATGAATTAATGAAAAATGGATGGAAATCTGCCAAATAAAATAGAAAATTATTAATTAAATTAGATTGCTGACCAGATTGTAAAAATACATTCTCTTGTTTATATTGCCTTTGAGAAGATAAAAGTTTTTGATAAAACATTAACATTAATTGAAATTGAAATGTTAATAACTTTTGATTCTCAGGATTATAATAAAAAACTTTAATTTTCGAATAGGGCAATGCATCAATTGAATGTTTGATAGTAAAGTGCTCAATTTGCTAGCATAAAGTATAAAAAATCTAAAAAATAAAATGAGAAACAAAATCCGATTTTAAATAAAAGAAGTGAGGAAACAACAATAAAATAAAATCACTATTGTTACAACTAATGTTACAAAACAATTGAGATCATTTTGAAATAATTTCTTTTTCACAAGGATTGACCATAATTATGGAATTTGAGTAATTTCAAATTCCAACTTGTGAATTAAAAAGAGAATTATGGTTATGAATAGGAATAAAAGTTTGATCATGATCTGAATCATAAATTGGAATGTTTTCTCGAATGGTGAAATCATGAAGATAATTTTTCTACTCTACAATGAGGATTGGTTGGAATAATTTCTAACTTGAAACATTCCTTATATTAGATGTTATTGAATTTTATCATGAGGATTCTCTTGAGAAGAATAAAAATCAACATCCTTGATGTCAGAGTAATTATCATAAATGACTTTAACAAGATTCTTTAGAATTCCCTTCAATCTCATCTAATATGTCCAAACAAGGAGGAACAAGAATTTCATGTTCATTAATTGCAAAAGAATGATCATTAATTGCTTCTCTATCTTGATAAAAACTTAATGGTAATTCATTTAAATCACCATCTTTAATTTTTAAAATATCATTAATACCAAGAGGGAATAAATTACCATCATTAAACATATCAGGATAAAGGGAAAAATGTGAATCTGAAATAATGCAATTAAAAATGTATTGGTTTGAGAACTCTTGCACATTATGCTGATTGTAAATTTCAGATTCTAAATCATTCCTTTGTGTGTTCATGCTTTCTTGAAGAAGGCTGCTTTGCTGCTCTGATTTTGGCATTTGTTCATCATGGAAAAATTCATAAATTTGTATAGCAGTTTGCATTTTATTATTTACTTTGAATGTTGCTTACAGTTTCTGATTTCCAATCTAATTTTCTAAATTTTCCTCAGAGTAGCTTTTAGATTTCAAGGTGGCTCTTTCTCCAAAATTGCTTCTGTTGTCTTCTTGCATTTGATTAGAAATATTTTCCAAACTTTGTGAAACCACTTCATCGCAATTTATTTGCACATTCAAATTGGAATTCTCATTTATGTTGGAAAAGGGTGGAGCAAAGCTTAAACTAATTTCATATGGATTGGGAATGGGAGGAAGAGAACAAATATATTCAAACCAATCTAGTGATTCTTCTTTCAAAGGTTTATCTTTGACATTAAATTTTAAACAATTCAAATGAAGTCGAATATTAAAATCTCTAACATACTCATTTTCATTTTATAGATATTCAATTTTATCACATACATGTTCATAATCATAGCAGTCAAATTTACAAATAAAAATTGTAAAAAATTGATCCCAGCTATGAATTGAGGCAACTGGAAGAGTTCTACACCAGTTTCTAATTTCTGCCGCAAATGTGAGAGTAAAAATTCTGCATAAGATTCCTTCATCAATTCCTTGAAAACCATAATTTGAAACATTTTGAATAAATTAAAAGACATGATTAAAAGCAAAAGAATTTCTCTTGCCATTGAATTTTATCTGAGACAAGAGTCTTACCATTTCGGGTGGAGTATTGAAAGATGCACGTCCATGGATACAACTCCAAATTGGAAGTTTAAGAGGAGCCATTGTGATTAAATAAAATGTTAAAATTGTAAGACTTCAACAGAAAACAAGTTCAAGCCCTCCTCCTAGCGCCAAAATGTTGAAGCCTCGAAAATCACTGCAACAACATGAGGGATGACCACCCAGTTCGGACCTTAAAGCAACTCCTTTTCCATTTGAAATGGTGGTTCCGACTGGTTCAACTAGGTCCAGTTACCTTCTCTCAATCTCCAGTGGCTTTAAAATATGACTTTCATTCACTAATGAAAAAAAGACATCAGATCAACCTTTTTACTGATCAAGCATGATCCTTAAACTGATTTGGGGCTCAGCCAATCCACTACTAAAGTTTTCCCCTTTGAGAAGATGACTTTAAAAAATGTAGAAATTATTCTAAATGCAAACTTGTTCTAAGATGCAAGTAAAAGAAACTATCTTAATTCTATCTCAATTAGGTAGATATAAATCTAACCCAACCAAGAGCAGATATTTAAAATATTGAAATTTAAATGTCTCGTTTATAATGAGTATCAAGTTAATGAAGTAGTTCAATTAACTGACATTATGGATACCAAACACATCATGTTAAGACTTTTTAACTGAAATAATCAATCAACAACACTCAGGAAGAGGTTCACAAAATGATATTGATCATTTAATCAGTAACTTGAATAATTAAATAATAATATGTGGAAAAAGTTCACAACATACCACAAGACAGATTTATGAGTAAATAGTTACTCATAAATAAGAATTCAGCCCATAAGAGCATAGATAAATAACAACATAAAATAGAAACAAATTACCCATACCAACAAAAGTGCACAAATATGTAAGTAAATTGACACCATTCTTGTTATCATAAAATATAACCAGCATTTAAAATAATAGTATTCGAAATACCAATTTATTAAATCCATTTCTCCAGCTCCAGTCTCTAATAGTCCTTTACAATGCCTAAGCTTCTGCTTTCAAAATTAGAGCTACAATAGTGCAAACTCTGTTCATCATACATAACTCAAAATGTAGAAGAAAAAATTCAATAATTCCCAAATCTGAGATTCCACTCCTCTCACCTACAACTCCAAATCCCCATTACAAAAACGCTTTTAAAATTCCAGAGTTGTAGAGGAGAGCAACCCATATTACATTCTGCAAACTGCTATTTATAATAATTGCAAAGGATTCTTGAGAAGAAAATTTGTTGAAGAGAAATCTGTCCAATCCTATTTTATTTGCTCAAAAATCCTAATCTTCAATTGCTAGAGTATTCTCATTGACCGAGATCATTTTCTCCATATCTCTTCCACTGTTTTTCTGCAAAAAGAAATCAAAATAAATTAAGATACAATCAATAAAATCAAAATATCATTTTTGGCATTTAAAACAAATCCAATCAAATTCTATTTAAATAAATAATTGAAAATAAAATATAAGTCCTCTATTGATGTCTGTGATGGTTTAATTGGCCAAGGATATTATTGACGAATAGGTCTACGATTTGAAAAGACTTTGCCAAATGAAAATGCAGAAAATAACTCAGAAAATTGATTTTGTTTTAGAAATTCGGAGCATGATTTTCTGCATTATTTTTTGCCTAATTAATGACCAAATCTATTAGTGCAACCTCCTTAGAAATGTTCTCCTTGATTTTATCTTTCCAATGAGTCGTCATAGGCTTCATTTGGCCAAGTAAAACTCATTCTACGAACTTCTAAAATTGATGAGTCAAATCTGGCATAAATCTAGAATTTCTGTTGTTGGGCTAAAAATCAGAATTTTTAATTAAAAATCTAATCCTAAATTAGAATTTAATTATCTAATAATTAATGCTGATTTAATTGTTAATCATAAACTAAAATATTTTTTTAATAAACTATTTATTATTAATCTAAATAACAATGAAATTCCAATTTAATTAAATTAATTATATGTTACATATTAATTGATTTAATTAATTTAAAATTAATTATTTAAATTAATAAATATTATTTTAACTTAAAACTATCCTACTTTTCCTATTTCACTCATGTACCTTTTCTATTTCACTCACTTATGAGTGCCCTTTTAAAAACAAACCATAAAATAATGAACACTATGCTTAATGCTTAAGGTCTTCATCGCATATTGGCGATCGGGGGGATAGAAGGGCTATCGGGGTTTGAAGAAAATTGCGATAAGAATATCCCGATGCGATCAAGTTTTATTTTTATTTTTATATTTTATTTTATATATATTTATGTATTAAATTTTATTTTAATTAAATTAATTATATTTTATATATTAATTAAGTTAAAATTTAACACTGAATATCAATTTTTATTTTGGCTTTATTTTTGTGAATTTTATTTTTTAAACTACAGCCACTTCAATGTTTGGGTTTTTCGAGATTAGTGATCTATTTTGAAAATTGGAATTAGTTACTAAAATCTCGATGCTTCAAGAAATGAAAATGAAAAAATGTTAGTAAGAACTAACTAAGTGTTAATATTTAAAATAAATGCATTATTGAACTAATTTATTTACAAAATGCAATATTGTACATTTTATGAATTTTTTAACCAGACTATATAAATGATGAGACTTCAAAGGAGTCCCATTTTCAAACCAGTTAACCAAATGAGGCAAAACAAATGTCAATGGGAAGCTTATAAAAAATCGATTCTAACAAAGCAATAAAAACAAGAATCCAAAGAAAATGAAAAATTAACAAAAGTGTAGGATAATCAACTAAATAAAAATCCTAAAAGTTGTTTAACCAAAATTTTTATAAAAAGGGTTCCCATTATTTGAAGTGAACAAATAAAAAATCAGGGGTTGTGTTTTACCACAACAGGTTCCTGAAACATTTCATCATATTGGTTAACTACGGCAACCAATTCAGATTTCAAATTCAAATCACAACCTTTAAAAGCTTCATTATCGACATCATTTTTGGGCTTGATCATGAGAAGAACAAAATTCTTGCTTAAATTCACTAGTCTTTTCATCTGCCCTACATTAACAAGTGAAAGATTTGTTTTCTTGTTGTGAGATCTCACAATATATTCTACTTCATTTTTTAATAAATGAGATTTATTTTCATGTCGATGGAAGATATAATTTGTCATAAAGGTATGGGCTGCCCAAAATGATGCCACATATATCTACGACACAACGTCAAAGTCCACTTCATCTATGAATTTTGCAATGATAACAAATTTTAGTTTACACTTTCTCGTACCCTGCGATTGCGCATTGTCACATACCCATCCAAGTGGATACGGTTTATGATGTGGAACAATTTCCAGATTTAAACTCTTGACAATGTTTTCAAAGATAAGATTGGCTTGAGAGCCGCTATCAAACAACGTATCAATATTGCTATGTTTTGAGATCACCCTTATGTGAAACAATTATATTCTCCTCTTTTCATTTGGAGTTTCATTTTACGAGTTTGAAGAAATAGTGTTGGCAATGAATTCCTTTTCTATTAACCCCATGGCTGTGAATTCCATTTTACGAGGTCCAGTTTTTCTTGTATGCAGAGTATCATCTTATTTTTGGCAGGATGCATACGTCTCGATCATGCCATACACCTCTTTTAACGTTAAAGGTAGAGGTGAGCATCTTTCCTTTTGAATGGAGGATACATGTCAAAGTTTCATTACATGCAATGCAATAAAGAAACATGAAAGTTTCAAAATCATCTATCTACAGTACACAAAGCCAAATTATAGCATAGTGGATCAAAACTGTATTTGTACCAAACCATGAAGTATTTGATTTTAAGGCATTTGAATCATTACAATAAACTAATACGCTGGATTTTTTTAAGGTAAAAATATATCTTTTAGGATAGATTTGCTAATTTTTTAAAAATGGTTTTTGGTTTTCTATGTGCACATAAGTTGAAAAAGGTGTATGGTTTCTTTTATTTATGAAAAAAAAAGGCAACAAGCTAAACAATAATCTTACATGCCTAATTAATATGACTAAGATATGTTCTCTTTTAAACAATTAATTTAAGAGCTAAGAGTTAATTAATGGCTTAGTAGAGTAGAAAATATAAGTGGAAGAAGCAAGTAGAGTGGAAGAAATAATTGCTAAAGAATATCATGATTGTTTTCAATGCCAAGGGTTTTAGGAAAAATATAACCCTTTAAAAGTTCAAACAAAAAAGAAATTAAGTACAATCTTCCCCAATTGATTGGGACATGTACACTCATGATCCAACCAAAAAGTATCCAATCATCATAGTACAATATGTCAGTGCTCAAATCATTTTTTCAAGAAAAGAATACAAAATGAAAGGGGCAAAGGCACTAATCAACTAAGATCAGAAACTTGATCTTGGCACATGTATTGTTACGCGGGGATAAATGGTTTGGTAATTTCTTGAAAATGTTATTCATATAGTTACATTCATAAGTTACAACGCATGTTCAGGTGGATACATGATTCAATGGTAGATAATGTCTGATAATTAGAAGTTGTTCATTGTGGTATTCACAGTGGGTATGGGAGGTCAAATATCCCAAAGGATATGATTAGGTTGGTTTTGCATGGTTATTTTCTTTGATGTTTGATTATAGGTTTGAACATCCTTTGAGAGATTTGTATGCAGTTCAAATTTCAAGAAAAACTACAAATTTTTTATTTTTAATAATTTCTAATTTTAGCCATTTTTAAAGTTGCCCAATGAACAAGATAATTACATATGTGACGATTCAATTGGGAGATTTTTTTTGTGGTTCAAGTTTCATCATATTTCGAGGTGTTGGTATTTTTAGTGGGGTGACTATACTTTTGAGACACCTAGTGTGACATTCAACATCATTGTATAATTCCAAGCCTTTCCAAGCACTTTCAAATTTAAACCATTGATTGTGTTTTAACATGGTCTGTATTGGGCTTGTGGGCCAACATGGAGATGTTTTCTATTTTTAGATAATAATGAGCGTAAAGAGATTCTTATATGGTCTCAAATCATGGGCCCTCCTTAATGAGTTCCTAGTCCAATTCATGAGATCTAATTTATCATTACACTAAGCATAAAGATTTATTCACCCTCTTAGATAACCACTTACTAATTTTCAGATGCATATATTTAATAGGAAAAAGATTGCTAGACTTGAGCATGTAGGGAGTACTTGCATGAGCCCATAGTGATTATTTTTGTGTAATGATTTCTTTTGTAATTAGAGCGCACCCTACTTTAGAGACTTTCTTACTATTTTATGAGTTTTTATTTTCCTAAAATTATGCTTTTTGCCATGTTATTGTTGGCATTTATGTGTTACCTATTTTAGGCTTGAAATTTGACAGTTTCCCTTCTTAGACCCATGTGCCCTAGCCTTGGAGTATTTCCAGGTTTTAGCATGGTTGAAATTTGGGAGTTTCCCCTCTTAAACCCACGCACCCTGGTCTTGGAGTAAATTTTTAGCATGGTAAAGTCTATCCTTGGAAGATTCAACATAGAAGTACTATCTCGCACTTAGAGCCAGTTTTTAGGGAATTGAATTTGTAATTAGTAATGAGAAAAGTATGTCATAGAATGGGTAGGGGTGGTGGTCATAAAAAAGTGATTACTATCTTTGGAGGAAGTTGTCCTTTCGAAGGAGCTTATTCATGTAGCTACTATTTTATCATATTGTTAGGACTCCAAATTGACCACTTTTGACCTTGTATTTTTGCTATAATATTACCTTCTTCAGCCCATAAGTTGAGAGTCTTGCCCATATAATGACCTAATCATTCTAAGGTATAAAAGAACTCTCCTCATTACTACATGTTTAATTATTCATTACATATTCATGTTATCTTTATAATTAATCTTTGCAAAAGTCGATTAAGTTGCTAAGCAATCATTGAACTGACTAAAGTCTGCAGAAATTATACTATGTAGTTGCTGCAACACTAGAAACAGCAACTACGCAGTTGCTGCAACACCAGAAACAGCAACTACGCAGTCGCTGCAACACCAGAAGCAGCAACCATCTAAAGCAGGGTAAATGTTATTTTGTAACATCTGGAATACTAGAAATGGCAAGCAGGAACAACAACTACCTGAAGACCGGCAGAGTTCCATGCTGACACAGCACAATCAGCGACTGACTAAAAAGGGTAAAATATAGCTACAGTTGCTGAAACACCAGGAACAACGGGAGTTTACTAATTTATGGTGAAGCGGCAAAGGAAAGTGTGAGGATTCCAAGAAGATGGTTGAGGTTCTTTTACCAGTTGTGTAACAGTAAGGAACCCAAGAAATAATACACCGTCATTCTGTTATAACGACCTCCTGAACGAGGATGGATTTCTTATTTTTGATAAAAGGTTAAACTGAATGAACTATGACGGTCTATTGTAATAGATGTCTCCTCTATAAAAAGAGGACATCTACATTTGAAAGGGGGATTTTTACACAGGAACTTTTTTTGGGGAAAAAGCAAGTTGAACTTTTATTGTAACTGGACATTTTGGTAGATGAATAAAGAAATATTCTGAGCATTTGATTTAGCATCTGTGTTCTGGGGAATCTTGTGAGAGGGACAGGGCCCACCTTCTTCACAAGATTCACCCATTTATTTCTGTTATTGTGTGAGTGTGTTTGGATTCTGTAGCATTACTCTGATAATCTCTTTTTGCTGATACTCTGTTTTGTTAATTGCTTGGTATTGTAAGAAAGTACTTCACCGGTGATTAGGAATTGCAGTGTGTATTGGCAAAGTGGTTACAGGGGCAGGTGCTGAACATCCTTACCATGAGGATAAGATCTTGATTCTCCGATAACAGAGCAGCCATTACTTCCTCTCGCAGATTTGTATCTGTAGTTAACTTCTTTTAGCTCATTTCTACAATATATTTTAACTGCTGCAACATAAAGTAAGCAGTTTGACAGGAAATAGGATTGTGTATACTACAACTTTTAATGCTTTTGAAGTTGAGTACATACAGTACGAGGTCATCTTTGAAATAAAAGGACTTTCCCGGGTTGACAAGTTAATGTGGTACTCGACTGTTTAATTAATAAACAATTTGAGTAGCCAACATTTTGGCGCCATTGCCAGGGAAGGCGACTAGAAATTTTAAAAGCATTAATGATTTTCTTTTAAGAATAATAGGTGCATGAGAGGACGCAGAAAACCTAATTTTACAGGCGGCAGAGGCGGAGGAGGAAGAAATACCTTCATTGACGAAATTATCTCAAAGGTCGGAACATCACAGAGGACGAGTTCCCGGAGGCCTCAGATCCAGTACTCCTCACAAATAGATCAACAGACGGAGGAAGTACTAGGACCTGAAAGGAAGCTGGAAGCGCCAGAGTACATTGAGGAACCGGTAGAAGAGCCTGAAGAGACAGAAGATACTGAAGATAGAGCAAGCGATTCAGGGAAAGGACCAATGGAGGATAACAGAACAGAAGGAAGGGGCGAGAACTCACTCTCCACCTTGGAGTTTCCCATTGGGGAGCTTCCGAAAGGGGCAACCCCTATGAAGAACATTCCACTTTCAACATTACTCAACTTTCATGGGTTATCCTCTGAAGATCCGGATGAATTCCTCTTTGAATTTGATATATTATGTAGGAGTTATGATTATGTGAGACCTAATCAGAAACTAACACTGTTTCCAGCAACACTAAAAGAGAATGCATTAAGGTGGTTTATGAGCTTAGGAGCTCAGGCAATCACTACCTGGGATCAGATGAAAGAAAGTTTTCTGGCCAAATATCAAGATTACTGCCGAACGAGAGAGAGGAAGGAAGAATTGTTTAAAATGGTTCAAAAGGAGGACGAGAGTCTGGAGGACTTTGTAGAAAGATTGCAGTATAATCTGCAGCGGTCGGAGCACCCCAATATGAGCAAGGACATTCTGAAGACAATATTGTTGAAAGGGGTACGAGATGACTGCTTGTACATGTTGAATATGCTCGGAAAAGGGGACATTTCTAAGGAACCATTTGATGAAATCATCAACCACTGCATGAGATGTTCAAGGGGAACAACAAGTAGACCGAGAGGTAGGGACAGCGTATATTCAAGAGTCCAGAAGTCAGCAAGTGGAGGAGCAATACGGGCTGAAATAGGTAATTTATTGGAAGAATTTAAAACTGAAATGTTAAGCTCCTTTGCTTCACAAATTGATACTTTGCAGGTAAAAAAAAAACAGGCAGAAGCAGAAGCTGCCCTGGCTATTTTCTGTTTTAAATGCAGAGAAAAGCATCCACTCAGGGAATGCCCATTAGATAAGGTACCAGTCTGCACGATCTGTGAAAAGGACCATGAAACCCAGCAATGTCCTTCTCTGCCTAGGATAAAAGCAGCACTACAGTCAATTGAAGAGGAGGCTGAAGAAGTGTACCTGATGACATAGAGGAGGCAATGGCCACAAAGACAAGGTATGAGTTCTAACACAACATTTAGTCGCTGGAATAATCAGTCTCCTTTTCAAACAAATTACCCACCCATGAACCAAATGCAATTCCCACCCTTTAATGACCAATGCATTTTCTACCTATGCAGCAACGAAGCCCTCCTTTTGCTGATCCTACCATCTGGAACCCTTGGGCTCCCCAGCAACCGTATTTTAACCAATGGAATCCAAACTGGGCAGCCCAACAGATGCCATTTCCTCAGCACCAGCAATCTCTTTCCTTACCCTCCAATACTCAGAATAATCAAGCAATCAGACCGCAGCTACCTGTGCAACCTAACCCCAACCCAAATAACAATAAAGCTCTGCAAGTAATTGATGTTCAAAACCAGCCCGTCTCCCCTATGCAATGTAATGACATTCATCTTCGTTCTGGGAGAATAGTTGAACCCATCATTGATGACATTACTGACTCTGATAAAGAGGAAGTTGGAAAAGAAAAATCAGCTAACAATAATGCTGAAACAGTTGAATCAGCATCTAACAATACTAGTCAAACAGCAGACCCGCCATTCCCTGAACGTTTGACCCTCACCAAAACACTCGAGCCACCTACCTTTAACCTTTTAGGAGAATTGCAGAATTTATATGTCAAAATTCTGTTATTGCAAGCACTAAGAGATGTCCCTATTTATGCTAGGACCATTAGGGATATCTGGATAAAAAAACCTGGAAGAAAAGCTAAGGACCCCCTCACAGTACATGTGATGGGAGAGCTGACTGCTTTAATGACAGAGAAAGACCCTCCTGTGAAATATGGTGACCCTAGTCACCCTACAGTAACAGTTCAGGTCGGAAAAACGCTTGTCTCTAAAGTTCTAGTAGACTTGGGTGCTGCAATAAACATTATGACACTTGAAACAACACAATTGTTGCAGTTAAAAAACTTTATTAGGGAAACTCCAACCATTTTAGAGTTGGCTGACTGCTCTACAATCAAACCTGAAGGAGTCATTGAAGACCTGATAATTTATGTAGAATCCTGGAATTACCCAGCTGATTTTGTGGTGTTATAAACTAAAACAAAGTTGGGGGGTCACCCACTGATTCTAGGAAGACCTTGGCTAGCTACAGCAGATGCTTTCATCAGCTATAGATCAGGATCAATGACCATTTCTAATGGGCAGGAAACTAAACAACTCACTTTTTATCCTCATGCTACACCCATGATTAATAATGTCAACTCTGTGTGGGTAGATTATGAGGATGAAGAAACCCAACCTATCTTGACTATCAGACAAGCTTTAACTTTCAAAGATTCTACCGAAGATGAGTTAATCAACAGCTTCATTTTTGAACCTTCTTCGGTCAGCCCAGAAATGCATAATCGCTTCACTGTAATCTTGGAATCTGAATCTCAGCAGAACCTGGAAACTGAAAATTTATCTCAGACAACAGCAGGTAGCCCCTCCAAAAGTACAATGATAGAAATTGAACCTGGAAAAACATTAAATATAAATCCTAACTTGACTGATAATGAAAAACAACATTTAATAAAGTTACTCCAAGAGAATAAATAAGCATTCGCATGGAATTATACAGACACGAAGGGGATTTCTCCTGAACTATGCACTCACCGCATTTATATTAAAGAAGGATCCCGTCCAGTCTGTCAACCCTAGCGACGGATGAATCCCAATTTAAGGGAGATTGTGAAGGAGGAACTTCAAAAACTGTTGAATGCAGGATTTATATATCCTATATATGACAGTGAGTGGGTTTCTCCACTTGTAATTGTACCTAAGAAAAATGGCAAATGGAGAGTATTTGTGGATTACAGAGCTTTAAATAAAGCCACCCAGAAAGACCATTTCCCTTTACCATTCATTGATCAGGTATTAAATAATTTAGCAGGCAAGAAATTCTTTTCATTTTTGGATGGGTTCAGTGGATATAATCAGACTAAGATTGCACCCCAAGACTAGGACAAGACCACATTTACTAGCCCATGGGGGACCTTTGCTTATAGGGTGCTTCCATTTGGACTATGTAATGCCCAACAACATTTCAAAGAGCAGTGATAGGGATTTTTTCTGATATGTTAAATGAATCCTTGGAAATATTTATGGATGACTTTACGCCTTACGGTGTGACCTTTGATGATGCATTGCAGAATCTTGAAAAAGTACTTAAGCGATGTATAGAAGCACACCTTGCCTTGAGCACTAAAAAATGCCATATGATGATGAATCAAGGTATTGTATTGGGTCACTTCATCTCATTCCTAGGAATTCAAGTCGATCCAGCTAAAATACAAATAATTCAGAACCTCCCTATCCCCAAAACACAAACTGATGTAAGAAGCTTTTTAGGACATGCTGGATATTATAGAAGATTTATCAAGAATTTTTCCAAAATAGCTTCTCCTTTGTTTGTGTTATTAACAAAAAATGCTGAATTCAAGTGGGCTGATGATTGTGAAAAAGCATTTAATGAACTTAAACATCAGCTATCTACAACTCCCATTTTGAGAGGAACTGATTGGGCGTTACCCTTTCATATATCCTCCGATGCCTCAGACACTGCAATTGGAGCTGTCTTGGGTCAAGAAGAAAATAATCTTCCCTATGCTATTTATTTTATCAGCAAGAATATGACACCAGCTGAACTTAATTACACAGTCACTGAGAAGGAATTCCTAGCAGTCATTTATGCTATCAATAAGTTTCGACATTATATTACTGGCTATACTACCTTTGTGCATACTGATCACTCGGCCATTAAATATCTAATGAATAAATCAGTTACAAATGCTTGAGTCACCAGATGGTTATTATTGCTACAAGAATTTGACATCACAATTGTAGATAGGCCAGGAAATGAGAATGTAGTTGCTGATTTCCTTTCTCGATTAAAAACTGATGAAAATGTTCCAGTAGATGATTCTTTTCCTGATGAATATCTATTTGCAGTATCTGCTTACTCACCTTGGTATGCAGATATTGCCAACTACTTAGTTGCAGGGAAATTACCATCGCACCTATCACACAGGGAAAAAAGAAAGATCATTCAGCAAAGTGCTAGGTATAGCTGGATAAGCGGGTGTCTCTTCCATACAGGACTCGATCACGAAGTTCGAAGATGCATTGGCGAAGATGAAATTTATGATGTGTTAAAAGCTTGTCACGATGGCCCTTGTGGAGGGCACTTTGCAAATAAAAGAACAGCACACAAGGTACTTAGAATGGGTTATTATTGGCCCTCACTCTTTAAAGATGCAAAGAAATATGTGAAGGCCTATGATAGCTGTCAAAGAATGGGCCAGCCAAATCACAGGGATGAAATTCCACTCAATCCCCAGGTAATTCTCGAACCATTTGAAAGATGGGAATTGGATTTTATAGGTCCCATTAATCCCCCATCCAATCAAAGAGTGTACATACTAGTGCGCACCGACTATATGACTAAGTGGGTAGAAGCTAAGGCACTCCTTAAAGCTAATGAAGAATCAGTACTAACATTCTTATTTGAAGAGATCTTTGTTAGATTTGGATTTCCTAGGGAACTAGTCACGGATGGAGGACCTCCTTTCAACTCTCATGGCTTCAAGGATACACTTCAGAAATATCATATTAAACACAAAATGACTACACCTTATCACCCCCAGGCAAATGGGCAGGTAGAAAGCACTAATAAAGTCATAGAAGCCATCTTGAAAAAAACAATAAAGGAGAATATAAGGCACTGGTTTCAGAGGTTGCCTGAGGCACTATGGGCATATAGAACTACTTGGAGAAATACCACGGGCTTTTCACCCTACGAATTAGTTTTTGGAAAAAATGTTGTTTTCTCTGTAGAGTTTGAAATAAAAACTTTAAGAACTGCTTTAGCTATTAATCTGGACTTGAATGATGCACAGACAACCAGGTTGCAGCAGCTTCAGGAATTGGACGAGAAGAGACTCGATGCCATCCATCAAACAACATTGATACAGCAACAAAGAAGTAGGTGGCATGACAGAACCATCAAGGAAAAGCAGTTTCAGAAAGGTATTTGGGCTCTACTCTATGATTCCCACTTTGATAATTTCCAAGGTAAGTTAAGAACAAGGTGGTTAGGGCTTTATGAAGTAGATGTTGTTTTTCCAAACGAGACAATCAGACTGTTAACAATTGATGATAGCAGAACACCACTATTAGTGAATGGGTATCGACTCCGTTTGTATCAGCGGCCTCTTTCTAAAGAAGATTTTAAATCCACTTGGATGACAGACATACATTATGTTATCTTGGGGAAGCTTGCTGTCCCTCAAAGCACTTAAATTTTTGTTCATTTATTTATTTAGATAAGATTTTCTTTTCAGCTAATAATCCCTGCCAAAGGGTTGCCATGTTACAATTCGTTATTTTTCAGGTCTTAGTTTTGGAGAATGGCCAGGAACAAAAACCTCAAAAGAATCATTCTGCAGACTTGGGAACGTTTTTGGGTTCATAAATCAGTTTTTCACTGATTCCTGTTGCTGCAACACCAGTTCCTGTTGCTGCAACACCATTTCTTGTT
>Ga0181464_1000483_pt1 | contig 16021 bp, 16 predicted proteins | sample InSIn2gowninarea_FD_119074 | JGI IMG/M metagenome (GOLD analysis project Ga0181464, IMG submission 119074) | Clean room microbial communities from NASA Spacecraft Assembly Facility at Jet Propulsion Laboratory, Pasadena, California, USA -... ...
ACAATAATGGAGCAGTTGTGATTACCCAAGAAACACATGGAGTAATGGATACGACTACATCAAGCATAGTAGAACAAATAAATAGTGGCAAACTTGGAATCAAATAAGCAAGAGAATAAGATGCATATCCAAAAAAGGTATATGATGGAGAGGAAGATCAACAAGGAGCAATATCTAAAAAGACTTCATGCAATTGGACAAATGATCAAGCTTGGCAACAATTTTCAACAATGGTAAAAAAAAAGTATGAATAGATTTGTAAAAAAAGTATGAGGACAAACATTGGAAGGGGGGTAGCATGGTATGATTCGATAAGAGGGTAGATTAGGTGTATAGGAGAGGAATATTAGGAGTTTGGGAACATAATATATTGCATAATAGGGTCCACATTATTGTAATGTTCCCAATTTGGGACAATTAGATGCCATCCCTCATGCTTATTCATTGTGATTTTTATTACTTAGATTAAGAGTACTTTATTTGACAAATTATGTATTTATCATATTTATATTTTTGCCTTAGGCAAGCGCTCGAAAAAAGGAAAATTATATATTTATTTAACCTAACAAAAAGGGCCATCAAAATGAATTATGCCCCTACATCCAAGTCGGCCATGCTTGGGAAGATTGAGGCCATTAAATATTTTTTATTTCCTCCCCTCCTAGTCGGATGCCTTTTGGGGACATATTTGCAAGTTTCGAATGCTATAAACGCAATTCATTTTCTCACTTGAAGGATCATCATTGTGCATTCGATCTTGGACCATTCGGAGATTGGGGATGCTCCCCTCTCTACCTTCTAAGGACTAGGGCTGCTCCCTAGCCTACAGGTGGCCTATCTACATTCATATTCAGAGAGCTTGTGGCAACCTTGAGGAGCCATCTAGAGACTTGCGCCATCCATCTTTGCCACTTGGGAGCTTGCGCTAGTCATTGGGAGTCATCTTGAGCCTTGCGCTAGCTTTGGGAGCCTCATTGGGATTTGTGCCATCCTTTAGGAGTCTTGGTTGCGCTATAATGAGTCTTGGGCTTTGCCCTAGAATTTGTTACAGGCTTGTTACAGCCCTACACTTATTCTTAGTTGATTATTCATGATATTGGCTCTCATATTGCATCTCGAATATGAATGAATGCTCCTTTATTTTTCTTATGCTACTATCATTCATTGTGCATGGAAATGTACGACGATTAGAGTATTTGGGAGCTATATTTATGTTATGTTACAGATCTGAAGTTGTGCCCTAGTTTGATCATATTCACATGTTATATGAGCATTATATCAGATTTGGTTACTGCTGTTATAATTCAATCTTGAGCGCATGTTTGGTTGATGAATGAGCATTTACTTTTATGCCCTAATTAGTGAATGAATGCGGAATTGTGTTTAAACAATAAAAGGGTACATTACAATTATATTGTATATAAGGATAAAATGTGAATAGATGATGAATGATTGACTTGTGACACATATCTATACAAGGGTTTATTAACAATGATATTATGATTTGGTAAGCATATAAATAAATAAGATATTATTGTAGTATCATCATGGAAAATATATTGAAGGACTTGCTCTTCTATACTTGCGAGGTTTCCCTCTTGAAGAAGCCATTGGAGTGATACCATCTTTATGGTGTTTCCCTAGCTTAAGGATTCATATTCATGTGTAATTCTATCTTGTCGATTGTTCTATCACATTGATTTCGAAATATTTGTGGAATATTATTGTTATTTCTGTAACTATTGTTGGTTGGTTCGTAATAACTTACTTGAGGAGTTTTTGCCAATTCCCAGCTTTCAACATTGTATTCTTCCTTTCCAACTTCAGTTTCGTTCCAGCCGCATACAACCTGCGAATCCAAACGTGGTTTCTAACCTGTAAGTTCATGGATCAGTCACTGAAGGCCTATAATTCATGATATACTTTCTGTGAAGTACCATATCCTAAAAACATTACTGTCATTCACAACTTAGAAGCATAACATAATGAATTACAATGTACTTGAAAGATATTATGACCTATAAGCTATAAATGTGAATGTTGCATACCTGATGTACAAATAGATGTGAATATGGCACCAAAGGAAAAATGAAATCACTGTAGTCTAACAACAAATTAGTTCAAAAACAAAATTAAAACAAAATATTTGAAATTATTGTATTCTAACCACAAATAAGTCCAAATTCTACACCGAACTATGAAATTGCATTTATTCTTTTTATATATGACATAGCTACCCTCTAAATCACTGTATTAGCATTCTACCTAGTATCAAGTAGTTCTACATCAATATTTGTTGTGACTTTTACCCTTATATCCGCATCAACACTCTTTCGTATGGTTGGCACAGGCCTTAAGCATGGGTCAGGCACCCATTGAGCATAGGAAGTAGTGGTTGGTTACAATCACTTTAAACGAGAATAGATGGAAAACTCGTAATCATCTTATGTCTTGAAATATCATTATTTTTCATATTAATTGGGATCTAGATCTATCCAGACAATTTAGAGGTCATCTCCTCAAACTGAGAAAACTCTAATTTTATAACTTCTATTATCAAAGGCTATTCAGCTTATTACTGTGAAACTCTAAATCCATTGTTATTATTCTGTTATTGTGTTGATCATTGCATATTGCAGATCTGTCATAGGTATTTACACACAAGTTAGTTCAAAACAAAATGGCATAATAGGTACCATATATATAGATGTTCTATTATTTTATCTAATAATTGATATAAAAAAAGTTTAGGCAAATATTCTGCCTTTTTGCTTCTACATTTCTTCTGGAAATGTCTCTCTAAAGCGCATATTAAATAGAGTTTTAAGTAGAATAGACTAAAGGTTTCAAGAATAGAAAGAAAAAGAAATTCTAAAAATGTCCACGGGTGGCCAAAAGCAGTCAATGGGACTGAGAAGTACAGCTATATGATGCAGCATGTGAGACCCAGAAGGGCTCTCAATACAAGAAAGTAAATTAAGAAGAACAATACATGAGTGCAATAGAGGGGCAAAGCCCTAAAAAAGTAACAAATAATCGAATAGCAGGACAGAGTAACCAAGATCAAGCAGGGGGGAACTTCAGCATGAATGGAATCCCCCTGACTGTGGTAATGGTGGCCGTGTCGGTGCTACTGGAGCTAAAGAAGGATGTGATCCACTGAGACTGTTGAGGCATAGGATCAGTACAGAGTCACTGTCTGGTACGTTGGGTAGGTGGAGGATTATCTCTCATCCTCCTATGCGCTACTTCACTCAACAAAGGCTCAAAGAACGAGGTAATCAGATGGTCCCTGTTGTGTGTTGAGTGTCAAATAATATATGTTCCTGAGAAGGAATGCCTGATCTAGAAACTAGAAGAAGGTCAATATTGAGCTGTGGGAGTCTCAAAAGAGAAGAACATATAATTCATGCTATCCAACTACCACCTGTGCATTTTAAATACAGTTTTGAGTAGAACATGCCAAACGTTTTCTAAAGAAGAACATACAACCTGAATGCAATCTTTTTATACAACAAGCAGCTGAGGGGTTGAGTTGCATACATAACAATAATTCCTAGTTGAAGATTCCATAGTATCCAGTACCAACTTTATGACTGTTTTAAATTTCAGCTTAAAACTGTTGATGATTTTAATGCAGATATTGGGTTTCTACATAAATATCTTCATTTTCAAATTAAAAAAATTCTATAGCTTGGATAATCATAAGTTCAAATTTTGAAAAAATGAATATTTCCACAAATATGATCAACTTAACATTTGTTGCATTCTATATGTTCGAACTTTATCTCTTCACAGTAGTCATAAATTATTTATAATTTCAGAAGGATAAAGCATGAAGACAACATGTTGTGTGTGATAATAAAAAAATCACTGACCATTCTTTTTAGCAGTACACTTTCCAAAATTTGTTTTCCATAAAGTTTCTCGGCAAGATACAGTGCAAAGTCGACTGTCACAGCAGGACCTTGGGCAGTAGTGACTGTTCCATCTACCTGCAATCTAGCGTCCACAGGCAAAGCAGAAGATAGCTGGTCCATAAATGAAGGATGACATGTTGCCTTGAGTACCAACAAAAGGGAAACAATTAGCATGCAGAATGCTTCCAATTTTATATGTAGTTTTTCAAATTGATATGAAGCAAATGGTAAATACTTGGAGTACATCCAACTGTTAGCAACGTTTACCAGTATGAAATTATTTTAACAACAATTACAACAGCCATTAATTTAACTTCAAACTCTCATCCAGACTGACTTCTTGAAGTGAAGAGATCTTCATACATGATGCAAATGCATATTAAAAGTCCACCTGCCAATGTTGATCAGCTGTGTATTTAGTTTCATTGAAGAAATTGGTGATAGTAAATCAAACAGATTTGAGCCAAGGCCCAGAATACTCTATAATCAAAGCTTTCTACTATATAAGATACTCTAACCTGTTGGCATCAAAGAGGGCCTATAACTTGGAAAAAAATTAGATGCTAATATCCACCACCATTTGACTTGTTTCCCAAAAGTTTGACAAACTGAAAAGAAAGAAGTGCCTTATACATTACAATCTGGATTCTTTTGCTATCAACCTATATCAATTCTTTCCATAAAACTTATATATACATAAAAGATATTTCTAAACTTAGTACCACATTTGTGAAAACAACATTTCAAGATCAAAAGAGAGGCTAATAGTTACCTATGTATGACAAATATGTTGTTTTTAAGGTTTGGCATACTTGTGATTTACAAATACCGTTCCTATTAATTGAACTAATGACTATGATTTAGATATAATTCGGAACTAGTCCATTAAAATGTGGTACAGTGGTTTAAAGGGGAATCACATGCAAATGACCAGGGGAGTAGAGACCTTGTGTGTGTGAGAGTAGTCTGGCCATGGAATTTAACCATGTGCATGATCAGAGAAAAAAAAAATTAGAGAAACACTCCTATTCCATCAAGAGTGACAGGCAAGGGGTTTTTATGGTGCGCTTACCCGGCGACCTTTCAAAAGACCCCATGCGTCCAAAACAACAGCAGGGGCTTCACCTACTGCACCATAAAGGCGTCCCTCTTCCGCATGATTCCTGGTAATCTTTTCTAAAACCTTACAATCCCTCAATCTTTCTGAACCAGGAATCCCTCCCTGAACCATTATTGCTTCAGTCAGAATTAAAGTCCTTTAATTCATTTACTACAATAATTGCACAATTAAGAAGAAACAAATTAAAACGAAAGTAATTGCAGCAGCTAATAACTGAAATTTACTTGCATCTCAATAATCAAGAACAATGTTTTCACTTCGCAATAAATAAGTTGTGTAGCTCTATTTTAATTGAGGAAGTAAGAGCATTTGGAATACATACGGGTAGGACAATGAGGTCGAATTTGTGGTTTGCACTACAGTCTGCAATAAACATATCTGCAACTAGGTTCACAGCATTCACACACTCCACCTGCAAGTGTTGCTCAACGGATGCCACTGTGACGTTGGCTCCCGCCATGGAGAACACATCGATGAGTGTTACCGCATCAATTGCTTCACTACCACATGCAATGGGTACCATCACATGCTTCACCGTATCATCATCCTTCAACACAGATGTATTAGCCATGTAATATAGCCAACTCACTCAAGTATCAACAATACCCAGATCTTCTTGTGATGTGTAATATATTAGATTGCACTTCTATGAGATGTCGTCTCCATTTGTAGTGTGGAGGTAGTAGAGTTGAGAGTGGGTTTTGGTGAATGGCTGAAATGCTTTATTTGAGGATCCGTGGAGGTGCTTCCACCCATACAGCCTTGTGTTAATCTGGACATGTTTTGACTCAGGAAAGCCATCCAAGGGAGGTCAAAGCTGCAATTTTCAAATGCATGGAATTGACTCCCAACTCTGGACATGTTTTGACTTGGGACAATTATCCATGGGAGGTGAGAGCTGCAATTATCAAAAGCATGGAATTGACTCCCGACTCTGTTCATTTCTTCTTTGATTCATACCAATCAAGATAAGGTCGTTAGAAGTAATGGTGTTCAATTTTTTTTTAAGATTAGATTCAAATTTCTAAAAATTAGTTATGGCAACCTTTGCGATGAGTATGCCGTAGGAATGTTGTGCTTGTGAACTATCATGGAATGACGTGTAAATGGAATTTGAGAGAAGAGTAGGGAAGGTAGTAGGAAGGAAGACAAGATCATCATATGCAATTTATGAGAAGCAAGACAATGTTCTTGCAGAAAAAATCAATAATGCTATGCAAAATATGTGAAGTAAATAGAAAATCTTAATGCAAATAAAATAGGAAGTCATTATGTTTGAGAAATGTTTAAGTAGACAAAGGTGTGTTATACAATGTGCATATTGCATTTTTTAAATTGTAGGATATATTGCAATTTTTAAAAAGTTGTTGTTGTTGAAACTCGAAGGTAACAACGGAGTTTTTAAAATATTTACATATTGCAATTTTAAATTGCATAACACCAAAAAAAGTTGTTGAAACTTGGTCACTTGCACAAGTAAAGGCAAATTCTTTAGCCTTTGGAATGATAGTTGATTAAATGTAAAGTTGTAATGCGAGAATATAATTAGAGTTCAATAATGTGATTTATGTTGTAATCTTACTATATCTGTTTTGGAACAAGTAGGTGTGAAGAGAATCCATCATGTTTCTTCTCTTGTTCCTTGAATACTATGTATGCTACGAAAAGGTTCTCGAAAACTCCATCTCTGCACAGGGTATCTATAGCTCTATTGTAGCATCGTATGACCATTTTCTATATTTTTCAATCTCATGTGAAGTTCAGTAAAATTCATCCATAAACATGTGTGGAGGAATTTTTGAATCTCCATTCTCTTTGATCCTAAAAATTAGACAAGGGACATGTTAGATTTGTACAAAAATGATAATAGAGCAATGATAGTAATTGTAAAAGAAAATGTCGTTTGTAATTGAAAATGAAAACGTGAACGTGAAGGAAATTTTATTTCTTAAAATAATGTTTCATCATAACTATTATATCCAATATGAAAACTTTAAGTGCAATATATTTAAATTCAAGGACATATGCTTTTTTCAGAATATTTGAAGAAGTAATTTGTAGTAATATTGTGTTGTTAATAATATTTGTAGCAAACCTGTTGAAAAATGTTTTGATCTATTTAAGACGGATATTTGCCAACATTTGATAATGATAGCAAACATTGCTCCTCACTCCTATGACGATGCACATGTGGACCTTGTTGCATCCTTTCATATCTTTCAAAAGTGAAGGAAGGTTGAATGCAAAGGCAATGAAGTTCACGAACTCTTGAAAAAACTGTGAAAGTGAGTCCTTGATAGTCAATGCTCCCAGTGTCAATAGTTTCCCTTTCAAGTGTAAGTCCTTGTGATTTGTGTATTGTCAATGCCCATGCCATTTTCAGTGGGATTTGTTGACGCCAACCACAACTTAATGGAGTTATAGGAACATTTTTTGGATTATTTTCATCCCAAGGAGGGCTTATGTAATGTTTGAATTGGAAAACAACAAAGAGTGGGAGTTGAGGCAGCTTTTCACTGTCCTTATAAATGATTGAATTTACTTGTCCAAGTGCACCATTTACAAGACCTATTTCCACCCACAAATTTGAACATAACATAACTTGTTGGTCAATACAGAGCAATAGTTGTGCTTGGAGTTGTTCATCTTTTGGATTTGAACTGCCTGCTCTTTGTAGTTTTTTGCATTGGAAATGGTGATTGGTTTTGCAAGAGATAACAACATTCATTTATTATGATTGCAAACCATCTCATTTGTTGCAAAAAGATGCATGGAGGAAATGAACATAGATTGTTCATCATTTGTGAGGTTTGAAAATGATCTTAACATCAATAATTCCTAATTTGCAACCACAAGTTCTGCATTACATAGATTATTTAGTAGCATGCAGAATCGAATCTGTTTTGGATCATCACCATTTTGACAAAAATTTTGATCCAATGTTACCATTATTATGAAGGTGTGCCATAATGTCCCCCCATAGGAAGATGAAGCATACATGGGGATGTCTTTGATGGGCGGTAGCTGGGCTAGGTCATCGAAGATTATTATTGATCGACCTCCAAATGGATTTTGGTTATGTGTGGGAAAGGCCTCGCAAAATCTTCTATCTATGAGTTCCAAAAGCTTTGGAACGATGAAGCTCATCTCATCAATAATAATGTATTTAATGTGAAGCATTTTTTCTTGGAATTTTGCAAGTGATTATCCAATCAGGGTTTTCATATTTTTGATGGGCACTTGAAGTGCAGAATGAATTGTTGAGGCACCTATATTGAAAGCTACAACATTTGTAGGTGCAAGAACCAACAATGGGGATTCTCCTTGTTGTGTTGAATTGGAAAGCAAAAACTTGATGCTTTTGATTAAATATAATTTCCATATTCTTGTTCTTCCTTGAACGATCATCCTGAGAGGTGGTTGTAAATAATTTATAGTTACAAGCAATTTGACTATGTCAAATATTTTTTGTTGATTTGTAGATAACCCATCAAATGTGTTTATAATGGGAGTGGGTGGAAATTGAAATGTGTGACGATTTTCATCGATGAAAGTAGAACTCATTATTTTCTTCTCTGGAGTAAACATTGAATTATCCTAAATGTAGTTAGCATCCAAGTCTTAACGATGAAGCATGTCAATTTCATATAAATGGAAAGGGTTTCTTGGGTGCATAGATGATAAGATTTGCCACTCACTTTGCTCATTTTATTGTAATTCCATATGTTGGGGGGACGTTGAGGATTCTTCAACTGTATCTTCAATTTGTTGCATTGTTGTTCGTCATGCATGCCATGGATGGTAACAATTCTTAAATGACTTCCACTTTGCAATGATGTCATCTTCATTTGTTCCAAAGTCATTTTCTATATTACGAAATGGATGGTATAGAAGTAGCTCTGTTAGACAAAAAATATGATAACATTTTTCATCTTTTGAAGGAGTTGTTGTAAAGCGTGGTGAGACTCTGATAATTGCTAATGTTGAACGTTGTTTCCACTGTGCATATTTACAAGATGCTTTATATGTCCATCTTCTAGCAACTTCAATGAGGGGCATTTCTTGCAGAGATGTTGGTCGTGCTATGTATGCATCAACAAAGTTTATGCAAGTGGTGGTGGAAGAGGCTGAAAGTGGAATACGTTGTAAGTTAATTAGGTTTAAATTTAAAGAAAAAAATTTCAACTACATATTGCGAGTGGTAATTTTTGCATAAGGTGGCTAGCTTCCCGGGCAGAAATATCACGATCAACTATGTTATCAACAAGCATTTTTTGAAAACCATCTGTGACTGGTTGTTGTGGTTCATAAATGGTTGAAATACAAGATAACATTGAATGGTAAGTTTTAGATTTGTTCTTTGCTTTTGTTGCATACTTTGAAATGTATTTAAGGACTACATCAATTGAGATGACAACTTTGCAATCTACATTGGCTCTCCAAATTGAGAGCATTGCAAGGTTGTGGAGATTCAATATGTTATCATTACAAGCATGTGTGTGTTTGGGCTGGCCATTTTCATCAATTTCAAGTGTAAAGGTTTGTTGGAGGTTCCAAGGGGCTTTGTAACAACATTCAACATCATGACCTACTTTACGTAAGCATGTTTGTAATGTACATTTTGTATGATGCTCAACATAATTGACAAGCTCATTGTAATCAACAAATGGTTTGCTTTGCAAAATATTTTGTGTGTATAGCAAACAAGGATAATGAACAGTAGTGGAAGAAGATGTTTGTTCTTGTTGTGAATTGGGTTGATGGTTCCAACCTGATTCATATCTATCAAAGTAATTGATTGCATTTTGTACAGTTTGAATATTATTCCAATCTAGTTTAGTAATATCAGGTGCATCTTTCAACCAAAGGAATCCATGGATATGAGTTGAACCTTTATGCTTCCATTCAGTCCTATAGGGATAAAGTTTTAGCTAGTAGGTACATGATAAAGTTAGCTTAAGAAGTTGAAATAACTAGTGTAATACCTATACCAATTATGGCTTGTGTTAAGAAGATGTTGTAAAATGGTTTCATTGAATGCAGTGAACCTATGGTGCATGTATAGTGTTGTGAGGTGCAGATTTTGAATAATATTTTGTATCCTCCATTTAGAAGTTATTTGAGGCATTGCGGGTGTTGTAGATGGCATCATAGCATGTAGGTCTGGCCATTTTGTATCTGCTGCACTAAGGGTAAAAAACAAAGTGGGGCATCCAACTTGATTTATCATATCTAAAAGTTTTGTACTGCAACAATTCCAAAATGGCCTTGTACCATGAATTGTTGAGCCAAAATACATAAGATGATCAACAAGTTTGTCATCTGTCATGCCTTTTAATCTTTACCGAAAGTCTTCAATTTTGATCGGTAAACCAACTCTAATATTTCTACAGGAAAAAATAGATGTTGTTGCTTGACTTTGGTGATGCATAATTATATTAAGCATAAAGTATCGAAAATGTGGGTGCTAGCCAAATCTGTTGTCATAGTACCAAAGCAATTGCTAAGCATATTCATGTAACTTGACTTCTTTGAAGGGTTGTTGTCCAAATGATGCTGCTCTAGTTGGAAACAAAGTAGGAAATGCCATTACAAACAACCCTTCAATGTTGTATTCATTTATGGGTGATAATGTAATTGGTGGCCATTCAATGGTTAGAGTTGGATTCCTTTCCCCTAAATGTAATAATGATCACAATTTTTGAACCTCTTTATGTGCAGGGGCAAGGTTTTCCATGAAAGAACTCACTATATGATTATTTTCTTATGGCATATCATTATCCAAGTCTTCTGTTTCCATGAGGTATGCATCAATTGATTCAGGATTCAAACATATTGTATACAAAAAGGCTAGAGATGTCTGTTGAGATATCAAGCAATAATGATAATGCATTTTCATCTATCTGCACATCTTTGTAGTATGGATCAAATTCAATTCCATAGTGCAATGCTTCATAAATATGTTTTTTGCTAACATAGAAGTTGTATTGTTGGTCCTTGATATTCTTCTTGTTAACTATTAGAATATCAACTGCATCTAAGTGCCTTGGTAATTGAGTTGTAATTGAAGAAATATCTTGAGGGAAATAAATAGTGTGACTAATGTACTTTAGTTGAGCCCCTCTTTCATAAGTAACTTGAATCACAGGGCTAACTCTTGCTATCAACATTTCCTCAATTTGAGTAAGTATTTTTAAACAAACTAGTTGCTCTCCAGGATCCATGTTATTTAATATAGAGAAGTGATGGCCATTTTTTTTCATAGATGCATCAGTAACAAGTAAAATGGTTGTTGTAATTCTTGGTTTTAATTACTGGATATTTTTTCATACACACAACACATGTAGACATGTTTGCAAGGTTATCCAAATTTGATCGAAAATTATTTCTAGCAAATGCATATTCTGTAGAAAATAGCAGAGCTTGCTAATTTTGCAAACATATTTCAGGAATAGGTTCCTGCAAAGGAAGGGGATTAGATGAGGAGGAAGCTTCATGACTACTTGTGACATTTTTCTTCATGTGCCATATCTCTCACCTTCTTACTTTAATGGTTTCTTTTCTTGCCTGGTAACGTGCATGAGCCATTTGATTTCTACGATCCTTTATTTCTTAAGCTGATTGGATTTCCATTTTTGATGAATGAAATGCTGAGGATAATATTACACGATGCCATTTTTGAGTCAAAAAATAATGAGGGCACATGTGAAATTGTAAAAAAAGAAAGTAGGGAAATGAAATTCTAAGGTAATTGAATGTAAAAAAGGAAAATAATTTGACGCATGTTCAATATGTTGATTGTATAATTTACAATGGCATTTTTTCACATAACAACATGTCAGAATATAGTATCACATATACAAAAATAATATAACATTTTTGCATTAGATATATACATTTTTTTTAAAAGCATTAGAAAATAAGTATTTTAAAAGCTTCACAAAATCTTTCACAATGAAAAGGATTCTAAGTATTACATAGTTTATCACCTAGTAAGACATATTTAGAATCTATACACACCAAATGCAAAAAAGTTGATCTAGCTTTGGAAACTACAATCAAAATATGTCTAGATGGCTTTGAAGGTTGTAATTACAATGCTTTGTAAAACTTGTCCAAAGAAATGTTTCATAGTGATGGACAACTGAATCAAGAATTGGCAATTCACAACTTTATCAAGGACATCATTAGCAACATTTGGTTCTACCAATAACAATAAGAAATCTCCAACACCTAGTAATGTATTTGCAGGCCCTTCAAATGCGATCTCTTTTAGAAGCTCACCTATGTCATCTTGAAGATTCATTTTTAGTACATAGCTAAAGTCACATTCGCCATATTCAGTTGTACATTGAGGGCATTTGTAAGTATTTGTGCCAGTTTTTTCAAATTGTTTCTTACATTTTTTTGCCATCAACAACTTGAGGGCAAGAAATATAATAAAAGTTATCAATGTAGAGTTTGTAAATTGTGCCTTTAATACAGACATTATATTTTATTAGGAATTTTTTACTAATGATTTCACCAATTTTGTTTGGATTCTCAAAGTTGGTTGTGGAATCACGATTACTAGAAATCGAAACAAGAGGTTGGTTACTGTCTAGAGCATAATACCATGCTCTAAATATCGATGCCTCTTTTAACTCTAGATTTATATGAATGGTGGTTGAATAAATACAATCTATGTTTTTTCCTTGTCAAGAGGTTAAATGTCCAGATTTGATAAGAACAATTAGAGGCATTGTCTTCTTATGCATATCAAGAAGTTGTTTACCTTCAACTTCATAATGACGACCCCATAGGGTGACATCAATGGTAAAACCTGAAATATCCATAATATTTATATTGCATCTTTTTGTTTTAGTTCCATATTTCCTACGTAGAGTTGATGGAGTAGAAATAAAACAAACTATACCAATCACATCAACCAAGGATTTATCAGGCCTATAAACCAATGTATCTATGCTCTTTATATGTGAAATTATCGTTGGTATTGCAGTTTCAAGAGATGGTGTACCACTTATTATTGATGATGTGGTGAGAAATATTTGATAACAGTGTGTTGAGGTGCTATATTATTTTTTGACCTCTTTAAGGCAAGCACCAGAAATAATGTAAATGGAATTTATCTGAAAAACATCATAGAACTTGTCAGCAACCTTATTGAAGCAAGTCATATGTATTTTGGAACCATCCTTGTCCACAAGATCAAACCCAAAAAAAATTCCATCGCCTTTTGCATTATGGTATTCACGGATTTTGGTTTTTGCTAAAGCCCTTCCTTCAATCGACCAATTTCTAAGATATGGATTTAATGCATTACTAGGTGTCAAAAGCGGGTCCATCTTGTTGTTGATTGCAAGAACTTTGTTCCTATGAAAGAGGAGAACTAGATTGCGAAGATTGTGAAGGGTCTCGAGAAGAAGTTGATGGAACATAGCTTAAAGCTTGAAGGAGAGGAGTCGAAGCTCCAATAATTGGAAAACTATTATGAAGTATGGGAAGATAATTGATTACAATAGCCTTGCATTTAAATGGCACGAATGATTATGAAAATAATTACAGATGGGAAATAAGCTATAAAGGGAAGAGATACGAAAGTACGAACTTACGTATAGTTTTTGTAATTTTTGGATGTATATTCTTGCAATTAAACAATAATGCCTTTCTTCAACGCTTCTTCAAAAATATTGATGTTGTTTTCAATAAGAAGTAAAGCTTGATGTGAATGCAAACCATCTGAGAGTTGGGCTCGATATTTGGTGGATATCGAGGAAGAATGTTGGATCGAGTCTACAAATGTAATTTGAAAAATAGGTTCAATTCCAAAGATGCTTAAAAGAATGCTCATGATCGTATTTTTTGTTAAAGTTTTCATCGAGAAAGAAAAATACGTTGAAGCAAATTGGCCTACAAGTAAATTTAGAATATAAATATAAGGTGAACTAAAATAATACAACAATAATGTGAAAATTTTTCTTGTGGGAATGATAAATTTTGTCTTCAAATTTTGGGTTCGTTCAAAGCTTAGGTCTATTTAGAACCTTAAATTTGCTTAAAATATTAATCTACCTACAAATCCTTTTCCTGAGGCCAAATAAAACTTAGAATTTTCTATGGGAACCACTCTCCAAAGATGTAAAGTTTTTTTTTTGTTTTTTTGAACTAGTACTTCTTGAAAGAAAGGAACCCAAAGTTGCTAAAGTTAAATAATCTTGATGTTTTAAATTATTATTCGATTTAGACCACTAGTCCTTGAAATATGTTTTAAAGCATACTCCTGGAATTGCCTTACGAAATTTTTTAACTCCTTCAAAATAGTTTATTATCTAGTTTGATCATGTTTAAGGAGGCATTAAGGAGAATAAATTATGGAGTCTCTTTAATTATTGAAAAACTATAGGAATATAATGTCTATGAATAAGAGGAATATATGTTGAGTGTTATAATTCTTCAATAATACCAATAACCATTTTTTTTACTAAAAGATATTGAAGAGATAATGTATACACCAAAATTGACAAGAGATATCAATTGAGTGTGTTATTTTTATATGATTCTAAATTATGCTTATTAAAGTGTCTACATATTTATATAAGAATATCTATGATTTATCTTCAAATCATGTAATTAATCCTAAACAAAATTTAAATTATTTTTCTCAAAATAATAATATTTGTATCTTAATATAACATAAAAATTATGCATATCTTAAGATTCTTATAGACAACACATAAAAAAACTATAATTTAACTATTAAACTCTTAAAACTTAATATGTCTAATATATTATTACAATTTTTTTTAATACTATTATTAAATTATAGCTCAACGCGATTTATCCATTTTCATTTGTTTGTCAATTGTGTGTGTTATTTTTATATGATTCTAAATTATGCTTATTAAACTTTCTACATATTTATATAAGAATATGTATGATTTACCTTCAAATCATGTAATTAATCCTAAACAAAACTTTAATTATTTTTCTCAAAATAATAATATTTGTATCTTAATATAACATAAAAAGTATGTATATATTAATATTCTTATAGAAAATACATTAAAAAACTATAATTTAACTATTGAACTCTTAAAACTTAATATGTTTAATATATTATTACAATTTTTTTTAATACTATTATTAAATTATAGCTAATTTCAGTGCGATTTATTCTTTTTCTTCTGTTTCATTTTTGTGTTACCTATACGAGCATTTTTCTTTTATATATTTTATTCTTAATAGAGGCAGGCCTATGATTGAATTTATATAAGTTAAGCCTCTTTTTAATTTGTAAAACCTATCAAAATTTATCAAAAATAAATATATATCAATTAAATATTTGAGTGCTTATTTCTCATATACTATAAAACATTTAAAATTTAAACTTTTCCTTACAAAAAATCAACCATTAATTAAATAAATTTATTTTTTAATAAAAAAGAACAATATTTATAATAAATATATTAATCCCAAAAATAACTTCTAAAGTATTTATAATTGATAAGTTAAAATTAAAGCTTCACTTAAGTACCTAAACTTTATAAGGTGTTGGTTCGACTTTAAAGAGATCCTGGCCAAAATTAATCTCCCTATCAAGGAGATTGGACATCATTCTCCAACATAACAGGGTTCAGGAATCGATATGAACTCATTGATTAAATCATTTGATGGTTTGGATGCATATATATTGGCATCTAGAGAAGACATGGTAAAATAATATTTGAAAGTGTAATCTCAAACTTGAGGCTTTATTTCCTCATACAAAGCTAATGAACCATAGGCATTAATACCTTAATTACTTGCACAAAATCTTTGTTGGAATTATTAAGGGAATTAGCATCAATAAATCCCACATTCGTTTACTAGAGTTTTACAATTTTTATATATCAATTTAATAAAATCCATAGATAATATATTTCAAAACATTAAATCAAGGATTGTCAAATGGATGAATGTTAGCAGATGAAAGACCATGGAC
>Ga0181464_1000630_pt1 | contig 16017 bp, 13 predicted proteins | sample InSIn2gowninarea_FD_119074 | JGI IMG/M metagenome (GOLD analysis project Ga0181464, IMG submission 119074) | Clean room microbial communities from NASA Spacecraft Assembly Facility at Jet Propulsion Laboratory, Pasadena, California, USA -... ...
AGTCAATGTTCTGATTTGGAGCTCAAAACATAGAACCTATTTGCACAATCGCATTGATTCCTCACAGTGCTCCACTATTCATCATTTATTCCATTGTACATACCGACACTTATTTCGGACTTGCATCAACTGAGCATGGCCAGTTTTCCTAATCAACAGAGATCTAAGGCTTGCATATTACCCTTTGCAATCGACTTCTTAAACTGTTCAATTAAACTGTTATATGTATCTTCGTTGAAAACTTGAAGGAGGTCTGAAATTTTTATTCAAATAGGCTGAATAGAACTTCAGATGATGTGTCTCAGAGAGACCTTAAATCTAGCGAAATACATAGAAACTTTTCTTTTAGAAACCAGGTGAACATCAAAACGTTGTCTCAGGGGATAATTCAGAAAACTAGAGCCTTCTTCAAGAACTTGAACAGCCTCAGACTTGATTAGAAAGAGCTTTAGAAGGAACAAGATATACCTAGCAATATCACAGAACAAAAACTTTGGTCTCTGCTTCAGAATAGGTCTATTTAATGCGGCCTCCTTTCGTTTTAGGGCTTAGGTATGCATTTGTTATCACTGAGTTGTTCCTCAGATCTCATTGACCAGTTCTTTTTCTTCACCAAATTCAGTGCCAAATAGGGAGATGAGGTGCTTATTTATATTAGTTCAATCCACAGTGAACCGTCATGACTATAGGAGGAGGTCAACTTGAGTTTAGTTTGAGCTGACTCCTGTAATTGATAGTGAATCCATGCTTTTGATATTGCTTTGTGATTGTTATGCCAGTACGATCCCATTTGGGTTGTGCTCATATAGCTTGTTTTAGTTAGTTTCAAACCATAAAATCTACCCCAACTTCATCTAATGGGCTTGTAATATAGCCTTCTTTCCCACATTTTCTTGACAGCGGGATTGCTGTTCTTGGGCATCAACAACATTATTAGGTTTAATGGACAGTAATTTTCCCACAAATGAAGGCCTGGGTTCGACAGGATTCCCCATCAAATCTCTGAAACCCACAGCCCCTTAGTTGCAGGGATGAATATGTTCATTCTGTGAAGATCTACTCCATCAAGAATCATGGTGCCAAGGTTGAGAATGCCCTGCGGGTGACCAGAAGGACGACGGACCTGCAGTGCCAAAAAACTCATCCCACTGAAATCTGTGCTCCCGTAGCCCTTGAGGAGAGTGGAAAGCAAGACCACCTTGAATGATGACTCCAATCCTCAAATATCAATATAGTCTCCAACCTACTCTTTCACAAGGCTCCAAAGCTGCCCAAGCGACAATAAATGAAATTCAAAGGCACAGGGAGCTTCTTAGGATACACCATAATGTAATTGACATCTTGGAAGAACAAGCCCGGATAGAATCCATTACCCACTAAGATCGTCGGGTAGCTTGCTCCAACCCTAGGACTAGGCCCATTAAAGTTTATTGTGGTTTTGATCCAACTGTAGAGAGTTTGCATTTGGGAAACTTTCTTTGTATTATTGTATTATCATGGTTTAAAAAATGTGGCCATGTGCCTGTAGCTTTAGTTGGGGGCCCACTGGTAGGGTTGGGGACCCCTCTGGTAAAAGCTCTGAACACCCTGTATTAGATGAAGAAACAATTAGTAGGAATTCTGGTGGTATTAGGATAATACTATAGCAAATATTAGGGCAGACGAATGATATCCATGATGGAAATTTAGGATTTCGTCATTCTTATGCTATAGTGATAAATCATTATGATTGGTGGAAATAATTCAAGCTGCTGGATTTTCTCAGAGATATCGGGAAGCATGCAAGAGTGGGCACCGTGATTGCCAAGGAGAGTGTGAAGAAGAGGCTGCAGTCAGAGGAGGGGATGAGCTTCACTCATTTTTCATATCAATTGCTACATGGTTATGATTTTCTTCACCTATTTAAGAATGAGAATGTTTCGGTTCAGATTGGGGAAGTGATCAGTGGGGGAATATAATTGCAAGGACTGAATTGATTGGGAGGGTTCTTCAGCAAGAAGGGACTTATGGGTTGACATTTCCACTTATTTTGAGAAGTGATGGGACCAAGTTTGGGAAATCAGAAGATGGGGCGATTTGGCTCTCTGCTTCCATGCTTTCCCCTTACAAGTTTTACCAACATTTTATTGGGATCTCTGATGCAAATGTGATAGTATTTTTGAAAAAGCTTGCTTTCTTGATCCTGGAAAAATTTTCTGAGCTTGAAGAAGGCATGAGAAAGCTTGGGTACGTCCCCAATTCTGTTCCAAGCAAACTTGCTGAAGAAGTGAATTGTTTCGTTCATGGTGAAGAAGGATTGGAGGCCTTGAGGGCAACATAGGCTTCGGCTCATGGTTCAAAGACTCACTTAGAATGGAAAACTATTGATGCCATTGCAAATGAAGTACCATCCTCCTTGTTGTCGTATAATGAGGTGTTGAGTTCATCTCTAGTGGATTTATCTGTGAAAGTCGGGTTGCTGCCAACTAAAGCAACAGTGAAGTGTCTCATTAAGACAAGGAGGTCTCTACATGAATAACCAAAGAGTAGACAACGAGGGGAAAATTATTGAAGCAACTGATATTTTCGATGATAAATTGTTGTTTCTATCAGCAGGAAAAAAGAACAAGTTGGTTGTAACGATAGCTTAATTCATGCGGATGGCTTTAAGGACATTGATTGTTTGAATAGATAAATTACCTAAAATTTGTTTTCAATGAACCATGATAGTAGGCTTGAGATTGTTTCAGTTATGTGTGTCTTTGCTTCAAACGATTGATGTAGTCAAGTTGTCAATGTTCATGATACACACTTAACTGATTTCAAATAGACATCTGTAGGTGAATTGTTCTAGCTTGGCACAATTTTCTTAGATTCATAGATGCAGTTTGACATGTATGTTCACTCGAGGTATTCTCATGAGATTTTGGGCAATCGAAACAGTTACAGTAAATTTATACATTTCTTAACATTTTAAGGCGTACGGATATCTTTCATAAAGTGAAAAGGTCATTTTCATATATAGGCAATAGACCTGATTGACTGGTTCCCCAGCGAGCACTGTAATATCCTGATCCCCAGCTCTTAACCCACATTGACATTGTAATATCTCGTTCCCCAACTCTTTACCCACGTTGACATTGTAATTGTAATTAATTACGTTATTGATTCTTGTATGGGAATATAATCCCCAGCACTTAACTCCCATTGATGTTGCTATTATAATTAATTATGTTAGTGATCCCTCTGTATGGGCATGTAAATGTAAATGGGCAAAGACCCAGAATAATTGTAATTATAATCTAATAACAACTGATGAAGAGGTGAAGCCTTGATATGAAGACATATATAATTATAATCTAATAAAAACTAATGAAGAGGTGAAGCCTTGATATGAACACATATAAGTCCCACTATGCCATGATCTTTATGCCAATGAGGGATATAAGTCCCACTATGCCATGATCTTTATGCCAATGAGGGTGTTCACAGTGGTATGTTAAATAACACTGCAACTACTTAGTGGATTACTGGAAACTAGGCAACTGAAAACTGAAACCAAATTTACTTCACAGTGGTATGTTAAATAACACTGCAACTACTTAGTGAATTACTGAAAACTAGGCAACTGAAAACTGAAACCAAATTTACTATACCATGATCTTTATGCCAATGAGGGTGTTCACAGTGGTATGTTAAATAACACTGCAATTACTTGGTGAATTACTGAAAACTAGGCAGCTAAAAACTGAAACCAAAGTTACTATACCATGATCTTTATGCCAATGAGGATGTTCACAGTGGTATGTTAAATAATACTGCAACTACTTAGTGAATTACTGAAAACTAAGCAACTGAAAACTGAAACCAAATTTACTTTCACCAAGATACAGAGTAACTTTACTAAATTCTTGTAATCTGTTGCATAAATTCAACCGCATTTCTTCATTTCTTGTAATCTGTTGCATAAATTCAACCACAATTCTTCATTTCTAAGGTAACTCAGAGTAGACCCTGTATTGATGTCAATGCATCATCCCATAATTTTATCTTCTTCCCATTGTTTACACCCCAAAACACATGATTGTCCAATGTCAACTAAATGTTCGCTGCTCGTAATGTTATATCGATGAGCCCCTTTAGGGAGAGTGGATTGGCCTTCTAATGATGTTAGGCTTTTGTTACCTAGATTAATTTTTAAGATTCCGATCCAAAGCTTCTCACCTTCCACTAATAGCCTCCAATACACTTTCTTTTTAATTGAATTCTAGAATACAGGGTGAGAATGTGAGTTTTTGAACGTGAGTTGTCGACTTTGCAAGCGCTGCAACTTGCCACTTCAATACACTTTTGCACAAAGGGCTTTCTTCATTTGCTCCAATTTTCTTATCCCTGCACCTCCAGCTCAAATGGGGCTTGATACCAATCTCTAATTTAAAAGGTGCGATTTTTTCTCGTTGGATGTTCCTTATCACGGGAATTGTTGAAGGATGCCTTCTATTTCATTGATCACTCTCTGTGGTGCCAAAACACTGGAGCTTTGATAAATCGGAATGCCTTACATGTCAGGTTGAATGAGGAGAGTTCTACCTACTAGGGAGAGGGAATTGTTTGTTCATACTTCTACCCTCTTTCTTATATTATCAAAAACATATTTCCATTTTTTGCAGCATGTCTTCCATTTGCTACTGAAGAGTAAATGGTAGGAAGAGTATCTTCCTTAATTCCCATCATTGTCAGGATTTTGTTCTCCAGCCCCAGGTTTACATTCAGGAAAAAAATAATTTATTTGTCTTTATTCATGTCAAATAATCTGACCTGTGGGTGTTTTAAATATTTTGATGGCATGTCTATTGCTTTGGCTTTTTTCAGACTAGCAGATCCCAGAAGTAGGGGATCTTCTTCATTTGTACGTGGGAAATAGGGCCAAAACTAGCAAAGGAAATGTTGAAGTGAGTTTGGGCGGATATTTTTTTTGAGTATCTGAAACATGCACACCATCAATTTGGAGAAGAGTTAATGTTCCACACAGTGTTGCTGGATCTAGAGCCAAAAAGAAGATAGTGAAGATTCAAGAAGTTCATCTTTTGTGCAGTTGACAAAGCTACCACCGCTGGTTATTTGGGCATCACCAAATGTGACAACCATACATTACAGGGCAGAGCATATGAACATGTTATCCAAAAAAAATTACATTTACAGACGTGTATACTTTTTCTTTACCTTTATTCTACAAGCACAAGTCCTTTCGATTCCTTGTTATGTCAATATGTAGTCTTTTATGAGGTCTCCTCACGACATTGTTAAAGATTCGTCGTCCTCAACAGAACAGGTGTCGCTTTATCTTTATCAACGTGATGCACACAAATTTAGGAATTTCGGCTTATTGCTTCTTGCACACAGAGACCCAGTCTTTAGACTTGGTGCTGGCCCCTTTCGCTATTTTTCTTCTCACACGCTTTCCCTTACTCTACTCCTCACAGACCAACATGCCTCAATCTTTGTTAAAAACTTCGGGTGCCATAGATTCGCCAACAAGTTTGCGGTAGGAAATACATTTGGTTTTTTGTTTGGGTGGTTTTGGTTTGCAATGTTCTGGTAAAACTGCCAACATCTGAACCAATTTCTATACCATAGAAACCCCAGAAGCTCACTGCCGTCATTGACGTCCTGATATTCAACTAAAGGGAGCCTGCATCTTCATCACCTTATCGTGCGAGAGTCCCTATTATCTCAAAGTACTAGGAAACCCCCACTATGTCAGTTGAACAGAGGAGAGGCACCTAGTGATCAAATTTGAAGGGCAGGTCTTAATTTCATTTAGAAGGGCACACATTTAACATTGAACTGATTTACTTCCTCTGTAGTAGGTGACTGAACAACACGTCTAGAAATGGTCCTTGTCAAGGTCATTATCACCGATAGAGATATTTTGACAAAGGAAATTTGACACTGCACACAATCTACAATCACAAACAAATAAGAGATGGATTAAAAATAAAATTCCTATTTCCCATAGCCAAAGTGATGATCAAAGATTTTAGTCGATATTTTCAATACAACATAACAACACTAAACATTGATAAATCGTAAACAAAAAGAGGCATACCTTCATTGCAAGTTCCTGATCGATGTTGCAACGATATCTAGCAGCACCTTCTAGGGGACAGTTTGTTCCTTTATACAAAAGATTGATATTACAAAGAGTTGAGAGCTGCATAAGAGCATCAGCCATAGGCCCCAAACCATTTTCATCAGCTGCAGATATATTGTCAGATTGTAGATTTTCCAATTCTTCATTTGCCACTGCTGTGATGCATTGGAAGATTGCAAGCAGCCTCTCTAGAGGGAAACTCCCTGGACCTTTAAGGAACTTTTCTTGCTCCTCATGTTCCTTTCTCTCTGTGGATTTTACACTCCTATTCACAAACCAACAAAAGAGAGTATACAATAATTACTCCCAAAGTGATGATTGGGATTGCATAATTATATGGAGGAAACGTTAACTTCTTGCTGCCATGAAATGGGAAAGAGGGCATAGTATTCAGATGAGCTGGAACTTCTAGATAAAAGAAATCAGATCCTTCCTTCTCTTGATATCATTTTGCAGACCTTTAGATTAGTCATCCATTGGTGATTCACCAACATTCATTTTAACTAATTCTAGGAGCTTACTTCTCATTGAATCAAAATGTACAGTTTGGCCATAGTCTTGTACTATAAGCCTTGATCATTATAAAAGAGGCATCTCTGTTTAGCTGGGATTTTTTTTTTTTGTTTATTTAGTTGTCTAATACGAAATATTCAATAAGAACTTTTCTTGCAAGGTGTGCTTCTAGTTAGTATAACTTGAATCCCCTATTGTCAATTAATTTGCTGATTCATTGTGGTCAAAATTTTCTTGGGCAGAATTTGGCAAAATAAATTGTAAGATCGAGGCAAGCTATTCAACGCCTTTATGAGAACAGGGCACACCTGAATTCAATATTCTACGCACCTTGGAGGAAGTGTTGGTAATTTTTTCTTTACTACTTGTCCTCGGATCAGCTTGCATGCAGTTTAATCTCTGTTCTGTTATTGAATTTGGATGCTATGCGTAATTTGGAAAAGGCTTACAAGGTAACATTTCCCCATTTTTTTTTGAAATCATGGTATATATTCTGAGATTTTGAGGAGCCATTTACCTGAGGCATTGTAGTTGTTTGTGTTCTTAGTGTCACTGCTAATCTAGATAGTATCATAAGGAGAATCCTCACTAGTACATTGAACAGAGCTGTCTTGTTGTCCATCACATAGAAATATGCTGGCTTCTTGGAGACCGTCTTCAATAATTAGAGCTGAGAGCACCCTTTGAACCAAAGCCACCATTGTCTAACTACTAATGCTTTCAAGCCTAACTGTAGCTAACCTTAGCATAGAAAAATTAATAAAACTTGAGATAAATATAATGCCTCAAATAGACCTGTGTCATTCTTGTATCTTATAATTTGGTGTATTTAGCTTGGAAAGATACACCTTCAAAACAAATGGTTACAAATGCCATCAGATGTATCTATAACATTGCCTTCACATGAGAACTTATTGATTGCTTTGTTAACATCTTTCTTTCTTAAATTCTTGAAATTGCTGTGACTCAAGCTTTGGACGACTCCCCCCAACTGTATTCTCTGTGTTTGGGTGGATTTTTCTCATTGACCAAATCAGGTACAGGTCCCACCATAACATAATCCAAAGGATTTAAAAAGAATGGGATAGGGAACCTTTCCTTCTTGTCATTCACCACCACTGTATGTTCTATACTTTCATATTTGTCTTTGCTCCAAACCTGCACAACACAAAAAAAGGCTTATTTCTATGAAAACTATAGGGTGCTTAAAACAAAATAAGTTGCTTCTAAGGCAGCACTGACAGAATGAATGCAAGCTATATATGGCCATTCACTCATAGATCAATATATTTTATTTCCAGGCTAATGCAATGTACATAGCCAAACATATATTGCCTTATCCATTTTGTTAAAGCTTGTTTCTTCTGGCTTCACTTGTAAATAAAGAAAAATATCATTTCATTAACAAAGACAACTGATTATTTAAATTGTACAATCTATTTCAATTAATAAACCAGCAATTTTTTTTGTTGCAGTCCTAGGAAACTAGACAGTTACATCATACATGGCTTTGAACATATCAGATTAAAGATATCTCGAGGACTATTCTGCATACCATGAATTTGTATGGGCAGGGGTAAGAGAATTTTGCTCCAATTTACATACCCCACAAACCCATCCAATAATGTCATACATTCTGTCATGTGATACCCCAGAATATAGTTATGGATTAGCTCAAGCATCCAAGGTTTCTGATTTTCGAAGACTTGAGTTTGCCTTGCTCATACTTACACTTTCTTAAGAGGCAGTACCACTGCAGGCACTGCTGTGGGTGGGATGATTCTTACAGCATGCATTCTGTTTTTCAAGCAAAAAGAATAAGATGATATCCATGCCTGTAAGATGACATCTTTGAGGTAAAAAATCTTTGTCAATGTATCATCAAAGGAAACACAAAGGAAACCTTATGCCTTACTGCATTTTCTTTGGGCATCAAAAGGAGGTTCTTTCACACCATTCCCTCCCTCTGTTAGAAACCTCTCTTGCAGATAAAACAACAACAATTTCTGCAGAGCAGAGATCTCTCTATCCTTGCCTTCCAACTCACCTACTCTGGTTTCAAGCTCTCCTGCTCTTTCATTCATTTTTGTATCCAACAGCCTTATGAGCTCATCTTGAATCACCTTCTGTATCATCTGGGACCTCTTATACTCGTCCACTTCCTGAAGCCACAGGTCTGCAAATTGACAATCTTTCCAGGCGTCGAACCAGACCCATCAGTAGACCAAACATCATCGTTCGTACCCATCATACCTAATACAAATACAGAAATCCAAGAAATCTGCCATTATTTGCATGCTTACAACCACCAATCTGATACTAGAATTGAGTGGCCAACAATTGGTTTATCGCCAGTCAATGAATACAACACAGAAGGTCTACTCTCTATGGCTTTCCTCGCCCTTTTCCCGACAGGCGCTGCAATGCCAAATCAGCCAAGGATGAAAGCAGTGCAGCTACATGAATATGCACTTCATCTCATACGTTACTACGACAACAGATTTGGAAACCACCCACTCTTTCGTTATTACATATATAATCTCATGATGTGGCATCGCAGTCAAGCAACAGCGTCGTTTTTTGTGAAAAAAAACATCACAGATAGCTTTCCAATATCTATTCAAGATTTGAACATCCGATTAGAACAATTTCCAGATGAACAATTGGCAGAGCAAGTCATGCAATTCGGTGGCTCTTTACGTGGAACCAGGTCATTTTGGCACAAAGCTAAAAATGAACTAACTGACATGATATCTCAACTCGGTTGCCCGACGTTCTTCTTCCCATTAAGTGCAAGCTGATACAAAATGGCCTGATCTTCATGCAATCATGCCCGGATGTCTTCCTTCTGATATTGCAAAACAACAAAAGTGGAGAAATGATAACATTATCTCTAACCCACATTTAACATCACTATATATGCACCATAGATTCACAGCATTTCATGAGATTATCTTAGAGAAACACTTGAATACAAAAGATTACTGGTACAGGTATGCATTCTACTGCATTTTTTTTTCCTCCAATAACTCTAAACAAAATTCCTCGCCTATTGCAAAATTATCTTACAAAAACGCATATTTGATAGGTATGAATGGAAACATAGGGGATCTGCACACATCCATGGTTTCCTTTGGATAGAAAATGCACCTGATATGGAAAACCTCAACTGGGAAGACACAGAAGCAGTCGATATTGCAAGGCAGTTTTTTGACAAATATATTTCCGCTTGGAACCCTCGTGCTCCTTCGACTTCAAACCAACCAAATGCTTGGACAAATCCCGAAGACCCTTGTCTATTGTCCACACCGCAAATCTTCAAAACCAATCCTTTCAGTGACTATGAACAACTCGTCAATTGTGTTGAACGTCACACAAAATGCTCAGAAAGCACGTGCCTAAGAAAAAATGGATCCTCACTCCAATGTCGTTATAAAGCACCGTGGGAATTACATCCAAAATCGGCCTTATTCATTGATTCCAATGGCCAAAAAACATACACCCCTGCTCGCAACGACGATCGAATCAATAGTCATAACCCTACCATCCTATCTATTTGGCGTGCAAATGTTGACTGCCAACCAGTACTGTCCATACACGCTGTACAAAAATATATCGCCAAATATGCATCCAAAGCAGAAAAAAAAATCTGAAAGCTTCCACTACATGCTACGTAGAATTGTCCTCGCTTCACCCATTGCTGACCCAGCAACATCCGCATTTCGAAAATTTCTTGCAGAAACCCTTGTTGATCGTGACATTGGAGCACAAGAAACCTGCCATATGCTGCAAAAATTACCATTAACATTATGTAGTCGGCCATTCATTTCTTTAAATGTAAACCAAAAAATTCTTATGCGCCTTCCACAAACAAACACCACCTCCACTACATCCCCGCACATCATAGATACATATATCCAACGCCCTTCTACCCTAAAGTCCACATCACTAATAGAATTGGCAAGATCCTGGTCATATGATCCTCGTCGCAAAACAAACAAATGGAAAAAAAGGCCTACAAAAGCAATTGTTCGGGTCGTACCACGTTACTCCTTCATACCATCCACAACAGAACCTTGCTATGCTGACTTTTGCAGGGTTGAGCTTATGCTATACAAACCTTTTCGCCATATCGTACAAGATATAGGAGATTCTGATGCAGAATTCATCGCAAATTGGCAAACATTTCGTCCATTCTACAATCCTTTGCATCGACACTGCACACTATCTGATATTGAATCTGCCACAAATGATCCCTCAACTATACATGAAACCAATCCAACAGACACCATGGAAATAAATGAATGGGAATTACGTTCCCAATTATACCCTACAAATGAGCTTCTCATAAATGACCTTGACATGCTTGGTCTTCGTGGCTTTGATGACACCCATAACTGGAATCATACCACTATCCCATTCGATCTACAAAATAGTGCAATACAATTCATTGAGAATAGCCGCTCCATCCACCGCATTCTTCAAACAAATCGACATATCCTGCCGACCCTTACTACATTGTCTCCAATGCAAAGAAAAGCTCTAAATATTATTTCTAATCATTTTTCTAGGAAGGATTATTTACCTGCTCTCAGAATGATAATACAAGGCACTGCTGGTACGAGAAAATCCCTCCTTATTAATTGCATCAAAGATATGCTCATACGCCTTACAAGCCTGGAACCTTCGTCGATCATGCTCCTCGCCCCTACAGGGGTTGCTGCCTTCAACATACAAGCATCGACAATCCATTCTGCTTTGCACCTTCCTATAAAGGATCTTATGCCCTTAGAAGGTAATACTCTTGCAAAATTCCAGGAAGAACTCAGGCATATAAGATACATACTAATCGATGAAATGAGCTTCATTGGGCCAAAGCTTCTCAGCCATATTGATGAACGTCTTCGCGAGGCATTTCCCCACCAAAGAAACACTCCTTTCGGTGACTGTTCCCTAATATTGGTTGGTGATCTTGGTCAGCTACCACCCGTCAAAGACATACCTCTATATGCAGGGACGAGCCACGGAAGCGCACTGTGGAACACCTTCAACACAGTCATCACATTAGACACAATATTTCGTCAACAAGGCGACGACATCGCACAGGGTACTTTCAGGAACATTCTCCAGAACATTAGAGATGGACATCCAACAATCGATGACTACAACATACTCATGTCGCGCACAGATTCCTTTTTATCAGAAGAAGAAATATGTTCATTCCATGATTCCATGCATCTATTTCCAACAAATGCTCAAACAATGGTCCATAATAAGCAAATGATGAAATCTCTAAACACTCCTATCACACGGTCCATTGCTGAAGATGACAACACATATTCCAATATTTCCTCTGAAGACGAGCAACTTGAGCGAATTGTATTACTATGCAATGGCGAAAAAGTTATGTTGACTTCCAACCTTTGGGTTTCAGCCAGACTTGTTAATGGTTCCCTCGGAAAAATTGTATCCATGTTTTACAAAGATTCAACTGCACCACCCCAAATTCCAACATTTGTTGTCGTAGATTTCCCCAAATACATTGGGCCTCCTTGGGATGAAAGAAACCTACTCACTTGCCTATTCCAGCAGTAAAAAGAAATGGTCGTACACAAATTCCACTGAAGATGGCTTGGGCTTTAACCATACATAAATATCAAGGTATGACACTTCCAAAAGCAACAATTGACATTGGAAAAACAGAACATCAAGGTCTCACATTCACAGCTATTTCAAGAGTGCCTTCTCTACAAGATCTTCGGATTAACCCCGCATTTAGTTTCGATCATTACAGTAAAATGAAGGACAACAAAAACATTGCTCACAGAAAAAACGCCGAAGAAATTCTCCGTTCAATGCCGCCCCCAGATAATCTGCTCCAACCCATACTTTGACTTCACCAAAAGGTTTCCTCCATTTATTTATCTCATTCTATTTCATAACATACTTTTCATATCTTTCAACAACAACCAACTTTAATCAATATTAGTAAATAAGCAAATATTTGAATGTATTTATATTATATGTACATCTCATTCTAGCCTTCTCTTTCTTTTGCAGTAGGCCACATGGACTCAGAAATAACATACCTGCACAACTACAAGTCGCCTGGCAAGCAAAAAAGTTGCATCTCTAGCGACGCATTAACCTCCAATGGTGTTCAATATGCCATTATTCACCATGCATCTTCCACTAACAATATATAAATCTCCTTAGCAAAGGTAACTTCATTTCCATTCATTCCAGATTCATTTTAACACAGCTCACCTGCAAAGTATTACTAATAAATTTCCGCAACTGATTTACATATTGCTAATTCTAACTAAATATACATTTTGCAGGTCCATTACTGCTTCTTCAGGTCTTCACTACCTCCACCATTTTTTCATACAACTTCAAATATGGAATGACAAGCACAGTGTTCTTTAGACTATTATATTCCTTCTCGAACCTCTTTTGTTACAATTCACTGTTTGTATTTTCCATTTCAAACTTGAAAAAGGATGTTTCAAGATCAAATACCGTTTTCATGGTTTGTTTCCTCACAACTATTTGTGTTTTCCATTTCAAACTTTACAAAGGATGTTACAATACACTATTTGTATTTTCCATTTCAAACTTTAAAAAGGATGTTACAATACACTATTTGTATTTTCCATTTCACACTTAGAAAATGATGTTTCAACATCAAATACCATTTTCATAGTTTATGTCTTCACAACTATTTCTGTTTTCCATTTCAAACTTAAGAAGGGATGTTTCAAGATCAATACCATTTTGATAGTTTATGTCCTCGCAACCAATTCATTGTCAATGGGTTTTAACATATTTTGTTGACAAAGTCAATTGATTTTAACAAATATAATACATGTTTTCAATATATCTTCATATTAATTTAATTTCCCATTTGAATAATGATTTCTTAACTAGCCCTTTCCAAATCAATATGGCTTCCCGGTTGTTGTTCGCATATTAATTTAATTTCCCATTTGACTATTGATGCATATTTATGGCTACTTGCATTCCATTTCAATGGTTTTTGGCATGGCTTCCTCAAATTAAAACTCGAAATCATCGACCCTTGCTTTCAAAAAAGCCCGCAAAAGCCTATTCACATTTCAATATTCTTCCACACACTATGCCTTATGGCGTCTTCTTTGCAACATTGGGTGCAAATGCTAGTTCTAAGTGATTTTTAAATGAAGGGCTAGGATTGTTGCCTATATATGATCAGCGTAGGAGTATAAGTATACAAACTTCAGATGGTCTCATGTGAGTAAATGAGTGAAATGTCACATTGTATGCATGTTGAATATGTCTTCATTCCATGTCTTGGAGTGCTTGTGATTATACCCTCTCAGTAAATGAGCTAGTGTTGTATTGACAATTGTTGTGCATCTGTTTACACTGGATACAATGAGTGGATTTTTTTAATCTTTTATTTAACTTTCTCTATAATATTGTCCAAAAAGAACTTTAAAACCCAATATCTCTACCTAAAATAATGGATTTGGGAAATCAAAATTGAATCCACACCTTCTCAATGTATTTTTCAGTTGTCTCTTAGGCTTTGATGGTCTTATTATAAGAAGTGAGAACAAACATATTGTTGAATTTATCCACCACTACTATAAAGTAGTATTTATTATTGCTTGTCCTTGGAAAACCTCCCAATAAATATATGGTAATTCTCTCATATGTCCTAGAAGGCAGGGATATTGTGTATACAATCTCAACAAGGAATAACTTTGCTTTATTATATTTGGAAGTGCGCATGCACTAACATACCTTGAAAAATCTTAATGTATTTTTTGAGAATGAACATATCTTTTCGAATGTGCCAATGTATTTTCAACTGTGAGATACCCTTAAAAATTTGATTTGGTTGTCTTATTTTCAATATGCAAAGCACCTTAACTCATAGAGAAATACCTTTTGAACATATAAATCCGTTGATTTGATTTCTTTGCTACTTTTATGGATACTAGCTTACTGATCTATGTCTAAAAATTCAAGATCTCCTCATACAAATCATTATACTACTCTTCATGATCAAATGGACCAATCTTCATGATGGATCTCAATGTTAAAATTTGATTATTTAGTGGAATATATGTCTTCCACTTTGTTTCTCATTATGTTCTCATCTTTTATGACAAAATGGAATTGTTAAAGAATTCCAACGATTTATATTGCTCAACTCACTGCAATTTGGTTTTGTGCTTGTAGATATTGTGATAGTTGGTGGCCAAGGTGTAAAATGTTTCTTTTTCCATTAATTAATTCTTTCGTTCTTAACAACTTGTATCAATGCAAACAATTATTTGTCTCAAAATGAAATTGGGAAATATTTCCAAATGACAGAAAGCTAGTCTATCTACTATAGTGAGCATGACTCTCCCATGGAGTAGTGTGATGCATGCACTTTTGTTTGAAATAGTGTTATCACAACCAATCAAACTAGAATCCAAACAAAGCTAGTTCATACTAGTTTTATGAATTTTTGGTCAAAATGATCATTCAAACTAGTTTTGACCAATTTCCCTTTCGATTAAAATATTTTCAAAAAAGTGTGGTTGAAATAAACCTAGTGAAAATTGTTTGGTTTGACTGACTACAATGCTGTGCTAGTGTACCACCCCACCCCATGTTTACCCACTTTTGTAATATCACCAGGGTAAACATGAGATGAGAGTTATTATGCATGACCCAACTCCAAAGATTCGGTTATGGAAATGGGATTCACTTGTCCAAAATTACTGCAACACCCAAGGGCACCTAATCACATTGTTGTCCATCTATTTTCGCCGGTGATCATTCTCCCTAGGTATAGTCCACTCCTTGACCTAGATTACATCCCAACTGCATGCACGGAGGCTATTTAGTGTGGCCATGGGGCTCCAGCTACACCGACAACTCAATCTAAGTGCGACTACAGCCAAATTTACCCAGTTTTGATAGTGTGGTCAAAAACTTTGTTTTGTATTTTTAAGGCTTGCCTACAAACCAATCACCTAGAATTGCAACAGTCTGAATGAGGCTTTAAGCTCTATTTCCAAGTTTTATTCTTGCTCAAGCTTACATAACAAATTACATTTATTTATACAAACACTTGGTAGACATAGTACCTATAGGTCATGAATGCATATATGTTCATTGTTTCATTTGTTTCATCATAGTTTCATTAAGAAGGTTTGTTTCCCTCTCATACTAACTGCAACAAATACATATTATCTCACACATTCATACAAATTATTCAATAACTTGTCAAACCATCAACAAAATAAATAACAAAAGCACATCATATAATAAGAAATATACCATGGATGTAACCAACATTTAATCAAAATGAGACCTTGACAAACTAGTCA
>Ga0181464_1000468_pt1 | contig 16015 bp, 15 predicted proteins | sample InSIn2gowninarea_FD_119074 | JGI IMG/M metagenome (GOLD analysis project Ga0181464, IMG submission 119074) | Clean room microbial communities from NASA Spacecraft Assembly Facility at Jet Propulsion Laboratory, Pasadena, California, USA -... ...
TCTTTGCATTTTTGTTCTGGTAGCCTGGCGCGCCTCGTCACGTTCGGTACGAATACGGGATAGGTCTGCGCGTAGGGTCTCAACAAGCTTATTTTGACCTTCAAGTTTAGCTGCAAGATCATCGATCTCATCGGCCTTTGAGTCAAGTTGGGCTTGCATAACCACCTGATGAGTGTTGTCTTGAGAGGCTCTGCTAGCAGACTTCTTCAAGCGCTGGTTCTCATCCTGAATTTGTTTGAGTTGCGCTCGGGCATCAAAGACCTCCTGTCGAAGTTGATTGACCTCTCGTACACCATTTGAAGACACAGAAGAGACAGGAGATCTAGCCTTCAGCTCTGATAGACGTGCCTCGTGAAGCTGTCGTTCAAGATCGTTGAGTTTCATCTTGAGGTCTCGATTAGTAGATTTGAGGTCGGTCTCCCGCTTGGTGGCTGCAGTTTCATTTTTTCGAGCTTCTGTAAGATCATGTTGCAGACCAGAGATATCCACACCAGGAGAGAAAATTCTTCTTGAGTGAGCTTCGAGCTGATCTTCCAGGTCACGAATTCGTGACTCCAGTCGAGCGATCTTATTTTTGGATGAGGTGAGCTCTTTGTCTTTAGTGTCGAAGGATGTGAGCTGTTTGCCACGAAGGTTGTCAATCTCAGACTGTAGTTTATGCTCCTCTGAAGTTGCTCGCTCGATCTCAGCGTCGAGCTCTTCCTCTAGTTCTTTGTTGGTCTGTGCCAGACCATCACGTTCGAGGCGCAATTTCTCGAGATCTTTTTCCAATCTCTGTCGCTCTCGTTTGAGTTCACGCTTCTCCTGTTGCATATCGAAAGTGTCATCCTGTGGTCGTTGACCCTTCTCAAGCCTCGCTTCGATTTCGTCTCGTTGTGCTTCTACTTCTTGCGTGGCTCGTTTGGCACTCTCAAGCTCAAGTCGGAGGCTGGACAATGACTCCTGCAGCTCAGACTTCTCTTTCTTCGTCTTAGCCAACTGAGAATCTGAGGCCTGTGACGATCTTTGCTGCAGTTGTTGTACCAAATCGTGCTCTTGCTCAATATCCGCTTGCAGAACTTCAATCTCATCTTCCAATTCTGCGACCTTCTCTTTCAGCAGGGCCTGCTCCCTAACTGAAATCCGCAGCTCTTCTCGAGCATTGTTCAGTTCTTGTCGGTTATCCTCAGCAGCAGCTCGCTTTGCCACCAAGTCTTGGTTCAACTCGTTGATCTGACGTGTGAGAACATTCTCTTCCTGCTGGTGTCTCTGTTTTTCACTCTCGAGTGCTTCTTGGAGCCTCATTTCACGGCCGGACAACGTTCCTTGGGCATCGTTTAACTTGTCGACAGTTCGTTGCAGTCCATTTGCCTTTTCTTCAGCTTTATCCTTCGCGCTTTCCAAATTTCGTCTTTCAGTGTGCCACTGTTCGATCTCGATGGCATGCTGCTCGTCCCTGGTGCTGGCTTCACGGTGCAAAGCATCGACTTGTTCAGTCAGATGATCGAGCTCATTTCTATGCTGCAGCCGAAGATTGTTGTCGTTCTGAGCGGATCGTTGCTTCTCCTGCTCCACGTTAGTCTCGAGAGAGGCTATTGAGTTCCGTGCTCTTGTGACGTCACTCTGTAGTTGCATTGATTCTGTAGTGAGTGCATCGTGCCGGGTTTGTAACAAGTCTTTCTCCTCAGTCTTGATGGTCAATTCTCTTGTGACAGACTCGACTTGTTTCGCCATATTGTTGTATTTTCGCTCAAAGGTCTCACATTGCTGTTGTGAAGCTTGGAGATCTTGTTGCAAGTGACGAAGATCAGACGAGCCTTCCTTCTGTACTTCACGCAGTTGCTCTTGCAGTTTGCGCTCGCTTTCCGATTTTCCTTCGAGTGATTTTTGTAACTGCTGGAAGCGCTCTTGCAGCTCATGGTAATCGTCTTCGAATTTCGCAGCCTTCTCTTCCAGTTGTCTACTCAAGCCTTTGGTGGAGAAAGATTTGTTGGCCATTTCATCCCGCAGTTCATCCAGGTCTTGTTCTGCTTGTCGCTTGTCATCTTCGGCAGCTTCTCGTTCGTCCTTGGCCTCTTTTGCAGCGCTTTGGGCTTTCTCCAATTGAGCTCTGAGGTCTTCAATTTCCTGCTTCGCGGACTCGAGATCCTCTTCAAATTCAGCCGCAGCGTTTGAACCTCGTTTAGCAGTAGACTTGAGCGTATCAATCTCCTCTTCACGTTCATCAAGCTGACGGTCTCGTTCCCGTAGGTCAGCTTGTAAATCGGCAATTTCATCGCGCAGCTTCTCAGTTTCAGAATTCTTTCCCTGGCGAATGGTGTCATATTTGGTCTGCAGCGTTTTAATCTCCTGGTATTTCTGTTCCAGCTCTGTCTTCATGCTGGTCATTTCCACCCGCACACTCTCTGTGACCTGCTTCCTTCGAACACGTTCTCTGTATTCGTCCAATTGCTTGCGATACTGGTCAGCGTCACGTTCAGCCTGCGCGATTGTCTTCTTGAACTTATGTAGTTCTTTTTGCAAGGTCACACGATCGACCTTCAGAGTGGCGTTTTCTTTGAGAGCCGTTTGATTGAATTCACTACCGCGTTTGGACAAGTTCTCCTCCAAGAAGTGTATTTTCATTTTCAATCCAAAGTTCTCCTTCTCGATTTTGTCAATAATGTTTTCTTGTTCGCGTAAAGTCATCATATTTCCGTTGTCAAGAACTGCACCATCTCGATTGGGCAACTGAGCCAAAGGAGTGCTGGCAGCACTGCTGCTGAGATTCTGCGGCATTGGTGTGTAATCATTGCGATCGATCAAGCTGTTAGAGTGCTCGCTGCCAAGGTTTGTCTCGTCTACCGATGTCAGACCCGACCGTCGACGTCCCGAGGATAGGCGTTTCGAGATGTTGTTCCTCGCAGCACTCTTCAGCAATGGTGTGAACTCGGATTTTGATGGACGGATTTGATTGCCATTGATGAGTTGTTGTAGGGGACCACGTCCCGCACCTGGTGTTTGGAGCAAACCATTGTTTCTGGCGCTCCTGTTCAAGAGACCCTTGTCTGGTGGTGCGATGAAGGATGGTTCGACGGCGAGCTGATTGATGTCAAAGTCATCTGAGTCAAGCGTGACGTTACTCGCTGCTGGCGTGCCGATATTCATGTTGGCTAATGATTTTGAAGCCTTCTGTAATGAAGCGCTGGCATTGAAGCAATTGAATCCGTACACCAAAACAATAGTAAAATGCAAAGACGAGGTGTATGCAGCGAGATTATTATGGTCGACGGTATGAAATGTGTTGATTGGTGGAAGCAGTTGTATGTAAACAAACGACGTGTTTGGCGGCCGCCAGTGGTTGACCTATACACTAGTGCTCGCTGGGACTAGTGCTTAGTTTTGGCTGCCACAACTCCCAGGCAGGACTTCATCAATGCAAAATCTCGTAAACCTGATGTTCCTCAAGTGGCAAGACTTCGAAAGTGCAAAAGGCTTCATAGGTGCAGTTCTGTCGGTACGCTTGATTGTATCGCGGTGCTTGCTGGCAACATGAATTCGAAAGAAGAGGATATTGCATGGCTCAAATCAACCTTCCATCCAATCCCGAAGCCAACCCTGCCAGACGACTGCATAGAATATTCGTTGTACATCATCGCTTCTACACTCGATCAGAACAATCCATCAGAGACTCGACTTGCTCTGCGAGATGTTCAGAAGTATGCTAATGAAGTCCAAAAACAATGGCTGAAGGACTACATTTGGCAGCGCCAATCCTTCGGTCTCGAACTTTGCAAGGAAAACGGTGAGGTCTGTATGCCTATTAGACAGGACATCGAAGATCAATCTAATACCGTGTTAGGTCTGAACTTACTTCGCGGGAGGACTGAGTACGGCGATTCAATTGAAGATGAATGGGTCGTTGTTTGGCTATTGCGTGAACTAACCAAGAAATTCCCAAGTTTATGGACTAAAGTGACAGACTCGGATGGAGAGTTCTTGCTAATCGAGGCATCAGGCACCCTGCCTGAATGGCTTGAGCCGGAAGTTGCTGAGAACAGAGTCTGGATCAACAGTGGTCAGCTCAAGGTCATCAAGCCAACCAGCCATGCTAAGTCATCTAAACGTACAGACGAGAAGCTGGGTCTCGAACAAGCACATCAAATCATCCTATCAGAACCCAAACGAATCATGCATTCCGCCACGATGGAGGAAGAAGCTTTCTACAGACTGCGCAACTATCCGGGCCAGATCAAGGACAATATGCACCATGCCATGGTGCGTTTTCCACGACGTATCGCATACCTCGTCCTTCACAAGCCAGCCTACGTCTCGCCGGCAATCGAAGCATTCTATCTCCGTGATCCGATCTCGCTTAAACCACTTCAATCGAAAGATACTTCAGGCCTCACCTTTCCACCAACTGATCTGGTCACCTTAAGTGTTAGATTTCCTCGTGTAGCGTATGCTCAACTGAAGTCTCAAGATTTCGAAATCCCTGAAGCCTGGAAAAGCACCATGCCATCCCAAACAGAGACCAAAGCGTTTGATCAAGCACAGACGGGCATGAAATTGGCCTGCGGCTTTGAGATGCTTCTCTCCGACTCTCACTACCAAGATCGTCCTGCCGTCCGCGAAATGCAATTACTCCTTTCCGACCTGGAATCTGGCGACGCAACGTTACCTTCTGATTCTGAGCTTGCAGGACTGGAAATGCGCACCGACGACGAAAAATGGCTGGATATAAACTTTGATGACCTTCAAGCTGAGCTTGACCGTACTGGCCAGAAAGATCCCAAAACTGGCAAGAAAGCCGAATTTGGTGATAAGGCCGCACAAGAAAATCTACAGAGAATCGTGAAGCAGTTTGAGGACTTTCTTAAGGATGATAAAATGGGCGACGATGACATGTTCAACGAGGGTGGTTCTGATACCGATGATCTAGAAGATATCGATAGTGACGATCTGGAAGAAGATAAGGAGGCTAGCTTCGGCGAGGATGAGTTTACTAAAATTATGCAGGAGATGATGGGTATGCCACCTGAAGCAATGAAGGAGCTTATGAGTGGAAAGATTGATGCCGATCCCAAGTCAGCACCTTCTGAAGTGTCAACTCGATCACAGGCAGCGAATATCAAGACTAAAAAGCGAGTTGAGGTTTCTGAGTCGGATGAGGACGAGGATGACGATGTGTATGATGACGAGCATATTCAAGATATCATGAAGCGCATGGGCGATGAATTAAGAGCGAGTGGAGCACTCGACCTGGAATCAACGAAGGCATCAGGAAGCTCATCGAAGCGAACCATTACAAGTCCAAAGACTGGTTTTGTCGAGGGAGAGGACAGTTCGGACGACGGGGAGGAGGAATTGAACGACATTGACGAGCAACTGGCCAAGAATCTGCTTCAGAGCTTTCAGGCACAAGGAGGCATGTCTGGACCAGCGAGCAATTTGATGGCATTGTGGAGTGATAGCAGCGAGAAAGGAAAGCAACGAAAGGGCAAAGGTGCTGCCACATCAAAGAAGTGATGTTAATACCTATAGTATCAAGGTTCTTCGAAGTATTGTATGTAATGCAGGCATGGGATATGTAACGAGAAGGTCAAGCGAGAGGTGATGGAAGACTCTGCTAGCCGAGAAAGTTACCTAAACCTAAAGTGAGTGCTGGGAAACGATCGACGTAGGCGGGCCCCGCATTAGCCATTAGCTTCTGGCTTAACCAGTCAGAGCTCCGCCAAAGCTTATCATTTGGTGTCGTGCTCGTGCCTGCAAAGCTTCTCCCCCATCGTCACCAATTGCACTCCCTCAACAACCACAATTAGTGTCGTACTAACATGCAGTAACGACGTTAGGTCAAAGCGACCTTTACGAGGTTCGTGATATACGCCAACTCCATGCAAACTCGGTCAAGGGCGACCTGTCGGGCGAGCTGAAAATGATGCGGACCACTTTCCAGCATCCGTTGCGCTTTGCAATTACCCTTCCTTATCCTAATCCTCCATGACACAGTATACTGGCCTATATTACGTTTCATAATAATGTCCGTTCCCAATGCTGGAATTGTGGCTGCGGCCGATTCGGTCGAAGCCGAAGACTCGAAGCAGATCCATGGAGAGGCTGATTTGTACGGCCCATCTGGCAACAATGGCACTGGCGAGGAACGACCAGTAGCGCCAGATCAATTCGATCCTAAATATCAAACTACGAAATGGGAAATCTGGGCATATTACAGTTACTACATCGGCAACAACGGTCTGACGCTATTCAACTTCGCTCCCACATCCTTTCAAGACTTTCTCTACGAAGCGGGTGGTGACAGTGGTATTTTGTTATTCTTTGGAAGAGAGCGTACAATCAGTTCAATTGTGTTGTTGTGTAATGGTATCAGCTTCGCCATTCAAGTCGTACTGTTCTTGTTGCTCGGCAGTTTGGCAGATTACGGTAGATGGCGACCATATATCCTGATCTTCTGGACAATTGTCGCATTTGGTCTGGGTTTTGGATGGCTGGGTGTACATACAGCCGACAAGTGGCAAGTTGGTGTTGGCCTCTACATGATTGGTTTGATCGCCTATCAGATGTGTATTACATTCTGGACTGCAGCCTTCCCAGGTTTAGCACGAAACACACCTCAGATGCGTCTAAAAGCGGAAGAGTATGAAAACGGTCAGATTGATCGCGAGGAATATGACTTTAACGATATGATGGAAAGAAACAGGATTTCCAATGTCGCCTTTATTGCCCAGTCTGCCGGCGAGATCGTAATTCTGGCTACCTTGGTCGGCGTTCTCTGGGCTCTTGATGTTAATGCTTCAACAGCTAACAATGACTGGGGATTGAGTGTGCTTATTGCCTACTGCACGGGTTGGTGGGTTTTACTTGCTATACCGTGGTTCGTTCTTGAGAAGCATCGACCTGGTCAATCAATACCCGCAGGCCTTAACATTGTCACAGTGCTTCCATGGACACTCTGGCGAGCTGTCGTACAGATTTGGGAGCTCAAACAGACACTTCTATACTTGATTGGTTATTTGTGAGTACATGTGGATCCTGCTCTAGCTCATACATGAGATACTAACCAGTACAGTCTTCTAGGTGACTCTCTCAACACAACTGTTACCGTGATCGCAACGCTTCAAAACAGTGTTGTGGCTTATAATACCCTCACTCTAACGTACCTCTTCATTGTCGGTATCACCACCCAGCTTATTGGTATCTTCGGCTTTTGGACCATTCAAAAACGTTTCAAACTGTCAACGAAAGTCATGTTTGACGCGGTCATGGTAGGTATCCTTGTCTTGGATGCTTGGGGTATGATCGGTATCTGGACTCAACGTTTCGGGTTTCACAATGCATGGGAATTCTGGCTGTACCAGATTTATTATGGTTTGTTCGTCTGCCCATGGTATAGCTATTCTCAAATCATGATAAGTGAGGTCACTCCTCGAGGAAAGGAGTTCCTTTTCTTCTCACTGTTTAGCATCATGGGCAAGACTAGCGCCTTTATTGGTCCTATCGTCAGTTCTGCTATCATCGACGCCAGTCCTACAGGCAACAACAGCTTACCCTTCTATTTCCTCTTTGGCTTAACAGCCTTGAGCTTAGCCCTACTGGCGTTCTTTGTGGATTTGAAAAAGAGTAGGATCGAACAAGCCGAGTTCTTGAAGCGTGAGAACGCTATCAAAGAACGTAGGGTGTCTGTGATCAGTCAGCAAGAAGGTCTTAACAAGACAACCTAGAAGGGCTTCTGGGCTAGACTAGTCTACTCGGTAAAGTTCAGATTCTTGATGAATAGGAAAAGAGTTTGGATGGTACTTGGTTGAAGTGCAGATTCATGTTCTTCGAGCAGGAGCTGAAGAGCTGTACTATTCTTGCAGTACGAAATAGTTGACCAGTTAAAAAACTATGCAGTCACGAATTAATGATACCCGGGTATTTCAGCCTTGAGTTTGCCATGTCTCATCCCATTCAGTGCCCATAGCATCAGGTTGTATGCAAAATCTGCTGAACGACATACTGAAGTCACGTGCGTGGAGGTTCGAGTGGTTGCGAATTTGTGTCTTGGAAGTGCCGTGATAAAAAGAATGATATGTTAATTGATTAGCGAACGAAGAAGCAGAAACGCGGAGAAGCAAGAAGCAGGGTATACATAGCTTGGTAAAACACATTTTGCTGCACCAGAGACTTGAAGCCAATGGTGAAGTAATTACGGGCATCTCCCTCAATCAACAACCCTTACTGAATACAGTAGTATACAACGCAACAGTGCCTATTCTCCTCTCTCTCGACAGAAGAAGAGAGGGTGTGAGAGAAGAAGAGATCCGGATCAAATCTTCCCCCACCACAGATTCCTTCCCATATCCCCCCCCGTAATCCACACCGTGCGCCCCACCGTCGCAAAATCAAGCGTACTACTAATCGCATCCGCAAACCCAAACGGCAACATCCCCGGAATCCACCCCTGCGCCAACTCCAGCGCCCAACAACCCCGATGCATCTTATACTGCTTCACATCACCTCTCCTCAGATGATGCACTGATCCCTTCGGGTAGCGTTCCATAACGAGGGAATGCGCGGGAGCGGCCCATTGTTCGCCTTCCAGGATGTGGAAGTAGTCGTCTGCTGTGTGGCGGCCTGTATGGCCTTCTGTGCCCAAGGGTGTGCCGAAGAGGATTAGGTATTCGGTAACAGAGGCGTGGATGAGGTACATTGATCCCATGGCGCCGCCGGCGTTGTTGAAGAGCCACTTTTCTGGGTAGGGGCTTATGCCGGTGGTTATTGGGTCTGAGGGGTGGGAGGGGGGAAAGGGGGTTGAGTTTATGTGCTTGGTCCCGTGGGTTTGTTGTAGGGTGGAGATTATGTGGTTTATTGTTAGGGTTGTGGAGTTTGGGTGGAGGGTTAGGGCTTCGGTTACGAGGGACTGCATTGTTGTGGGGTTGAAGATGTAGAAGTTTGACTGGGGGTTTGTTAGTGAGGGGGTAGGTGAGGTGAGATTTGGAGGGGAGGGTGGGTTGTGGATGGAGTGGTTGATCGAGTGGGTGGGTGAGTGTGCTGACCTTGTAGTTTTCTAGCCATTGCCATGCTGGCCAGAGGATTGCGAGGGTGCCGATTAGGTAGGCTAAACGCATCAATCGGGTGGCCATGGTTGTGGAGGGTTGTCGAAGAGCCCCTTTTTGATGCTTGAGTTTGGTAAGGTACAAGGCAACGTACGCGAATTGTGGGTGTTGTGACTGTACTACCGAATGTCGCTCATCTATCGGGAGGAGGAATGAGACTGTCGAGTGTGCGCTTGTATGGAATATGGCTGTGTAACTTTCAACAAGGTAGTGATGGATGTGAGCTGGGAAGAAATGATATTAGTCACGTGTCTATCCAAGCAATTTGCCGGAAGCAGCAAGGCCGATATCAGTCCATAATTTTGGTTTCTACTTTTATTTTAAGAAGTCATTTCAAAGGAGGCATCAATCCTGTCTTATCATCAACAATTTGTCTGCTGTTTGATCTCGTGATGCAGACGTATTTGTGGCTGGTGAACTATCTGTCGCTATTTCCCGTGTAGAAGATGAATTAATGAGTGAGCATTAATATAATGTCAGTACCACGGTAGAGGTTAGAGTAGGCTCAGGGTGGACGCCATAGATCCGTGGATGTACGAAGCGATTCGAGAATTCATTTTGAACTTGGCATCAAGGCTTCGCGTTCCATTCTTCACCATCTAACTACTCACGAACCGTTCAGCCCATCCACCGTCCACGCCTTTGGCGACTTCAATCCTAGCTTCTCCGCCGTTCCTACCGACTTTTCTGCCATTACGTTCACACTATCCATCTGAAAGCCAGCCACAGTTTTATAAGCCGATCCTATATCCTCCAATTCCTGCTGGGGTATAATGTCATTGATGTGCTTGAAGCCGTCTGGAGCTCTCTCATATGCTACCTGCAAGACTTGATCCGGTCCATTTCCACGATTTGCCATTACAATCTTGGCTGTTGTTGGTAGACGGTCGTCCTGGTATGCCTTTAGAGCTGCTGGAATATCGGATGTACTCTTGCAGGTTAGGAGACATCTTGTTAGACAGGCAGTGTCGATGATTGCTTGGGAGGCACCGTTGCTGCCTATAGGGTACATGGGGTGAGCTGCATCGCCTGAATGGAGGTTAATATATTTGAATTGTAAAGGCATAGCGTGTGTAAGTAAATTGGGGAATTCTTACCTAACAATGTCAATCGTCCAAAACTCCATCTGTCTATAGGATCTCTATCACACATTGGGTACTCCCACACCTTGGGTGTCTTCTCGATCAATTCTGGCACATCTAGAAAACCAAATGTCCAATCTTTGAACGCACCTGCAAACCGTTCTTTGGGAACCGAGAAAGTCCAATCCGTTTTCTCCGGGGGTGTAGTATCAGGGTCGTTCTCGTCTCTTATCCTCAATTCCGCAATCCAGTTGACCAGTGACTTTGGTGGTGTTGATAGCTGAGACTGCCTGGAAATCGGATATGCAATAAATTTTTGGTTGGCGTGACCTGACCAGATCATAGTCCCGCCAGTAAGATATGGCTCGCGCTCTAAACATCCACGCCATAACATGCGGCCGGAGAAATGTGGTGGTCCTTCATTGGGATACAGAATACGACGGGCGGTAGAGTTAATCCCATCCGCCGCGACAACCACATCCGCGTCAAACTCGGGCGTGTCGGCCGGAGAACGATCTTTTCGTTGCACAAACCGAAGCTTGGCCTTGCCTTCCGTATTTTCGAGGTCCTCAAAACTGTCCAGGGTATGGTTCAAATGTACACAATCCTCCCCTAGCCGCTCCTTGACAGTGTCTAGCAATAGCATCTGGAAGTTTCCACGATGGATGCTAAATTGCGGCACCTTGTACCCCGCGAGCTTCCCACGCGGCTCGCTGATGATGGGGTTTCCAAAGCGATCATAGAAGTTTAGCTCCTGTGTCTCGATGCCAGTGCCTTCAAGTGCTGGGAGCAGTCCCAAGTCACGAAGGATCAAAATGGCGTGTGGTTGGACATTGATACCAACACCGAGTGGTACCATGTGGCTCGCTGCTTCGAAGATCTTGACATTCTCGAAGCCATAGGCGTGGAGGTTGAGGGCTGTAACTAGACCGCCGACCCCAGCTCCGATGATGGCTATTTGGGCGTTGGTTGCCATATTAGGAGAGCCTTTTGCATATCAAGGGAATATTGTGATAAGTTCCTGCTTGACGTTATTTATACATACATCCTTTGCATATATTGTACGGTTGTGTGTCCGGTAGGATTTTTATGTATCGGGATACTGTATCGGCGTAGAGTGGCCGGGGCATTGTGTGGTCTAGATTCATTAGCGTGCATCTTCGATTAGGCTCCCCCGCGAACGAGTCGGGTCGGCATCGACCTAGGGTAGCTTGATCCGGTCCCGGATCAGGTCAGGATTAATCTAAGGCAGCTCGATCGTAAAACCCTGTAAGGTCGAAGTAAGCGCTCGTTGATGGTTGAAGGGCAAACAAAACAAGACCTTGCCGAAGATCGGAGACTTGTGTATGTCTTGCTTTCCTAAGCGATTGGTCCAAATTGGTCGAAACTGGGACATGTTGGATGCGCAACCGTACTGTAGTATGTCTTGCAATATTGATAAACACTGCTACATCAGCATGTTGAACACTGACACCACGTCATGGTTCTAGTACATGGATCCAGCTGCGTTCAGATGATTAATTTACCAGCTGCTATTTGTGTGAGAAGCCCGTAAACCATAAGACAGCAGTCATGAGGTTTATAGTGGAATGTAGAGAATTTTCTGATTTTCATAGTTGGTCAGTGCCTTGTTCCTGGAAGGGTTATCTACACACCAGCATATTGGCTTCGGTCTCGGTGCTAACAAAACACATCTCTTCCACGAAAGTTTGACTACATCTAACACTTATTCCGGGTCTGAAACTGAACAAGATTACAGTTCGTTCGTCCTGTCTGTGCAATGGGAATGCTCCTGCACTTCTGGTTGTAGGATAATCGGGTCACGCTGTATGTCCCCGTTACAAAAAGACGATAGCTCCATGGTCAATGGCGCGGTGAATTAGCCTAGTGCTTCAACGCGTTAGGAGGAGAGTCGATGTCACACAGAACTGGATATGTCCGCCAGCGGCACGAAGTCCATGTGTCCGCTGCTTGTGATCTTGACTTGTTTCTGTCCAGTGTCAGCATGTGCTTGCTGTGTTGTACTGTACCTCCTGACTAAAGTACTGTACTACAAGCGTGGAGGTCTTGGCAGATATGCAAGTGTATGTCTGTGTTTTGAGGACAAGAAACGCGATAGTGGGGTGTCAGTGTGGTCGTGTTGGCGAAATGTGGAAGAGCATTGGCTGTTTTATGCTGCAGAGGGATGCCGATATATCCTAGTGCGCCCGTTTATCCGATTATTTGCATACGGGCGGTCGCGCGGAAATACTGTAACCACTGCTGCACGGTATGTATTTACGATTGGTTAACATGGACTACAGCATGCAGAGTACACAATGACACGGCGGTCGGGGGAATATGGAAGTAAATGCTTGTTAAATCAATCTTCATTTGTGTGTGAGAATGCCGAGGTTCAGAAGCCACGGTCAATCAATCCACTACTGCTGCTCTAATAGCATAATACTTCAAAATGTAATCAGGGGTATCTCTTCGTAACGTCGTCATATGCTTGGAAATCAATGCCGGTGAGGTATGAGGTATGAGGTATGAGGTATGCATATGAGATGCGTCCTTCCTCCATTGTACTGTAGATTGCTGATCAATCTAAAGTACACGGATCACGACTCAACCAGTCGTGACGTGGTGATCTGCGTACTAGTCCTGTTCGAGCCAAGCCCGAGGCTCACATACGCTGCAGATCAATGACAGGACATTCGTTCGGCGCGAATGCCGCAATTCCACTCCGCGCTTAGCTATTGGTCGATGTCTGAGAACGTAAGATCCTCTCATTGGTGATCGTAGATCGCTTGCATTCTTCGCTAAACGCGGGTTGCCACAGTGTGAACTCTGTCATTGATTCCCGTGCCGTTTATCCCGAGTGCCGCTGCACCGTGCTCTGTAAGGAGGATTTCCTTCTGACTGACCCAGTGTTGGGTATCATTGTCGAATGGTCCGTCGATGAGTGTAGATGTTGTTGAGTATTAATAAGAATTGATAAGAATGCTGTGCTTCAAGGACTTCGTGAGGCTGTTCTGCAAAGTGATAGACCAGTATCGTCGTCGTCATCGTCATCATCGTAGGCGAAACCATATTCATCGACCTTTGGTCTTGGTTCTCGTTTTAGTGTATCTAGGCTCGCCCACTGAATATGTTGTTGCTTTGGTTGAGAGTATACGGGTTGAGGAGATGGTGGTGGTGAGTTGCGAATGGCATTTTTTGCCGCCTCTAATACAATAGCATGACCGAGCTTTTGTCTAAGATCAGTCCTCGAGCCAGCTGATGATTTTCTTCTTGCGACGCTGACTAGTGAATACGTTGCTTCGATAGACAACTCCCGTGTCAGAGGAATTTCTTTTGGTGGAAGCCTCGATATGGTAGGCATGGTGTGAATGTGTATAGTCTGTGAAGATGAAGAAAGTGTCGAAATGGGTATCTGACAACTATGTATGTTGAATTGTGACTCTTAGGCTTCACCGCTAGCGGTGTGGGCGGCTGAAAATCCTTAGTTTGAAAAGTGGCTCCAACTTGCTGCAGTTTTGCAACCGTAAGTTATGCAAGCAGATCTTTTCAAGTGCTTAAATCACCCTGGCTTATGTGGACTGGCGGTGACTCGTGTTCCAGTATGTACTTTGGATACAAGTATGAAAGTGGTCTTTCGGATATCCTTCGGTATGAGATGTGGTCGTTCGTCTGCGAGCAATCTTTCTTGTTGAACTACAATGCGAAAAAAGTTTTTCTGTGAGTTGTGGATTCATGTTGTGAATAAGTATCACGGCGTTCGGGGTGAAAGGATGCATAGTACAGTAATGCTTCAATCACGACATTGACTTGGTGTGTAACCAATCCGGCCTTGAAGGGCGATAGGCGGATGATTACTTTGACACCTGCTTAGCAACTCAAACACCATGAAACCACAGGGAGTATATCAACCAATCATACTGAACATTGGCGTGTCGTGGCCGACACAGGGCGCAGTTGTCAACTCGGATTTAACTTTGTCGGCCTTGCTCGGCCTGCCTGATGCCGTAAGCCCGTAATAATCTGCTTGAACGCGGATACGACATAACCTGCTGCTGCTGCTGCTGCTTTCAGGCTTGCGGCACCAATTCCTAATGCGGTATGTTCTACCACAAGTTGCATCGTCTTGTGACATTGATGCTTATGAATAGAACCACGCATATTCCTGCCTTGTGATGTGCTCGCAGCAATTGTGCCTTGGGCTTACGGATCTTGTTTGTTGTTCCTGTAAGCAACAGGTAACAATGCATTTCGGTGCCAAGGAGAGACATGCGCGGTTGTTGAATATGGGATGGCCCGAGTCCGTGAATGATGGTACCAGGCAGTACCATGATATCCACTCGGTGAAAGTGAAGGCGTGGTGACTCGCGGCTCTCGAGGCTCTGAGGTTCAGATCTCGGTTGCCTGCGGCTTAACGACCACCGAGTCTTAACGCGGAGTTGTGCAATAATTGAAATAGTATTGCCGGTGGCTGGCGGTCAAACACACTTAAGACGCGGCATCCTTGGCGGCAACGTCAATCCGACACACTGAGACAGCCGTGAATCAAGCTCTTGGCATCGGGTAACCTTCTTGCGAAAATCTCAACATCTCATCCACTGCCATGCTTCAAGTTGCCATGCTGTCCACGCCACCAGATCGGATCAAACTTGTTGAGACCCTACGCGCAGACCTATCCCGTATTCGTACCGAACGTGACGAGGCGCGCCAGGCTACCAGAACAAAAATGCAAAGAGAGGACAACCTCACTCTACGAAGTGAGCTGCAACGACTACGTGCGGAGCGTGATGATGCCCGCAATATGTCGGTTCAAATTGCAGGTCGTAGCAAAGACGCTTTGACAATGAAGTCCGAGCTTTTACGCCTTAGAGAGGAGCGAAATACTATCAACAAGCGAGCTGAAAACATTGAGCAAGAACTAGGTGTTGTTCAAGCACGGTACGAGACTATGCTTGAGAAGCTCACCTCAAATGCTCCTCGAAACGCGAATACCCAAGAAAAGGAGATTCGAGGCTTGATGAAAGAAGTGCTCTGGTTGAAAGCGAAATGCCGACGTGAGGAGCGGTTAAGGCGGGATCTGGCTTGGAGCAAGACCTACCTCGAGAATGGTGAGGCAATGCGTGTACAGTGGTATGTATTCACAAGCTCTTGGTTGTTGAATTGTGCTAATCTTCGTATAGCAACCAAGTTGACCTTCGTATACTTCGAGATATGGGCATTGACATGAATCGACAGAAATATGAGAAGAAGCTCACTCCAGCTCAAAAGTTCAGAGCAGGTGTTTACTGTGTGATTGCTGCCATTCGTATGAGCAACCTTGAAGAACAATGGCGTGATGCAAAGATGATCGGTGACGAATTACGACAAACAAGGAAAAGGCAGAAAAAACAGAATAACGGCCAGACCGTGAAGGAAGTATAACACTCAGGATCTGTGTAGGCAAGGGCCAGCAATGTTTGTTAGTGTTATGGTCGTTTTGGTGGCTAAAGGGAGTTCAGGATTAATATGAGCCAACATTCGAAACTGTCACGACTTATGATATGGATTACACCATTCTGTTATTTTAGTTGTTCTGGTGTTTAGCCAGAACTGACATCTCTACAGTAGAGACTAGCTGAACCAATGCTTTCGGTTCTTTGTCCTGTTCAACCTCATTTACCCATTGTGGTTCCCATCATTAGCCAGCAGGTGTTCATAAATAGAACAACGAGCTTTGTCTGCACGGCGTTTTGTCCTTGGTTTGTTCATGAAAATAGCCCCTTCACCTTACGTGTTTTGCATAACACTCTCCTTTTTCGTGATTTTTTCTTGTTGTATTGACCATATCACGAAGTATACGAAGGTCAACTTGGTTGC
>Ga0181464_1000632_pt1 | contig 16015 bp, 9 predicted proteins | sample InSIn2gowninarea_FD_119074 | JGI IMG/M metagenome (GOLD analysis project Ga0181464, IMG submission 119074) | Clean room microbial communities from NASA Spacecraft Assembly Facility at Jet Propulsion Laboratory, Pasadena, California, USA -... ...
GTGGAGGATCAAGACACATGACAGGAGATAGAAATCAACTTCATACTCTAGCAAAGGAGCAATATTCTCATGCAGTGGAATTGTGTAATGTTCCTAACTAGGAAATTCAATGATAAACAAAGCAAGACTCTTCAACCTAGACACTAACCTCCTCCACCCACCAAGTCAACCTCTCCTTCCAGCAAGTTCGACCTAGATCTTTGACCTTGCAGTAGCAGCACTTCGACCCAACAAATCCATAATTTCGACCTTCCAGCAACAGAATCTTCAACCTAGCACTTTCAGAACTTTGATCCTCCCAGCAGTATAACTTCAATCCAACAACTAGCCTAGTAACTTCACATAAGAGAGAGAAAGAGATAGCCCAAAATCTTCAACTTGTATTTCGTCCTTCTTCACCTTGAACTTCACATTTTTTTGCACTTCCTTGATGATGATAGAACTTCGTGAGTTGATGTCTCCAAATGAATTCAAATTGGATGTATATATAGGCTTTAGGTGAGGTCGAATTACCCAGTTTGAGGCCGATTTGTTGTGGAGGTGACAAATACCTTATTTTACTCAATAATAAACCTTTTTATATGATTCAAAAGCCCAAGAAAGGTCTCTTTAAATGGAAAATGACTCTGATGACTCTAAATAAATCCTAGAAGTCCTCAATGGGGACTTTGACTTCAAACATGATGACCTAACTTGAAACCCATGCTTTAATAAGTCATAATAATAATAAAAAATTATTTTTTATTCTTTGACTCAAATATAAATATGAAGACTGAACCTAGTTACATTCTTCAACACTCCCTCTTAACTAGGGAGGCATTCATAAATTACACATGTATATACAAGTACAAAGAAGATCTCAAAACATAAGAACTATGAAGAACTTCGGCACACAAGGTGCCACAGACTAGATTCCTGACCAGGGAAATTTATCCAGGTGGGACTAAGATGGACTAAAGCTTTCATCCAGACTAGGTACCATCAAGCTTACTTGCTAACCATCAACCTAGGGATCTAGGTGTGTGTCGAAGGTCAAAGCTCCATGACCAACGCCACCCTCCCTCTTCGAGATCTAGACATCAATACATATGTCAGCATGATGTCCTCCTAGGCACTTTGTATCACACAAGATGCCTCCTCAAGTCTCTTCCAAACATCTTTTGTTAACGAAATTAGTAATATCAACCAAACTAAGCATGCTTCTCAAATACTTAAAGTTCTTATTAGGAAGAGACTTTGTCAACATATCAGCTACCTATTCGTTAGTCAGAACATACTGTAGCTTCACTATCCCATCTTGTACCAAACTTCTAATATAATGGTACTTATTGTTGATATGCTTCGTCCTTGCATGGAACATTGGATCTTCAGACATCTTATGTTGCTTTGATTATAGCAATTTATCACTGTAGGACTTAGAGGTTTTTCAAACAAATCTGACAGAAGCTTCCTTAACCATACAACCTCCTTTCCCACTTCACATGCAGCCACATACTCAGCTTCAACACTACCTAAAGAAACATGATCTTGTTTTCTACTCATCCATGAAATCATTGCAGACCCCAAACTAAAACATCCACTAGTAGTGCTTCTTCCATCGGTGTCACTGCCACCTCAATCAGAATATGTAAAACCTGTTAGCTTGACTTCCTTGCTATCATACTTTAGGTAGAGATGAATAGTACCTCGCAATTTTGCACTAATTGTTATCGGGATTAAATCAGCGTGGGGAAAAAATTGGAAAAGATCGTAAAAATCAGGAAAAAATTAGTAAAAATCGGGAAAAATCATAACATACAAAAATATTCATTTTTTTTTCATTTTTTTTAATATCTAAAGTATCTACAACATAAAATAAATACATTGACACATAAATATGAGAAAAGAACTAATATATAAGATGCTTAATATCATTCTAGTGTCACATCACACATAACAGTGAATCATGTCCTGAATAGTAAGTCCTGACTCATGACTCCCAACTCAACCTCAAAATATCCACAAAAAATAATAATGTATCTCATATCATGAGTCATAATGTCATATACAATGAAATGAACCAAATAATTAAAGTCCAATACTATTGATTTCCTTTGCCTCTCTAGATGTAGATGTCGGTGGAGTTGGCAGTAGACTCTGCTGTGCTCTAGAAGCTGAAGAAATAGGAGCTACAGGAGGTAGACCATGTCCTCTTACTTCTTTGATGTAGATTCTAGAAGCTAAAGAAATAGGAGCTACAGGAGGTAGACCATGTCCTCTTCCTTCTTTGATGTGGATTCTATATGCCTTTGGAGAAAGAATATAGTGAACAAAGATCCCTTTAATGCTTGTAGAATCCAGTTGCTTCTGTTTGTCCTTTGGAACATGGATATAAGTGGGACATCCAAAGATTCGGAGATGGTAGACACAAGGCTTCCTTCCTTTGAATGCTTCTTCGGGTATCATATTATCAAGGATTCTATGAGGACTTCTATTTTGAATGTATACAACAGTCATTGCAGCTTCTCCCCATAGAAATTTTGGAATGTCTTGATCAAAGATCATTATTCAAATACATTCTTCTAGTGTTCTATTATTCCTTTATGCAACTCCATTTTCTTCAATATTGTAGGGAATAATGAGCTACCTCTTTATTCCCGCTTCTTTGCAGTATGCAATTATTTCTTTTGAAGTGTATACTCCACCATTATCGGATCTTAAAGTCTTTATTCTTCTTTCAGTTAAGGTCTCTACTTCAAACTTGAATTCCTTCAACTTTACAAATACTTCATCCGTTGTTTTGAGTAGATAGAGCTATGTTTTTCTAGAGTGATCATCAATGAAGGTTACATAATAGTGATGACCTCCAAGTGATTTGTTAGACATATGCCCGCATACATCTGAATGGATAAAGTGAAATATTTCTTTAGACCTTGTTTCATTGCTTGTAAATGGTTTCCTTGTATTCTTTGTGAAAATTCCTAAACCAGAACCCATACTGCAGCAAATGATGATATTTCTCCTATTCGTTAATTTCCTTTAAACAAATTACTTGCAGTTTACTACAAAAAATATTGAAATACATATACTGTAGCCTTCACTTAATTAATTTATATGCAGAAACAAGACACTAAGCAAGAAATAAAATACAACACAATAACACCATTATTTTTGGACAAATGTCCTCGGAAAAACCCAATGCGGGAAAATCGGTGCAATGAATCTGAGGGTTTATTATTATTAAGTAGTAGCAATTTCTGAAAACATCTTTGAATACCTCATGGGTTATTCAATTACAGAGAGAGAAATACTGGCAGAAATATTTGTGAGATTACCTCACACAATCACTGAGAAAAACCCCGGCTGATCTGGTCACTGGATGAGGTGCCTCTGGCAGGCCCTACACAATCCTCATGCAGTCCCTGCGTCAACCCCTCTAGGCACTGTGCCATCTAGCCAGCTGATCGATTTGTTGCCCAGAGTCACTACTCTTAGCCTCTCAGTCACACACCCCAGCGCCCAGCTTCTGAAACTAGCTCTGCTGTAAAATTTCAGACTCTCTCTCACCCTTTGTGTTGCCTTTGCGTGGCCTTGCATCAGCCTCTGCGTCAGAGTTGTTGGATCACTCTCTGCCTCTCTCTGCCAATGATTCTCTCACTGAGAAAATCTCTCTCTCTGGATGCTATCCCTACCCCTCAACTGCAAGAAATCTACTCGATCAAAATTTCCTCTTGAGAACTTCTCACTTCAGAAATTCAATCTCTTGATCTCTCGATGTGTTCTCCAAGTGCCCCTCAAGCTTCCTCTTATAATCCTCTCATTGATCAATCAATGGTCCAGATTAGATTCTAATCAATGGCTAGGATCATATTGACTTGATCTCCGCCTTCTTCTAGAAGTTTCACCCACGGTTTATATTAATACCCTTTACTTAGTTTAATTTCCCACTACTTAGGTTCCCATTAAAAATAATTAATTATTTTAATAAAACTATCTCCGGGTGGAATTTCCCAAAACGATTTCTGGGTATTGGAGAATGCATGTGTCTAAGCCTCCCTGCAAATTTTGAGGTCTAGAGCACATCCGAAGCTACTCCAAATCAACATTATTTCCTAACGCACATCCCTTGCATATTCCTTCACGATCTTCTTTAATATTGGGAATGCCATTTACCAATTTGTTGAGAGAGGGAATAACCTTGTAATGTAAATGTCCATATCTTCTATGCCATAGTTCAATGGGATTGATTTCCATGTGAACTAGGGCTTGAGAGAATGGTGTTAATACTCTATATAAACTTTCTTCAGAAATTCCAATCATTCTAGCTTTATCAATGCTTGAATCTTTACCCCAAGCCAAAACCTTTCCATCTACAGAAGCAACTCTATCACCTTTATCTTCTAAGCAAGAAATTGAAAGTAAATTCTTTTTAAACCTGGAACTAGTATGTTGTTGAGATGTAGTTTTGCTCCATTGTCTAGCTTTAAAGAAGTTGATCCCAGGCATTTAACCGCATAGCTTTTGTTGTCTCCCAATTTTTCATGTTCCTTCCCACGTGGATTTGTAACAGGTTTTGGTCTCTCCCCAATTTTTTTACAAAATTTTGTTAAGTAAATGACCCAAGCAATTTTGACTTAGGGACTTAGGAGAAATGAACGCTAGATTAATTTGTTAGTGGAACGTGGGGGCCACCCACATGCGAAAATGCATTGGGCAATTCGAATTGTCTTGGAGGGGGCATCGTATGGCTTGTGGAGGGGCCCACATGAGGAAAAGGGAGGCCCACGAAGTTTTAAGTAGGACGAGCTCCTCACTTGGGCATTCATTCATACTTCCACATTGAATTCACTCGAGCTGCTTAGCCAAGTCAACTAGATGTTTAGCCATGAGTCTCTCAGGCGGGAGATTCAACCTTACCTTCGAGGGACTACGAGTGCCACCCTAGGAATGCATTTTTAGAGTACCTTGAGGAGCACTAGGGAAGATTCATAGTCAGCCCCCAAACCAACAGTGCATATTTATGGACCACGCACAGAGGGGAACGCGCAGTTGTGATCAGGTGTTCATCCAGGCAACGCTTGCTGGAGAAACTTGGAGAGTTGGAGGATATCAGGAGTCCAGCCTTGGGGAGGAGTTTTAGAGAAGGTGGGCGCAGCATTTGGGCAGTTTGAAACTCAGCCTTGGATGACTACGCAGAGGGTTAGACTGTGCATCACGTCGACATTGAGGGAGAGAGCCACAACACTGGGATCACATCAAAGAAGGGTGGAAATTCATAAGGCATAGCATCTCGGTGATTTGGAGCAGTTTTGAAGAGCTTTCCCAGCACCATTCAAACAAGCCAAGTTTGCCAGCGTGAGGAGGAGGACGGACTCCTTGGGGGTAAAATTTCAGGGGTCTCAACTAGGCCAAACCCTTCCTGGTTTTTGGTGGGTTTTGGCTAAGGATCCGGGAGCCAAAGTTTCATAACTCTTTGAGCAAGGGAAGCAGTGGTTCCAGCACTTCCTTTCCAGCAGATAACGCAGTTTTCTGGGTAGCGTGGATTAGTTCTGGAGCAGCAGCTGGTTAGCCTTAGTAGTGTTTTTAAAACCAGAACTGGTGACCAGACCAGTTCACCTAATGAACTGGTTTACCGACCAAAACTGGTCTAACCGGGACTGGTTTGGTCTAAACGAACCGGTTTTAGAAAAATACATTATATAATTAATTTTTAATGAAACAAAACTATTTTTAAGATTTAAAACCATGATTCCAAGCCAATAGAGACAAAATATGCAAAGTTTTCTCATTTATATACCATGTAAAGGTGAATATATCGAAATGGCACCGAGTGCAATACATATCATCGAAAAAATAGAAAAATACATAATAAATGAGGCTCTAAATGGCCTATAAAGTCCAAAAACAATGTTGCAAGCTATGAGGCCATTGGCCTACTACAAGTCTACAGTGTACACATGATCAATCATAAACTTCATCACCACTACTAGCCACAGGATCATCATCAGGAGCTACATAGACATCATCTGGTTTAGAGTTTGAGGATGCCTCAGCCTGATTTGTAACCTCAGTAGCAATGCCACCAATAACAGTAGAAGTGGACCTAATGGAAGCATGAGTTTGTCGACCTTCACGACTAGTGCCTTCCATTGGTTCTTTGCCTTTCATTGATGCCACTACTGATCCTGGTTCTGATGCTGCCACAAAATCTGCTTCATCCCCCGCTAAAGCCATGTCGATATCAAAATCAACCTCAAACATAGGATCTTCAGTCTCCTCCACCCATTTTGATGTTGGATCAATATCGTCCAACATAATGGGATCTAGATCAGGTGCTTTGTTCATCATTTGGTTCCTCCTCAGTCGAAGGTTGTATTGCATGAACGTCGAAAACAAGATCATTTAATCGTTTTTGTTCCTTAAAGGCTTGGAGAGGGCATTTTTGGAGGGAAAGCACCGTTAATTTCCCTCTAAAACCCCTAAAATACCTTGGAAAAGCATCACTGTGGGTCTTCAGTGGGCATGGCAGGTAACCGGCCAATTTTGGATCGGTTAGGACTAGTTAGACTGGTTTAGGACAGATTAGGACCGGTTAGGTCAAATTTTTTGCCACACAGCCTATTAAACCCGGTTTTTTCACCATTCCAACCGGTGGGCTTGCTAACCGGCCGGTTAGACTGGTTCCCGGTTAGCTAGGCTGGTTTTTAATATTATGGCCCTTAGATCATCATTTGCTCACCTGGGTTTTGTCACGCCTGTCCTTGGAGACAAGCCCAGGTGCAACATTCCATTCACTGTTATATTTTCCCATGATGGTTTAATAAAATGGCTCAGAAGTTCCCTATTTATAGTGTTTTCATGGGTGTTTGGTGATTGCATTCCATTTTTTATTGTTGGTTTGTCTTCTTGCTTTGTTTATCATTGAATTTCCTAGTTAGGAACATTACACAATTCCACTGCATGAGAATATTGCTCCTTTGCTAGAGTATGAAGTTGATTTCTATCTCCTGTCATGTGTCTTGATCCTCCACTATCAATAATCCATGCATTATCATCATTGAGTGAACCTGTGAGTGCAACGAAAAACCCTTCGTCTCTGACTTTGTTGAATAAGTTGTAGATGATCCTTTTGATCCATTTTCCTGTAATGTTGAATCCCATTTTCAAGTATCTTATCATAGAGAGAGTAGTCCTTTCTTTCAAGCTAACAGAGTGATCTCCAATCTTCCCTTACCTTAGCTCTAATACCATGTTGAAAAATCAATGCTAGTAGAGTTAGGGTTAGATCTCTCTTTCTTGATAATTACTTGTGAATTGTATTGGCCTCTTTTATATCTTTGTTATATTATCTTTCATCGAGCAATTACCAAAATATATGTGTATGAAGATCACAAGAACAAGAGACACAAGATGTAAGCACTCTGGTAGGGGAAAACTCCTATCTAGGGAAAAATCCAGTTAAACTTCTTCCTTTAGTAGTTAAGATGAGATAATCCAAGACTCTTCAACCTAGACACAGACCTCCTCCAACCACCAAGTCAGCCTTTCCTTCCAGCAACTTCAATCTAGATCTTTGGCCTTGCAGCAGTAGTACTTTGACCCAACAAATATGGAATTTCGGCCTTCTAGCAGTAGAATCTTTGACCCAACACTTTCAGAACTTCAACCCTCCCAGCAGTATAACTTCGATCCAACAACTAGCCTAGTAACTTCACATAAGAGAGAGAAAGAGATAGCCCATAATCTTCGACTTGTATTTCCTCCTTCTTCACCTTGAACTTCTCACTTTTCTACACTTCCTTGATGATGATAGAACTTCTTGAGTTGATGTTTCCAAATGAATTCAAGCTGCTTGTATATATAAGCTTTAGGTGAGGTCGAATTACCTAGTTTGAGGCCGACTTGATCTCCTTGAGGCCAACTTGGTGTGGAGGTGACAAATACCTTATTTGACTCAATAATAAACCTTTTTACATGATTCAAAAGGCCAAGAAGGGTCTCTTTAAATGGACAATGACTCTAATGACTTAGATAAATCCTTGAAGTCCTTAATAGAGACTTTGACCTAAAACATGATGACTCAAGCATGAAACCCATGCTTTATAAGTCATAATAATAATAATTTCTTTTTCATTCTTTGACTCAAATATAAATATGAAGACCAAACCTAGTTACATTCTTCAACACTAAGGCCCTTGGCCCTCATTTTCCCTAGTCGTTTGCCCCTCCTCAACCCTCTTTTCCTTTCGGCCTTCCCTTGTGAGTTAGCTGCAGCCCTAAAAGGGCCACGACCCCCTTTGTTTACCCATGTCGTGAGACAAAAGAGGCCTTGGCCTTTCTTTCAACTAGATAGCAGCCTTCTAGGGCTTGTCGTGAGCCAAAAGAGGCCTTGGCCTTCCTTTTAGCTAGACAGCAGCCCTTCTAGGGCCTATCGTGAGCCTTAGTGGCTCCTCCCTTGGAGCCGCAGGCCTATAAAGCCCTCTTCCTCCTCTATTAGCCTTATCCTCCTTCTCGGCCCTCCTTGGCAGCCCTCAAATCCTTGACGACAGGCCTATTTGGCCTTTCTCCCTTAGCCACTAGCCTATTAGGCCTAACATTGGCCTTTGCCCCTCCTCTAGCCCTTCATTCTTCCCCTCTTTGCCTCATTCCATCTCTAATTTGGTTATCATTTGTTTTTGAGCTAATAGTTGATGTTTTGCAAAGATTTTGGATCAAATTGTTGTGATTGCAGGTGGTTATCTCACTTAGAGAAATTTTGGGCAGGTTCTCCATCCATCTCCAAGGCCAAAGGGCCATGTGGTTTGATTCCTCCAACCCTCATTGTCTCACTGTTTTTGTTACAACCATCTAATCATTTGATAACAGTGGTAATAATATCATTTAAGTGGCTTAAAATTTACTCATAAATTGTCTAAAACATTTCTAAGTCACTTGCATGAATTGGCATTCATCTATTGGGAAAATTTCACTAATTTGGATGACTGTCATACTGATATGAATTATACTAAGGTCTGATATAAAATAGTGACATAAGCATCTTCTCATTGTTTGCATTTCATCTTAAGTGCTCTCATCTAAATTAATAGGAAGAGATAACTTTGGGACTGTTTTCACATATCTGGCCTAAGTTAACTCACTACTGTTATAAAAGTTCATTTTGCTCATGTTAATTGGAACATAAGTCACCTAAGGTTTCTTGAAGTGTTTAATAGCGTATTGTGGAAAGGATAGCTAACATTGGTGCATTGGTTTTTGAAAAGAATCTACCATTGGTGTAGTTGTTACATTCCTCCTATTGTTCAAAAGATCTAACATTGTGTTTTCTTGTGAGTTTCATAATCTCCAAAGTTTCAAATTTGCACCTAATAAGCTCACTCACACAAGCATCATCATCCTAAAATCTAATATCTTTATGATTGGTTATTGGCATATCTTGTTGACATATCTTGGTGAAGTGCTAATTGTGTAAAGAATAGTAATCATATAGTTGTCTATCTCTTAAGGAACCTTTCATTTGGCATTCTTCTCACTATTGTAATTGTCTCTAAAAGGAACCTTGGTTGATTGTTCTAAATAATATCTTGGTCATTAGTGCTCTATTCTATTTTATTTGCCATCATTGTCATTATTGTTTCATGGTTAGTGGATGATAATTTTATCTTTGGCATATTGGTGATTTGTTCTTAAGAGCATCTATCTTATTGGCTTCTAATACTTGAACAATTAACTCCTTCGTTACATTGAATACATTGGAATATCTTGTGGGCACTAGTAAAATTGAGCACTTTATCTTGTGTTTAAGATTGTTTTTCATTCATTGTTAAGTACTCTTTGTCCTAAGATAAATCGTAACTAAGTACTTAAGATCATAATCAATCTTAACTCAAGAACACTCAAATCAATTTGCATTGTCCCCTAGGCCTAGTCGTGCATTAATCAACTTACTTCCAAGCATAAGATTGTTTGATAGAAATATAGGAACACCGTTCATCTCTTAGCTTGAGAACGCTAGACCCTCTCTAGTGGTTAAAATGGTAACCTTGCAATCATTAGAGCCATAGTCCCTACAGCGCTGAAGGCATCGGGTAAGTTAGATTTCAAGGAGAAGTATCGTTAACCAAGCCTTTGCTTGTTTCGCCTTGACTTCTCTCTACCACCTACTTTTGAGACTAGCCTCAAAATAGATAAGGATCAAGGGATACACTCAGCTAGGCATATAATTAAAATTAATCAAAATTCTTGCATCACACCTATATTGTAGGACTTGCACTTCATATAGGATAGCAAAGCATCTAAGCAGTGATTGTTCATCTGGTCACCTAGTATTTAATTGATCTAAAGCAAGTTGTTGACTCCATAAGGCACTGGTCTCATAAATAATTCAACCCAATCCTTTAACTTGCTATAATCAACCAAGTGGCTAGACCATTCAATCGTGTCTCCCAGACTTGTTGGTTGCCAATAAGTCTTGCATTTCCATATTCCATAAGGAATACCCCCCATAGCCTGTTGTTAGGAGACAACTAGAATGGAGAGGTAGGGGATCAGAGTGACAGCCCCTCACCTAAGTCGTTGTAGCACCATGCTTGTACAATCTGAGCGATATCAGACCTCAATATATGATTTTCGTTGGCTCCAAATTAAGTTTGCAAGGTCGGCTTCATAATTAAAAAATGGCTCCAACATTTTAAAATTTGAAAATTCAAATACTTAGTTCGTCTCTCTCTTTTTATGGGCATGTCGACCCTCCTATTGTGCTTCTTCATCCTCTATAAAGAGGTAGCTCGACTCCTTTCATATACACAACAATACAAATCTATTTTTACCATGTTTATTCACTCTGAAATTTCCATGAACTAAGTAAAATGTAAGATCAGAGGAAGGCCAAAGTCTTAGGTTCTATTCGATTTATTGTTTTGATATTTTTGTGTTGGTTATTTGTGATAGCTCTGAAGGTTTCATTGGGCGCTAATTTTTTGATAAATTTGGGAATTTTATCTGAGGCTTGAATTGAGAACTAAACTTAGCCCTGAGGTTGGAGGATATCCACACAGGCAAGGATCATGTTTCTTGTATGATTTATCTAAGAAGCTCTTCGTTGTTTAATTTTGGTCCCAGTTGGACAATGAGAAAACGATGATAGATGTAACCGGTTTTGATTTTTGTGGTTTGAAGTACAATTTTTGAGGAATGTTTTTCAAGTGTGATAGGACACCAAATGTTCATTTTGTAAGTGGTTGTAGAGTTTCGGTTAAATTTGTGGATTACGATTCTTGGCCGAAGCACAAATGAATTTGGACTAGTGATCAAGATCTGCAGCATGATATGTCAGTTCAATAACTCAGCTTTGGATGCATAGTCAATTATTGTCTAACTATAACATGAATTGCAGGGTTTTGAATTTAATTCAACTATAAAGTAAGGCGGTCTTGAGGACCTGAAAATTACGATGCATTACTTGACTACAGTCATATTATCATTGTTTGTAGAATCTCGTGCAAAGAATTTCATTGTTATGCGAAGGTCATTTACAGACAACAGTTTCTATGCCCAAAAACCTCTAGGCATGGTTTCTACAATAGAAATTATTTACACTCTTTAAAAGCCTTGATTACAACTCATGTTGCAAACCCAGAAAAACGTTGTATGGTGATGTTTGGTATGTCAACACATGGTTGATGATGCATAGAAAAGTTATATGACTGCCACGGATCAAATCGGACCTTGTGTTCACCAATAATGACACTTGAATAAGCATTGTTGTATGGCTTGGTCGATAAGACATTAATGTTGTATATGTGAAGTGCCAAGTTCAAAACTTGTCGTTTCATAAGGAAAAGATAACTTTAAAAGTTTGAATTTACATTTTGTTTAATGATTAAGACCCTTGGAATGTCTGATTTGTAGCACAATTGTCAAAAAAGTGATCCGAGGTGTATGGTGTGTGCTAGGGTTGAGTATCGTTACTAATTGAAGTTCGAAAATTGCTACAGTAACTAATTTTTTACTAGTGGCAACAATGACACAAAGCTTTGATAGTGTGATGGTTTGACAGGTCATTGTTGAGATTGTTGGTGTTTGTCATATGTCATATATTTAGATGTCACGATGATTAAAATAAAGTGTAGTATATGTTGTTTGTGCCGCTAATTGTATAACCGGTTATGGGCCTAAAAACAATAGTGTTGTATGGGAAAATGAGGGGGATAGAATAGCTATTCATAACTCCAGGATTTAATACCTTAAGCATACTATGTTGTCTTCATTGTAAGCATAGATCAATCATTGATTTATTGTTGATCACTGATATAGTTGGAGCTGCTACAAAAGGTTGTTGAGGAGAGCTACCAAGGTTTCCAAGTACATGTTAATGCCATCTTAAACAAAGAGGTCTATGTTCACAGTTGAGTAGAGAATACTGAAGTAGGTTGTTTGATAGAGATGTGTAGAACTATTGATAGGGTATGGCTGCAAAAGATAGTGTTGTTGCAAGAGTAAGGGCACTATTGAAAAATATTCATATGTGCATCAACTCATTGAACCCACATTTGTATTACCACATTTTTTCCAAGTCTTGCCGGTTGAGGCCAATATATGCTATAAGACTGAGAAATGATTGAAAATGTTGTTGTGCCCTTGAGAATTATTGTTGGTGCCATTGTTGTTTGGCCTAGTGAGGTTATGTTGTAGATGCCATGAACAACTGATAGGACAAAGTATTGTATGCTTTTCTATAGCTATGATCTGATGTATGATGTTGAATGAGTATGTTGGTCTAGTCTCCTTCATTGCATTTTGCTACAAAATTTGACCTTGATGATGAGCAAAAAGAGCATGATATGTATGATTGCTATGATTGCCAAATATAGTTTATTGTGTCAAAGCTTGTTGGCTAGGGTTTGATATATATGATAAGAAGAGGTCTCGTTACTTGACAAGTTGATGTAACTTGAGTAGAATTGTTCACAGAATTTTATCCTTTGAGCAGAAGCAGAACAACAGTGTTTGAGCAGTTTATTCAGTTTTTTTATCTTCTTTCTTCAGGGTGGTTGGGTGGTGCAAGGCAAATAGTGGAGTCTCCTTCAAGTTGGAGTCTGAAAACACTTCAAGGAGGTAGGGCGGTACTAGGGCAGGTTGGATCTTGTGCAGGGTGTTGGAGAATCCTTTCAGTCAAAGCTAATAAAACCATGGCATTGGAGCATCCTTCTAGTTGGAGTTGGTAAAGCAGGGCATTGAAGCATCCTTCCAGTTAGAGCTGGTAAACCAGGGCATTGGAGTGTCTTTTCAATTGGAGTTGATAAATTAGCAAGTTGGAGCTCCTTCCAGTTGTAGCTAGAGAATCTTGGAAATTGAAGCTTCCTATTGATGTAAAATTTAAATATCTATATTAAGAAGCGTTCAATAGTTTTTCTCCCGAAAGAGGTTCCACCTAAAAATATTGTGTCTACTGTCTTTAATATTGTGTGTTGTTGAATGGTATTGTTGATTTATGTTTTAATCTGATGTTGTCTTTGATATTGTGCATTGTTGAATGGTATTGTTGATTTATGTTTTAATATGATGCTAATGTTAATTAATGCTCTAAAGTTTAAAAATTAACTAATTGAAGTGAAATATCGATTCACCCCCCTCTCAATATTTCCAACAAAATTAACATGATAGTTTCAATGTTTCAATGTTTCACATCATAGTTTCAATGTTTCACATCTCTACATCATAGTTTCAATGTTTCACAAAAGTTGCTCCTAAAGAATACTCTCACTCATAGTTGCATGATTAATAAAACAATGGCTAGATATGTAATGAAGACCAGTGAGCTTAGAGATCAACTCTTTGAAATTGACATGAAGATCATTGATGAGGAGTTAGTGCCTATTAACCACCAAAGGTGGGTACCCCATAGGAGAAAATGTTTCCCCTCCATTGTCAGTCTGCATCCCCATCATGGTTAGCAAATAACATTATGCCAAAGTTCTCCACCTATTTCTACACTGAAATCTCTCTCCCATCTGCCATTTCTTTTTGAAGGGAGGTGGGTCATCTCTCAACAAGTACCATTATTACAATCATGTGTTGTCATTTAATGTTATGGGAATATTAATATAGATCATAGGGGAAACTAGGTGATTGACCTATCTCAATTGTATTCTTGTTCCCACACTTCACTTGGGAGGTTAGTCTTTGACTCTAGTCCAGTGGGACCTCCTTTCAGGCCTTAGGGTTTAGGAAGGCCACTACTAGAGAGGCACTGATTGACATGGCATACTTTCCACTTTCCATCTCTCTCGATTGTCCATCTCCATTCTTCAGGTTGGTAGTCATTGGTCATTGGGATTAGCATTCTTTATCTACATCCTTGATTCAGGGCCCAGAAACATGGCCCAGAAGGTTGATGCAACTAAAAGAAAGTTAAAAGCGTATAAAGCCACAACGAAAGAAAATGTAAAATGCAAAAGATGGTTGGTACAATATTTAGCGTATGGGCAAAAGCATAGCATGAGCTCTACCCCCATCAATAGCCATCACCCAATTCCTCAAGCATTCAATGCTTCATCTAAAATAAAGAAACCCTTGAATGTATCAACCCCGATGACCAAGAAACTGCTACATATTAAGGAAAAATTGGAAAAACATAAACCAAGTTTGGGTTCCAAAGCTATGCCCCAAGTAAAGATAAATCATTAAAGAAAAAGCAAGACCAACCCCAGGTGGGAAAATAGCTGAGTTGAAGGCTGCCTAGCTACTACACCACTCTGCACTGCACTGCCCCAATAAGCTATTGCCCTTCTAAACTTCGACTAGTTGGAAGGTGCTCAAAAACTGCCCAGAAAATTATATCCTTTTAGCCTTGAACTCATTGGACAACACCCAGAAAAACCCAGAAGGGAATTTAGCTTGTTTTGACTTTGGATTTTCGACCTCCTTGGAGCCTTTCCCTAGCTTCGATTGCCAATTTCGACTTGCAGGAAACAACCTGCAAATCCCTCTATAAACTCCTCCAAAATGCTGGTTTTACCTATGCTATTCAACTCCAAGCTCCTCGGATGGCTCTTGGCCAAGATCAACTGCTCCCCCAAGTCCCACGAATTTGCTGTTGGATGGCCTCTGCGCAGTCCCTTTGTCCAGGAATTTGACTGACTGTTGCGCTTGTCTAGCTGGCTGTAAACTCCAGCGAAAACGCCTTCTCAATGTTGCCTCCTCAACTCTTGACTCTCCTAGTAAGTTGTGAATCCCCTTACTAACTCCCGGCTCTCCCAACAAGCTGTGAATCCCCTTGCTGATCTCCAACTCCTACGTGTTTCTGGTTGCCTAGAAATATGTAGTTCCCTCTCTGTGCTGATCATTGAAGTGTGTTGTTGTCCCTGACTCCCTGAAACTCTTGTTAGAACAGCCTCCCTAGGGCAGGCACGGATGGTCCCCCGACATAGAGGTTGAATCTCCCACGTGAGAGATTTGTGGCTAAACAACTAGTAGACATGATAAGAAGCAAAGCGTACAAGTGAGTGTTTGTTTTGCAAATGTTGAAGATGATCGAAAATGAGAGCCGCTCCTCCTTTTATTACCTTAGGCCTCCTTAGCCTCATGTGGGCCCTTCCATCCACCCATTCAATTTCCCTCTAAGCACATCGAATGGCTAAGTTCAAATTCCCCATGTGGGTGGCCCCCACATTTCACTAGCTACAAAATAAAGTCGAAATTGCCCCATAGTTCCTAAGTCTACGTGTGGGGTCCCATTCCTAAGTCAAAATTGTGCCAAAAATTTGTAGCAACACCCTGTGACTAATGTTTTTGAGAAGGGACATGACAACCCCGCATAGCCTACTGTTGGGAGACAACTAAAATAGTGTGGGCAGGGATCAGAGTGACAAACCCCGCCCTAAGCCAATATCCTAAATGTAATGATGCAATGAGGGAGAAATTGTGGTGGTATGTGTTATCCCTTTCCTTAGCTTACTTTTTCGACCCCATTGGTGCACCTTTTTCTTTAATGATTTATCTTTACTTGGGGCATAGCTTTGGAACCCAAACTTGGTTT
>Ga0181464_1000633_pt1 | contig 16014 bp, 13 predicted proteins | sample InSIn2gowninarea_FD_119074 | JGI IMG/M metagenome (GOLD analysis project Ga0181464, IMG submission 119074) | Clean room microbial communities from NASA Spacecraft Assembly Facility at Jet Propulsion Laboratory, Pasadena, California, USA -... ...
AGCACCCACCAAAATTTGCTCCACCATTTTCTCCACAGAGGCTTGGGCTCTTTTTCTTTTTGCCCTCTTACTCACTAACATCTCTGTCAAAATGAGTTTTACATTCATATTTAACTCAACATACAATTTTTACATTTAATTCATGACAAAGCAAAATAATTAATATGATGTTGTTGTTGAGTGTGTTCAAAATCGCGCAGGGATTTCTGGAGTATGGGCAAAGGTTGTTGAATGAACGCTTGCCCATCTTTGTTTACCAAAGTACATAACTTCTTTAAGTGCCTTTGTTGAGTTTCTAAATGGTTCGCGTCTGGCTTCAATTCTTCTATCTTCAAGCAGAAACGCAACCTGCAAAAATACGTCTGAGAGATATGACTACTGTCAGGCTGTTTATTGCGGTGATTGGGATTATTATTTCCAATAAACTAAAGCTGCAATTTGGTCCATGGTGATTTATGAAACCATGGATATGACAGAGCTTTACCAGAGTCGCCCATCTCCAATTATTCAACGTCATTGATGGATTGATCCTCTGAGACATCATTAATGGACTGATGTACATGTGCAGCTCCCCCTGAGCCATCAGACTAGTTATTATGTTGGTTCGGCACCATAGCAGGTTGTAGTTTCAAGTAGCAAAGGTATTCCTCATAGAGATACGAGGTGAATCCCCACAAGGCCAGCACCAGTGCCATGCCCTTCTCTGCACTGAATTTCTCATGGAACAAAACCATCCCCAGTACCCCAGTCAACGGAATCGTAACAGCCATGATCACACTTGTCTGTCAACATAGAGTTTGCCATGAACGTCACGGCGAAGATACCAATGAACAAAAACTTCCACGTCACTGCAGACCATCCGAGAACCCTGGAATAATCGAACTTCCCCGCACGAAATTCGTTGGCCTCCCTATGGAGAGCTTGGAACTCTCTGTTCATGAGCGTGTCCACTGTACAGAAAAAAATAGCGAAAACATTGTGAATTGCATCTCCTTAACGAGCATATACGTTATTTGGCACTTTGTTTTTCTGTAGGTGAGCTCAGTTAAGGGAATAACGAAACCATAGAGGACAACTGCACCCAACGATAAGCAGAGAAAAACTACTGCATAAATTCGCTTGTAGGAGGTGGTCATAAGTTGTATTCTCAAGACATCTTTCACCTCTGGCTTGCATACACTGCCTCTGCACTTACACTGATTCTTCTGTCAAAGGAAATATGTATGCGTTGTTATTACGGGTCTATTAAGTTCTATTTATTTTTTTTCGACTCGACAGGATAATTATAAGTCAAATTCAATTCGACTTTGAGTGTTATTACAATGATTTCGATTCAACATGTACTTTAACAGGTCTGGGGAGTGCTCGCTTGACTTCTACTGCATTTCCATTCAGCTGATGAAACAGATTTCGGAGAACCTTATCCACAACATATTCTGATTCATACACGACGAAGCCAAATTCTTAACATCTTTGAGTTCTGGGATCATGTATTACTTTGCAATAAGTAATACATGGTATGCTACATATAAATTCTCCATGGAATAAGTAGGAAGAACCAAGAGTTGGGAAGGCAGAAATAGAGCTGGGATTGCAACATTATGGGGTGCAGAGGAGACTTTGTTGTCCTCCCCTTGACCATTGGAGCGATAAGACGAACCCCAGCTTGTAGCGCCGACTCGTTACTCTTTCAAGTCTGTCGTGGCTCGCATGATGGAATGCGAATTTGCAGTGGGTAAAATTATAGTTACCAAATTTGAATTTGAATTCAATATCATAGGTTAAAAATTGGAATCAAAATGTTTTAATTTAAAAAAATATTTTTACTTATTTTTCTAAATTTATTTTGAATTAAAAATTACACTTCACTTCAAAACTTTTATATCTTTCAAAACTTAAATTTAAAATACTTTTCTGATTTAGACAATTATTTATCTACAATATTCATAATAATAAATACAAACATATTTTAAAAAATATATAACAACCTAAAAAAATCAAACGCTCCTCTTAAAATTATCTCACAAATTCTTCACCGTGTAACAGATTTTTCTTTTACCTGTTTTCTCAGCTCTTGAGTAGTAAATTGGTAAACTTTCCCATTTCACTATGATTTTTAAACTTTACAATTTCAGAGTGATTTTTAAACTCGTAAATTTCCCATTTCATTACGATTTTTAATGTTCTTTCCTTATGGATGGACACCATACTAGTGTTGTCCATACTTGTGTTGTCATTAGCATCTCTCTTATTGGATGAGCGATCATCTGTCTTATTGAAGGAACAATCGTCCGTCTGGGTAAACTACGTAACCTTTATTAATTAAACCTGAGAAATGAATAGAATTTTCAGGAATTTTCTATGTTTTCCCTGATTTGGACGAATTTGGTAACTATGGGTAAAACCACAGAATTTATGGAGAAAGGGTTGAACTTTTGGTAACTATGGGTAAAACAGAGTTTACGTTGAACTATGGGTAACTGTGGGTAAAACCATAGAGTTTACGGAGAAAGGGTTGAACTTTTGCGGGACTAACAGTGCTGCCAAATCTCCAACTTCGAATACTTTTCGGATGCGAGCACCCACGGGGAAGGATCCACAGGAAGGAGCAACGTTCTCACTGGCTTCGCAAGGAGAAAGCCACTTGAAAGGCATATTCAAATCTGACATGGCGGTTGGGTTGGAAATATTGTTGTGAGCTAAATCATCACCATAAGATTAAGGAGTCTTCAGCTTAATTAATACTTTTATTATAATTAAATATGGAAAATTTTAGGGGCTAATATTCGTAGGTGGGTTAATTTTCCATGCTTTTTCCAAAAAAAAGATTCGTTAATTTTCATTTTTTTCTAAAATGATTCGCTGATATTTTATAGTACACCATTATTTTACCTTAAAAATCGTTTAAATATTGCAATTTGCATATTAGGGACTAGTAAAATTCGCCAAAGTTTCTAAACTTTAAGATAACTTCTATTTTAAATTTTCCTCGTAATTAAATTACAATATCAATCTTTGCGAAAAGAAGGTTAATAACTCTAATTCTAATTTGAAGATTAAAATGAATTCTATAAATTAATGTCACAAAATGTCAATGCTAATAGCGTTAGTTTATATACGAACTTTTTTACTATATGATACAGTTCCTTTTGATTGGTTTTTTAGTGATTCAAATAAAGATTGGGATCAATCAAAAGGTTGATTGATATAAGGGCTCAATCTAGCCACTGAGAACCAAGATGTTTGCCTCTATTGAAAGAGGACTTGACGCAAAGTTATGATGTAGATACAAAACTAATCTAAAACGCAAAAATCCTATTTCGAATTGGATGAAGAATTATTCGTTCATGCAACCAAGAGCAAAACAATTACTAATTCGATTTTAACATAAATAGCTTATGATGAATATCTTGTTAAAGAAATAGTTCATTTAGCTGATATTGTGGTTGCATATCATGCTACGTTAAGAGATGAATTAAACATAAATGATGAATCACTAACATTAGGAAATAGTTCGCATAATGTTACTGGTAATTAAATCAAAGTAAGATGGCAGATTTTTGAGTAAATAGTTACTCAGAAATCTTATCTTAATAATTAAGAGCAAGAGAAAAAAGATAACATATTTATAATATTGATGGATCAAATAGCTAATCTACAGTATAAGAATTCTTATTGACAATGGTGCACAATATAAATTCAATAAACACAATTTTGTTATCAAGATAAATGCAACCTCTATTAAAAATAATAATTTAAGAAACATGTTCCCTTGCTCAATACTGGATTCAATCTCCAACAACCTCCTTCAAATCGTGAAGTATGTTGATAAAATCTACAGTAGTGCAAACTCTATCCTCCTCACACAGCTCAGACTCAAAAGAGACCCATCCCAATAAATCACATATTTGTGTTTAATCCTCTCCCCTATAGCTCAACATTCCTATTACAATAGTGCCTTTTGAAATTCCAAGTTGCAGAAGAAAAAGGAAACCCCCTCTATGTGGATCGCGACCTCCCTTCTCCTTTCTACATATTTTCTCCTTTTTATAATTTTCATAGCAGTTGAAGATAGAAAATTTCTCTCTCAATCCTTTGTCAGATGTAACCAACCAGCGAAAAATAGTTTGTAACAGTTCGATTTCCCCAATTGAATGGTGTTGATTTGTTTTCCATACCATCTTCATCTCATGAGCTAACTTTAATCTCTTCTAGATGGGTAATTCCATTTTATCTCTTGCGTAGGTGTGTTAGTTCCATTGCTTGACAGATGGAAACTAAATGTGGGGTTTAATGTGTATTCATCATCTCAATTGCATTGACATTTTCCTTTACCGGAAATTTTTCCACGCAATCTACAAATCTACATGCTCGACGTTCAAGTCATGTAGTTGTTTAGCACATGTAAGATTGAACTTTTGTATACATCGGGAAAGCAGGGATTGGAATCTTGGACTACATGGTGTGGATCTAAAGAACAAATGCATATTTGATTGGATAATCATTGAATGGATTTTTTTGGAGTTTCCTGTGGATAAATTTCGATCCAATTGTTACATAAACTGTTGGAAATCGCTTCTGCAGGTGGAGAGATGATGCAAATGGATTTCCAAATCTGACCAAATGTGGAATGTGAAGTGATGTGCCAAGTTTTCTAGATGGATCATCATCTAGTGAAACGAAATGCCAGATGTAAGGTGATCTGGCAACTGAAGGTGCCACATCGCCTTCTTATGACTAATATGAAAATGATTTCCTGAATTCCAAAGGTAGCGAAGATGTGAAAAAAACCAAAAGTGTCAATCATAATGATCAAAACAAACAATGTGCAAAAATATGATCAGAACCAACAGGACCGAAAAACCCAGAGGCAAGTGATAAAGATCAAAGAATTCAAAATTCACCAAAATGCCAGTAAAGAAAGGAGTTTTCCAAAGTGCGAAATGGAGGGTCTGAGGTTGTGGCCAATAATAGACTACTGGGATCTAGATATTCTTGAACAATAGGTTTTCGCATCATCATATCAGCAATTTTTCCTACCAACTGAATCTTTTTAATATCTTTTCTTTTTTTCTTGGTTTTCTAATGCATAGCTCCTTGATAGTTTTTGCAAATATTTGTATTTCCTTTATAACTTGTAATAAAGGAATTTTAATGCAAATATTTGTAAGTTCATCTAGCATATCATAATCTAGTAAAACAATTTTCCTTTCTATTCCTTTGTCAATTTTGAGTCTTTCAGAAAAAAAGGTGGATCTTGCAAAGAAACAGAAGGTTTCTCTATTAGAGAAATTGTAGTATCTTGCTTTATTTGTTCATCCTTTGATAGTATAGGAACATCCTCAGTTAGAGGAATTTTTTCTTCATCAAGATTTACATCTTTATCATGAACTTCATCCCCTTTAGATTTTTGGATGGCAGTTGTTGGTGACTTTTTTTGCAAAACCCTACCAAATCTAAGTTGAACATCATTTAGACCTAATGGGGTAATCATACAATCTTGAAAATTGTGTCCTTTGACATTATAAATAGTTTGTTGATTTTTATTGTTTGGATTTGGAAGTGTTTGGCTAGGTAGCTGATTAGGTTTTTGAGGAAATGGTAATGAAAGTTGTTAATTTGGATTTTGAAATTGAGAAAGTTGAATTGGTTGAGGAGGATAATATTGTTGTGGAAAAGAAGGATATGGTTGTTGAAATTGAAGATATTAAGGATATTTTCCATAAGTATTTTTCGAACCTTGAGCCCAAGATGGATTTTGAGATTGTGGGGGGCAAGGATGCCATGGCATGGCTTCAGTCCAATTGTTTTGTGGTTGTGCATATGATTGAGTATTGAAACCTTGAATTATATTTGATTGTTGATTTTTCCATGGTATTTTAGCAATAAAACAAAGAGATTAAGCTTGGCATGTTCCAAATTCATCTTGAAAAACAACTTTAAGACCAGGTATTGAAGGGCATTCCTTCATGTTATGATTTTTGGCACGTATTACACAAATTTCTATACTATAAAGGGGACATTCTCTTAAGGCATGTGTCTTCCCACACTTAGGAAAGAAAATAGATAATGCAACATTCACAGCTTTTTTCTTGTTTTGTCTCTTAAGGGTATCTAGTTGTTCATTAAGACTCCCTATGATATTTCTTTTGAAATTATCAAGCAAATTGCCTATTTCAGCTCTACTTGCTATTCCAGTTGCAGATTTATTAATTTTGGACATCACATGATCTCTTGGAGTTTTGCAAATTCTAACCTTACCCCTTGAGATATGTTTACATAAATCACAGATTTCTCCAAATGATATTTGTGAAACATCTCACTTTCCCATTAAATTAAGAAGATAAATCCATTCATCTTTGATGGATTTTAACAAAAGATCTTTTAGTGTTTCATCATCCAAATTATACATCTTATCTCTTTTGTTGTTATAAGTGAATATTTCAACTAGATCTTCAAGGCTTTCATCCTCTTTTTGCATCATCTTAAAGACTTCATCCTTGAGGTTATGGGGCATACAATATTCCTTCTATTTTTCTAAGAACATTTTTTTCATTTCATCCCATGTTCTAATTGTATGTGTTCCTAATCCTATAAACCATTTAAGTGCTCCATATTTAAGAATTTTTGGAAACAATTTCAACTTTTGAGGATCAATTAAGTAGTCATAGGTTCTACATAGAACTTCAAACTTGAAAAGAAATTTTTTAGGGTCCTCATGTCTTAAACCATGGAAATTGGAGATAATGGAGGGTGAGATGTTCTTCATTGTCATTGTGGTGTCTTCATCAAAGATGATAAATTCATAAGGATCTGGTTCTCCCCTACCACCTCTACCACCTCGACCTCCACCTCTTCCTCTATTTCCTCACCTGCCTTTTCCACCTCCAAACCTATGTTCATCATTTACATTATGTAAGTCTCCTCCTCCTACCCCTTCCATTGTAGATTCCATAGAGCTAATATAAGGTTCTATGATAGGATTATCTAGCTCTTCTTCTAGTTCCTCTACTAATGGTATATTAAAATAAGTTTCTTCTTCTTCTTATTTTTCTTCACTAGGAACATCTAGTACTTGTCCTAGAAGTTGTTCTGCTATTGAAGAGAGGAAAATTACTTCTTTTGTTGGGGATGTAGGTTCTTCAACTACAACTTCGATAGAGGAAGTTGGTGAATATCTAAGCTGGATTTGAAATCTATGCACCTCAGGAAGTCTATGTCTACCTGCCGATGATGGGATGTGAGTATGGTTGGATGGTGTGGCACTATGAGGTCTAGGTGAAATGAGTGGTGATGTTGGAATTGAACTTCTACCTCTACTTACAAATATACCCCTAGAATCCCTTTCTATATGCATAAATGTTTTTTATCATTTTTCAAGTTATTGAAATTAAAAACACCTAAAAATAATATGCAAGAATGGAATCCTATATACACTTCCCCGCCAATGGCACCAAAATGTTTGGTAAATTAATTGTTCTTAATTTACTTCATTAATTGTCAACCAAGATTCGTGTACTTGTGAAATGTATGTGCACTATATATTCTAGGATTCTTCTTGTGAATTAATTGATCTAGAAATGAAACTAATTCTAAGCATGGACACAAATTGGAGAGTAACTACACACATGTTCTTTCAATCTAAAGTTATATTAAATTCTAATTAACTGAATTGAAATCTACTTCTTTGCAGAAATTGAAAATCTATCTTAAGTTGTAGAATTCAAAACTTTCTTCTAATTGTATGAAAGGAATTTAGAAACCAAATTTCAAGAAAGAAACGATCTAATTCTATTTTGCATAATTCAAAGCATTCTACACTAACTTGCAGAAAGAAACTCTTATACTAAATTGCAACAAAGAAATTCTAGATTAATTGCATGAAAGAGAAATTACCATAAAAGGATTTACTTACAGAAAATGAAATAAAACATATTTACCACTTGAGAATGATTACTTGTGTGTGTATTTATCCTCTAAAGAGTGTTTCATCAACAATTAAAAAGTTGATTTAAGTTACGAAATGATCTGAAAATGGGGCACTAAAGGCTTCTTGTCAAGCTTACAAGAACCTCTCCCACTTCCAAAGCTTAAATATTTCCAATACCTTATGATTAACCAATTGCGGAATTAAAAAGTGCTTGAAAGTAGGTGTATGCTTATGTTTGTTTTTAACTGTTAGTGCTTTAATTTCTGTTGTTTATGCTGATATTTAAATACAGGTGACAGTAAGTAAAGCAGCAAATAAACAAACCCACATAACAGCAATATAATATGGAGTTCACCCTGATATCTTGGGCTATGTCTCCTTGAGCACTAATCAACTCAACTAGGCTCTTTGGGATTATGGCTGAAATATTTTTACAAGCTCCAAAATCAACTCCATTGGTTTACACTGAACCTATGGGTTTAGAATGCCATCTTACCCCTAGCTGTCCTCACTCTGCAGACAGATCCAGGCTTCTCTGGACTAGATTCCTTCAATCAATGCTCTGAGCGATCTTGCTCTAGCTTGCACCAACTCCCTCAGAATTCTCTTAACTGTCTCTGGAATGCCTTCTTCTATCTTCAGCACACTCTGGACACCAGCAACAGCTTGATCATTTCGACCCTTTGTTGTTCTGCAGCTTCACTATGGCTCTTAAAAGTCTGATGTGAGCTCTCTGGCTCTGGCTCTCACTCTCGCTCTTGCTTTTGGCTCTCGCTCTGGCTCTTGCTTTGGCTCTAGCTCTAGCTCTTTGGCTCTGGCTCTAGCTCTCTGGCTTCTGCTCTGGCTCTCTCTGAGCTTCTCTCGGCCTCTGTGTGCCTCTGTAGTTCGCTTGACCTCCAAGCAACTCTCAGCAACCTTCCAGCGACCTTTTTTAAGTCCTCCAGCTCCCCTGGTCATTCGTGCTCTCTGTGTTTTTATCATGCATCAGTTATAGTCCTCCATCGTTGAAGAACCCAACTGTTTCCACAAAAGAATCAGTTTAATATTGCAATGAATCAATGGGCACAGGAAACCCAACCGTTCGGCCTTCCTCCTCCAGAAATGGCCAAATAATGCAATACACAGGAAAAATGTTGAAAACACATGATTGGAGCATTTAAACAAATCTCAAAATGCATTCAATTGCATCTATATCCCTCTCGGGTCCATGTTATCATCACAAATCATGATTGCACAGGCGGGAGGTCAAAAACTCCAAATACAAATGAATACATGGAAAATCCGAAAACCCAGACTTCAAATATTATAGAATTGTGTCTATAAACCCATCGGGTCTGCCTTCTATCGGCATATCGCAATCACTTAGGTGGGAGGTCAAAACCTCAATATATTGGAAATACAAAGAAAATCTAAATAAACCAGATTTAAAATTTTATGCATTCACACTTATAATTCCCATCGGGGCCGCCCTTTATCAGCATATCGCAAGTCACAATCGCAATGTGCATTGGCCCTAGTATTAGGGTTTCGCTGATCGCAGATATCGCCGATTGGCCCATCAGAACATCTGCATATCGCATATCACAGTCACAACAGTCCCGGGGGTCTTCCCTTTGCTCATGCTAATCATCGATCCGTCGATCAAATCCTGACCATTGATCCGCAACCTCTAATCCGACGGCTAACAGTCCATTTCGGGCACATAACTTACACAGGGATTAACCGCCCGAAAAACCTGGTTCCTCTCTCCTTCGTCGTGCCATGCATTAGCCAATGTATGGATTCGAGTGGAGCCCATCCAATACCGCTTACTACTTGAAGCCCGCCCAAAATACTATTTACAACCTTCCTTTCGGAATTCAAAAGGTTTAGTCGATTTTCTATAAGTTCTTCAAGTTCGTTAAAAGCCTTTGCGCCTATTTCAAATCCTTCAACCTTAGTTTATTGCGATGCGATGGACTCTAAGGGATTTTATGTTTAAAAACACATTTTCCCTTAATTCCCATTTATAAGAAATTGCCTCCTTTTCAAAGGATAAAGGCAAACTTCTTTTTGTAATAACTTCATCATCCGATGTCCATTTTAGCCCATTCAAATTGCAGTAGATTCAGAATAAAAAGATCTACACAATGGGACTATTTTCAGGAGAAGCCCTTGACTTTCATTTTCCTCTGTGAGGAACATTTTAGACTTAGAAGTCTATCCAAGATCCATTTTGGATCATGCCTTCCCACTGAAAAGCTTTTGGTCTCCAAAATACTGATATACTGATCTGAACAGTAAATGAGAGTAACAACACCCTCTTATTTCAGCCTCCATACACTTGCATTGCATAGTGCCTCTGAACCAACGCCTTTGACCACTCTCCTTCTTGGATGTGTTGGTCCTCTTGGGAAGAATTGTTTTCCTCCTTGACTTCATGCAGAACTCCTGTTGAGATGATCACAGAAGGTAGTTTGAACGTCTCTGCCTTGATCATTGATCCAAGGTGGCTCAAACAAATGTGAAGCTACATCTGCTTCACAAAATTTTCTTTTGTACCTGTTTGACAAGCTGTCAACAACAACTGTTAACAAAAATACAGACAACAACTGGATGGCATAAACTCCTGCTTCAACAAAAGAAACAAATTTTCACATCTTGCGAACACCTCCATGTCTTACATCTGCATACAAATGATGGACTAGATACCAAGCCCACAAAACATGCCTTTAAAACAAATGACGCTTCAAGTCAAGCATGTAGAAAAGATCTCAAGGATTCTTTTCAAAACATGAAACACTTCATCATTATCTCCATCTTGGAGACCAAATCAACTTTTCTCAAGTCAATATTACATGCATGTTTACAACAACATAATCAACCTTTCAAGTTAATCACACATACATGTTCAAATACAAGGAAATCATCAACATCCCTATGTTCATGCACATCAAGCTTATGCATGCATTTCATCCTTCAACTTTCGCTTAAGCACACTATACTTTCGAAGCTGAAATGAAATATAATGTTGCAACAATAAAGTGAGTCTCCTACTCAACTTTTCCATTCACCTTCTTGGTAAAATTTTGCAACTTGCATTCCATTAACAAAGAAATGCAAATAGATGCATCAAATCAAAAGACATGAAGTCTTTAATTGGATAAGAACTCTAACCATTTCTCACCAATCCATTTCAAAGGTGCTACCATTGTCTGCACATCAGCATCAACATGTGAATCATTTTGAAACACATCAATCATGGAATCTTCCTTTCCATTTCTACCATCTTCTCTTTCCACCTTCTTCAAGTTTCGTGGAAGCATTGTTGGATTCAAAGTCCAACACTTTTCAGCAAGATGTCCTTGCTTATGGCAGTAAGTGCAACACGTGCATCCTCTTGACAGCATGATTTGCCTTGTCCAGTGGACCTTTGGCTTCTTGCTCCCTTTCCTTCAAAAGTTTCCTGTATGTGGCCATTCTCTTTCAACATCTAGAAACATGATGGTTAACCAAACCACAAAAGGAACATGCAATTCTTTTTCCATACTTATATGGAAATTTATCATGTTGAACATAATCAAAAGGAATGTGATTAGAACCAGATTTATACCTTTCTCTTTCACCTGTATTGCCTTCATGAGGAGGTGAACTGAATGAAGAAGTAGCTCCCTTTGGAACACCATCAACCTCTTCAAGGCTATCAGAGTTTCCACAACTCTCTGGTTCAAGTGCATGTTTGTGAACACCTGCTTCTTGCAAATGATGTCTCAAGCTATTTCATTCTCCATGAATACAATCTTTACACTCTTGAGGTAGAAAACCTGAAATGAAACTCCTGCTTGGAACTGTTTCAATGGCCTTCATGGCAGCTTTGGAACTTCCTCCATAAGACTGTCCATAGCCAAGACCCAAATGCTTAGGCCTTTCCTCAACCAGTATTGGCTCAACAATACCTTGTGCATGTTTTCCCAAGCCTTTTCCTTCATAGCCCATCTTGAACATTAACTTGGAACCTATGCCTCTGGTATGTTTTTCAAAAGAACCAATATAAGCATTCTTAGAGCGATTTGAAGACAAACAGGAATCATTTACCTCTTCTTCAAGCTGATACTTGACTAAGGCTTCCTTGGCAACAAAGAGTTGTGTCTCCAACTCATGCATGCTTTTCAAGTTCATATTTGCAATATGAAGTTGCCTCTCCATTCCCTGCAATTTGTCAAAAAGCAACTACTTCTCTTCCTCCACGGAATTCAACTGCTCTCTAAGTATGCTACTCTTCCTTCCATCCTCATACATTTCTCTCACCTTGTCCATCATGATGGACAAGTCTTGCTTCTTGTCTTCATCAAAGAATCTTGTGAAGAAAGAAGAATTTGAGGACTCACTTGTAGAAGTTGTCATTATTAAAATGAACAAAAGAACTTTAAACAAGATTAATAAAGAGCTTATTTAGCAAACTTTTGCAACAAACCTATTGTGCTTCAAGGATTGCCTTGAGGTCCTTTGGGATAAGAAGAATGCCTTCAACCCTTCTTCCTTTTTGTCCTCTCCTAGACTGAGCTATCAGTAGTTTTCCCTTCACCTCTGCAAACTCAAACAATAGTCAGTTTGCAAACAAGCATACAATCAACCTCTGACTATTTAAACACCTTTCAAACAAGCAATCTTTGCTCTGTCAATTAAGCATTTTGATCTAATACCACTTGCTCTGGTATAACCAGCTTTGATATCACCTTCTTTGAAGGTGGGGTTAATCAACCTTATGCTCTGATACCACCTAATCTGAAAATGGGGCACTAAAGGCTTCTTGTCAAGCTTACAAGAACCTCTCCCACTTCCAAAGCTTAAATATTTCCAAGACCTTATGATTAACCAATTGCGGAATTAGAAAGTGCTTGAAAATAAGCGTATGCTTGTGTTTGTTTTTAACTGTTAATGCTTTAAGTTCTGTTGCTTATGTTGATATATAAATACATGTGACAGTAAGTAAAGCAGCAAATAAACAAACCCACATAATAGCAATACAATATGGAGTTCACCCTGATATCTTGGGCTACGTCTCCTTGAGCACTAATCAACTCGACTAGGCTCTTTGGGATTATGGCTGAAATATTTTTACAAGCTCCACGCTCAACTCCATTGGTTTACACTAAACCTATGGGTTTAGAATGCCATCTTACCCCTGGCTGTCCTCACTCTGCAGATAGATCTAGGCTTCTCTGGACTAGATTCCTTCAATCAGCGCTCTAAGCGACCTTTCTCTAGCTTACACCAACTCCCTCAGAATTCTGTTAACTGTCTCTAGAATGCCTTCTTCTGTCTTCAGCACACTCTGGACACCAGCAACAGCTTGATCATTTCGACCCTTTATTGTTCTGCAGCTTCACTATGGCTCTTAGAAGTTTGATGTGAGCTCTCTGGCTCTGGCTCTTGGCTCTCACTCTAGCTCTAGCTCTTGCTCTGGCTTTGGCTCTGGCTCTCTGGCTTTGGCTCTGGCTCTCTCTGAGCTTCTCTTGGCCTCTACATGCCTCTGTAGTTCACTTGACCTCCAAGCAACTCTCAGCAACCTTCCAGTGACCTTTTTTCAGTCCTCAAGCTCCCCTGGTCAATCGCACTCTCTGTGTTTTTATCATGCATTGGTTACAGTCTTCCGTCATTGAAGAACCTGACTATTTCCACAAAAGAATCAGTTTCCTATTGCAATGAATCGGCGGGCACAGGAAACCCAACAGTTCAGCCTTCCTCCTGCAGAAATGGCCAAATAATGCAATACACAGGGAAATTGTCAAAAACATATGATTGGAGCGTTTAAACAGATCTCAAAATGCATTCAATCTCATCTATATCCCTCTCGGGTCCATCCTGTCATCGCAAATCACGATCTCATAGGCGAGAGGTCAAAAACCCCAAATACAAAGGAATACATGGAAAATCTGAAAACCCAGACTTCAAATATTGTAAAATCGCGTCTATATTCTATCGACATATCGCAATCGCTTAGGCGGGAGGTAAAAACCTCAATTTATGGGAAATACAAAGAAAATTTGAATAAACCAGATTTCAAATTTTATTCATTCGTGCTTATAATTCCCATCGGGTCCACCTTTTATCGGCATATCGCAAGTCGCAATCGCAATGTGCAGTGACCCTGGTATGGGGGGTTCGTCGATCGCTGATCGTCGATATCGCTGATTGGCCCATCGGAACATCGGCATATCGTATATCATTGTCGTAACGGTCCCGAGGTTCTTCCCTTTGGTCATGCTGATCACCAATCCACCGATTAGATCCTGACCGTTGATCCGCGACCTCTAATCTGACGGCTTACAGTCCATTTCGGGCACATAACTTACACGGGGATTAACCGCCCGAAGAAGCGATTTCCTCTCTCCTCCGTTGTGCCACATGTCAGCCAATGTATGGATTCGGGCAGAGCCCATCCAATACCGCTTACTGCTTGAAGCGCGCCCGAAATACCATTTACGGTCTTCCTTTCGGAATTCAAAAGGTTTAGTCGATTTTCTATAAGTTCTTCAGGTCTGCTAAAGCCTTTGCGCCTGTTTCAAGTCCTTAAACCTTAGTTTATTGCCATGCGATAAAGGAATGTGATGTGATGGACTCTAAGGGATTTTATGTTTAAAAACACATTTTCCCTTAAGTCCCGTTTATAAGAAATTGCCTCCTTTCCAAAGGACAAAGGCAAACTTCTTTTTGCGATAACTTCTTCATCCGAAGTCCATTTTAGCCCATTCAAATTGCAGTAGATTCAGAAAGAAAATATCTACGCAATGGGACTATTTCTAGGAGCTGCCCTTGACTTTCATTTTCCTCTGTGAGGAACACTTTAGACTTAGAAGTTTATCCAAGATCCATTTTGGATCACGAAATGATTAACTGCTGGAAAGAAAATGAATTCAATAATTGAAATATTTTTAATGCTTTTCTCTTTATGAGTACTCGACAATCAAAATGGGAATTGGAAAAAATGCAACATTAATGGAAACAAATTCTGAAGGAAACTAGAATACGAAGGATAAGCAATGTAAAACAAAACTAAAAATAAAACCTCACAGCTTGACAGGGGGCCCTCCCATGAGTGCAGGTCAGCTAGTGATCACAAAACTTCATGCACTCATTGAGAAAAGCATCTTATATTAAACTAAAACAGAGTATATCAGTCTTCACAGTAAAACAACTATAAAATTCAATATATTCCAAACTTATGTCTCTCGTATCGACTTATATCCTTTATACAAATTTTAAAAAACGATTTTGAGAGTTTTCTGCCTGCACGACATATGTTATTTTGACATCTATGAGATAGATGTGATTTAAAACTCAATCTCTTTATGACTTGCTACTGAAAGAGAAAGTCATAGGAGATTCATCTTGATCCAAAATATAACAACTGAACAAGTCTTCAATCTCGCTCGCTTGATATTGTTATATTCCTCCACTAGATCGCTACATGTCGTTTTCAAAGTTTGACTCCAGATTTGACTTCTAGATTTCTTAATCATCATAGTTTTCCAACTTGTGCTGATAAGTGGCTATCCATATGGTGGACAATTGTCATCTTCAGGTAGTTTCATCCTTTATTTGAAGTGTTTCAACCTATCTAACAATGAACATTTCTACAGAAACTAATGTTATCTATAGAATGTTTGTAATTTCATTATTGTAAGACTATTTTCATTATAATTCATTAAGAAGCAGAGACTCTAATTATGGATGATGGATACCTCTTTGAGAGTTGAACTTGACTTTGAACATGCTGAGATTGCTTCAAAATAGTGATAAGATGTTAGGCCCCTATACTACTAGTGTAGTCTCTTATTATTATTATTGCAACCACCTTATTGTATTGTTTTTCCCATGTAGTCCCCGTGTTGTTATTATTATGCCCCATAGAAGCCTAGTATTGTTATTGTTGTGCCCCTAAAATATTATTGTTATGTAGGCTCTAATTATATTGGGACCCCTTAGACTCCTATATATAGAAAGGAGGTCTTGTCATTTGTATCATCCAAGAATTGTTCATTTGTGTAATGTAAAGGAGGTTTCCCCCTCGAAGAGACTAATTTCTAAGGTGTTGATATTTC
>Ga0181464_1000113_pt2 | contig 16012 bp, 21 predicted proteins | sample InSIn2gowninarea_FD_119074 | JGI IMG/M metagenome (GOLD analysis project Ga0181464, IMG submission 119074) | Clean room microbial communities from NASA Spacecraft Assembly Facility at Jet Propulsion Laboratory, Pasadena, California, USA -... ...
AAGCTATGATTCTCTCTCTTCCTCTACTATGTTGTTTGTATCCTCTAATTCCTTTTCTTCTACTGCCAAAGATGCCTGCATGAAGACTGAATCATCTTCCACTCTCCATCTTTTCCATCCCTATATTATATCAACAAATTCCTCTTTCTATAATCCTGTACTAGATTTCTATCTTCTTCTATTACTACTGGACTTGCTACCATGTTAGTGTTGACTCTTTCTCTATGAAAAATTGAGTAACTGCATATATTGGAAATATATCTGGCACTTTCTCAATTGCTTCCCTAGTAATGCTTTCAGTAGTCTCTCTTGAAGTATCTCTCTTTGATGCCATGGAACAATCACTATTGGAGAGAAGTTCTTGACGAGTGTGGTACTTGTAGGAAAAAAAGGGCACTCATGGCGAGACAACATTATCTCTTGAAAATATAACTTCACAACATGATCAAGAAGTAATTAGGGAATCTGATGAGAAGGATTATGCAATTTTGGCTGACAGGGGTGACTGACTTACCATGGGAACTGCCAAATGCATAGTTTAGTCTGATCCAGGGTTTGGGGGAGACTCTGCATTGTGTAGTCTTAGTGGCCAGGTTGGGAGACTTGCTCTTGGAACTACATAGTGTGTAGTTGGAGCCAATATAGGATAGGCTCTACACAATTCCAGAAGCCAAAGTGAAGGCACTGAGCTCCCACATTGCGTAGTGCATGCAGTGAAGTGTGAGACCTAGGTAAAGGGAGCCCAAATCTACCCATGGGTAGTGTGAAAATCAAGCAGTTCTAAAGGATGATGTGATGCTAGGTACAGATCTGACCATGTGTTAACCCTTGCATGTGAAACAAGTACAGTAATTGATTAAACTAAAGGAAAATGAAGTGTGTGAAGATAGTGACCATAACAATGACTGTTGGTGCAAAAATGGGAAAACACATGCAACAATTGGGGAAGGAAATAAAAAAACTTGAAACAACACTCATACAAGCTAAAACAAGTTAAAATTCTAGAACTCATTCACAGAAACAAGTGAAACAACACTCTCATCAGCTAAACAAAAAAAATTGACAAAAAAAGTGGCAAAAGATGATAAAAGAAAAACTCACTCGGAAAAGTGACAATGATGCTCCGAAGGTTCCTTGATCTCCTTGGGAATGTTATACGTTGATGGTAAAGTGTACAAATGAGCTCTAGAGGCATCTATGACATAGAATTGAGAAAATTTGGATTTATGATGCACATGCTTGAGATCAGGGACTGTTAGCTCTGCTACATACTTTAGCATTTGGAAGACCAAATACTAGCTTGGCCGTGTGTTCACGCTCAAAGAGAGATCACAACAATCTGTTTTCTCCTTCTCCTTCATTTTCCTTATACTTTCATAACCCCACTATCTCCATTGTTTCCTCCAAAACTCGTTATTAGCCTTTTTTCATCAAGCCCCTCGGCGCTAAGGTTTTAAACCCATATAACCGTGCACCTCCAAAAAAAACACTATCGGCCAATCCAGTTCTTCCCCTGTCACATAAATCAGAAAACACGTGCAGTTAAACCCCGCCATCCGATTGTTCCTGCCACATGATCCAATGTCATTCGCTTTCCCTACTGCCGAAACTTACCTGCGCTTTAACCCGCGGGGAAAGCAGTTTCCCTCCTGTCACGTTTGCCACGCATTGCCCACTGACTCACATCGCTCCCCCACATACGATTACCGCCTAACCCCCAATAGCGGTGCGAGTAATATCTCTTACCGCTCAAACCCACTCGCCCCACCCAATAAACTCTGTAAGCTTCTGCGCCCGACAACTGTTGGATCTGACCGCCTGAGACCCAATGGCCCGTGATCTCCTCGCTCTCATATCTCCCTACATCTCTTGCAAGCCAATCTTGGTCGTCCATCTATAAGATCCGATAGCTCACAATCACTTTCACCTCTGTTTCCTCCCAATACCTCCCGTCGAGAGATCTCCACCGTTCATTCGTTTGATCTAACAGACAATTTTCTTCCTCCATCCATCCCAGCTATCCACGTCTATAACCATTCCATACTCTAGAAAGGATGAAGGTGGCCAGCTACCTGCACTTGACGCAGTTACTCTTCAATAACTACATTCAAGAACATTATGGCCGAGAAAGAAAGGACCAGCCTTAAGCAGTTAAATGCATTTATCAACTATGAAAATTCATTCATACAACACTCCACTTGCTCGAGAAGGACAGCAGAGTATCTGAAAAGATCAATTTTGTTCATTAAATCACATAGATTGTAGCAGAGACTCCTTCAGAGAGTTAAGGTGGTTAGTGGTCCATTATGACCCCTCCATGCATAGCACAACAACATATCTTTGTAAACAAACTCTATATATACCTAGAAAAGAGATGTAGTCAAGGTTTATGGTTGTTGTTTTGATGTAAGGTTCAACTTCTAGAGACTGTAACTACTTTGATACTTGCAGTGTCTAGTCTTCATTTTTAGCTAATACAAGCTTCTTTTGGTGTTAATTGCTCACTTTCCATTTTTACTCTGTTCTAGGTTGTGCCAGTTATGCATTTCATGTGCTCTTGATATTTAGCATTAGAGGGGCTGTCATCCCACCTCTGTGTTGAAGTCTAGTGTGTATCATTGAATGTGTTATGCGGGTTTCTGTTTACTTAATGCTAGAGAGTTGTCATCCTATCTGTGCATTAGGAAATAGATTTGTGGACCTCTTTACTAGTTGCAGCCGGCCATCGCATGGTCTTGTGCATCTTCTGGTGTGGTCAGTATTCTCCACGTACACCTAATATTGAAACTATGAGTAATTGGTGGTCTAAAGCCTTGTAGTCTGGGGGTGATCACCCATGTATGGAGTTAAGCATAGTAGAAGTGGTTATCTAGCTTGGACAAGCATCATTCCTTCCATTCATCCATCTCCAACATTTTTTTGAGTTTGTAATGTTCCCGAGTATCTCCGAGATACAACCTAGGAGAGTTTCTTGGGGTGATAACATTAATTGGATCCATTGCTGAGGAGAGGAGGTTGAAGCTCAGTTTCCCTGGGAGATGACATAGTTCTAGATTTTGATGATAGACAAAGACTAGGCACATTTCTTGTTGTAATCATCTATCTGGTGACTCCACAGGAGGAAGACCATCCTTTGGCAACTCCACATTATAGTCCTGGCTTAGTTTGTGAGACACACTTGAAGGAATCCTCAGAAATCACCAGTTTTCCTAGTGCTTGACCCTAAGAAGATTGTTAAAGTGAAGAAAACATCACAGAAAGGAGCGTTAGGATTAGGTAAGCCCAATAAATCTTATTTATCTATGCATGAGGAGTTTTTAGTTGAGAATGCACAATTTGAAGATATAGATCCTAGTATTGTTAGTGAAGAAACACCTGCAGAGATTCATAAAGCTCCTTGTCCATTTAGTTCCCCTTTGGATCTCAATCCAAAGAAAGAATCCCATATGGTCCCTAACATCCTCATGTCTCTGTCATCCATTTCATTTTCCTATACTACTCAATCTGCCAATGTCCTTCCACATATCCCTGTCATGGTAGGCTAGCAAGCTTCCACGAAGATGGAAAGACTTATAGGTGCTAGGTATGGACCCCTAGTCTTCCCTGTTCCTTTGAATGCCATGCCTATAGGAGAGTATAAAAAATATATGCCTACACTCACTAGTATAGAGAGAGTAATAGCTAAAAAACACCTTGAGTCTTTTCATTGTTATGCTGATAACTTAGACATCAGTGAAAATGATGTATGGATGAGAGTTTTTGTCCAGAGCCTTGATGGTGAGGCTAGGAAGTGGTTCAGAGAATTACCCCATAGGTCCATAACAGACATTGAGGCACTGGATGATGCATTTCTGAAGCAATGGCGAGATAGAAAAGACCTGCTCTACTACCATACAGAGTTTGGAAACCTAAAGAAAGAGAATGGGGAATCTTTGCTTGATTTTAATAAAATATTTAACCGTGTGTATAGTAAGATACCACCTGAGGTGAAGCCTACCCCCACCGCTACCAAACTCACTTATGCCAATGCTTTTGACTAGGATTTCTGCCTGCTTTTGAGAGAAAGAAGATGTGCCACTCTAGCTGACATGTAGGATGTAGCACTAGAGGTGGAATCCAATATTATGGCTGCAGAAAAGCTAAAAACTCATGCTGATAGAAGGAGGCAGAGAGGTGAGGCTTCTTCTTCCTCTGCTTCATCCTCAGAGCCCAAATTAGATAAAATGACTAAAATGATAGAGTCATTGGCTGCTGAGATATCTAAGCTTAAGGTTGAGCAGAATTCTGGTAGGACAAGGTTTCAAAACACATTTGCTCCAAGAAACGCAAATCCATTCAAGAGAGAAAACGAGCAAATACAAATAATTCAGAAGGGTAAAGAAGCTAACAAAGATCAAAAAGTTAAAGCTCCTTCTCAAAATGTAGTCATGGAGGAGGAGCAAATTGAAGACGAGGATGAAATTCATTGTATGGAAGATAAAGGCAATGTGCCTTTTTGACATTGGCTACATACGAAGAATCTTTGCTGCAGGAGCAAGACAATTAAAGGTGGGATAGAGAGGTTATTCTACAAGATGAGAAGTAGCAAAGATATAATCTGAGGTCAAATGCAAAAAATGCTAAGGAGAATCCTGCCCAAAGAGCTGTTGTCCAAACAGAGTTACAGAATATCAAACAGAGAAGACCAGCAGCTGACCCAGTCATCCTCAAAGCTCCAATTCAAGAGGTAAGAGGTTCTGAGAAGTTACCTTCCTCTTTCAGCTTTGAGTCAGAAGTCCAGAAGTTAAAAATATCTGTGCCTCTGGTAGAGTTGGTAAAGAGTGAAGTGTTTAGAAAGCCTATCCTTAAAGCTCTTGAGCTGGAAACCACACAAACCTCCACTGACTATGTCAATTTGCAAGATGACAAGCCTATAGTTGTGCTTAGCCCTATTATCAAACTTGCTCATAATAATTCTCCATCATTCTATGTCTCCTTGACCATTCATGACAGAATCCTCCACAATTTCTTACTAGACACTAGGGCCAGCCACGATTTGATGCCTAAAGTTTTCATGGAAGAGTTAGGCATTGATATCACTAGACCATATCAAGACTTATTCTCTTTTGATTCAAGGAAAGTGAAATGCCTAGGATTAATCAAATACCTAGCCATTACCTTAACCCAGTTGCCCATGAAAAGCATGATGATGGATATTGTGGTAGTAGATGTCCCTCCCAAGTTTGGCATGTTGTTGTCCAGAAGATAGATTAAGAGACTAGGTGGGACATTACAGAATGATCTATCTTATGTCAATGTCCTAGTTTTTGGAGGAGAAATCAGGAGATTGTACAGGGAAGCACAGTTGGCGTACATCATCAGTGATGAGAAGAATCCTACTAATCATCCCATACATGCTGTGGACATAGATTTTGGAGCATGTATCCACCAAATAGAATAATCCCAGAAGGCCTCGATGTAGCTTAAGAAACCAATAGTTCAGGCTAAGGAACAACAAGGAAGTCAGGTTTGGGAGATGTTCTTTGATGTAGCATGTTCCAGGGAGACTGCAAGAGCAGGGGTGGTGCTGGTATATCCAGAGCAAGAAAGCACACATTTGTCTTTTAAGCTGGCTTTTCAAGTCACTAATAACATATCAGAATACGAGGCTCTGCTATTGGGCCTTAACGCAGCTAAAGACAAAGGAATCAGAAGCATAAAGGTGTTTGGAGATGCTGATTTGATCATCCAGCAAATAAACAGAACATTTCAAGCAAAGCACCCAAGGCTGAAAGCATACAGAGATGAGGTATGGAGACTCAAAGATTCCTTTGATAATTTCTGTATTTCATATATCCCTAGAGCCAAAAATCAGCTCGATGATTCCCTTGTTGTGTCTTCTAGCTTGTTTATCACTCCCATGCCTCCCAGACTAGTGTATGAAGTCCAAATGAAATATAGACCATCCTTGCCTGATAATATCCAGCATTGGAAAGTTTTTGATGATGATGATGAAGTGAATAGATTCTTACAAGTCATTGGTGAATTCTCCGATATGAAAATTGACCAAGAAAATTAAGCCTTGGAAGAAAGTCCCCAACCCTAGCTTAGAAACAGAATTGGTAAATAAAACATTGTCGAACTACCCAACAATCATATACCTAGGGGTCTGGTTCCATTAGAAAAATTGTTTGACCAAAATTATGTGCCTGATAAGGCTGACCAAAATGAAGATCAATCTGTATTCTGTAAGCATGATATAGGGAGTCCAGGTCAACCAAGATACATAAATCTATCCACTCACCTTTATGCTAACCAGAGTACTGAATACTGCAATTTAATGAAGCAATTTGCTGATGTGTTTGCCTGGGAATATAGTGATCTGAAAACCTATGATAAAAAGATTATTCAACATAAAATCCCTCTAGAGAAAGATACCATCCCTTTCAAGTAGAAGCTGAGACCAATAAATCCTTTGCTCCTTCTTTTGATTGAAAAAGAAATTAAAAAGTTGTTAGCTACCAAAATCATAGTCCCTCTCAGATATTCAAAATGGGTAGCCAACTTAGTGGTGGTGAGGAAGAAAAGTGGAGAGATCAGACTCTGTGTTGATTTTAGAAACTTAAACAAGTGCTCTAAAACAGACAATTATCCTCTGCCCAAGATGGAGCATTTGCTGCAGAAAGTCTCAGGAGCCAAAGTGAAGTCTTTCTTGGATGGATTTTCAGGGTATAATCAGGTTGTTGTACATCCATATGATCAAGAAAAATCTGCATTCACCACTCCTTGGGGCACTTTTATGTATTCCAAGATGCGTTTTCAGTTAATGAATGTTGGAGCCACCTTTCAGAGAGCTATGGATATAGAATTTATGGGAGAGAAGGATAAGTTTTTCCTTATCTACCTTGATGACATAACAGTATACTCCAATAGCCATCAAAACCATTTGCAGCATTTGAGGAAAGTGTTTTTGAAGTGCAGAAGGTTTTGGATTTCAGTCAATCCTAAAAAGTCACAGTTTGCTTTGGAAGAGGGCAAGCTGTTAGGACATGTTGTTTCTATCACAGGTGTCTGAATTGACCCAGAAAGAGTAAAAGCAATACAGACCCTGTCTATCTCGAGATCAAAGAAGGACATCCAGTCTTTTCTCAGCAAGATTATTTTGTGAGGAGGTTTATACCAAATTTTGCAGAATTGGTGAAGCATTTTACCTCCATGTTGAAGAAGGGGTTGGAAATCAAGTGGACTGATTTAGCAAGAAAATCTTGAGTCCATTAAGAAGGCTATTATGGAGGCTTCCACTTTAATAAGTCTGGATTACAGCAAGGAGTTCCATATATTTTCTTTTGCCTCTAATGACATCCTTGCAGTAGTGTTATTGCAAGCAGATGAAGAAGGCTGAGAGCATCCGGTGGCATTTTTCAGCAAAAACTTAAGGGATGCTAAACTGAGGTATGACATTATCGAGAAACAAGCATATGCTCTTATAAAACCTTTGAAAAATTTTAGAGTTTACATTCTGCATTCCAAGATAATTGTGTATGTAGCCTCTGCTGGAACAAAAGATGTCTTAACACAACTAGATGCTGATGGAAGTAGGGCTAAATGGATTGCAAAGTTAATTGAATTTAATATAGAACTGAATCCCACCGAACTTGTCAGAGGTCAGGGTCTTGCCAGATTGTTAGCTGAAGAAAATTGTAGAACATTGGACATAAACCTCATGGGCTCAATTTCAGAAAATGGTCAAACAAAAGAAGAGGAAGCAGTTGAACCAGAGAGAAAGTAGTCGGTGGTAGGAAATCTAGCTTCTTGTGATTGGTACTCTGCAATAGCTAATTTCTTGCTGAAGCTAGAAATCCCTCTAGGCTTAAGCATGAGTCAATTCATAATTATTAAGCTTAGGGCAGCTAAATATTTCATTAATGAAAATCTGCTCTATTGGAGGGACCCATCTGGAATGCTTTTGAGGTGTTTGGACAAAGAACAGTCAATGGAAGTTATGCAACAGTTTCATTCTAGCATGTGTGGAGGGCACCATTAGTGGAAGACTACAACCCATAAAATCCTTAGAGCTGGATATTATTGGCCCTCCTTATTTTCTGATGTATTTTCGTTTGTTAAATCTTGTGACAGGTGCCAAAGATTTGAAGGGAAATAGCAATTGAAGTCCCTACCCTTAAAACCAATACATGCAAAAGGACCTTTTCAGAAGTGGGGCTTGGATTTCATTGGAGAGATCAATCCACATTCTAGTGGCCAGCACAGATGGATATTAGTAGCCATTAATTATTTTACTAAGTGGATTGAAGCAATCCCTACCAGGAAGGCTAATCATAATGTAGTCATGAAGTTTTTAATTGAAGATATCTTTACCAGATTTGGTTTTCCACATAAATTAGTCACAGATAATGCAGTAGCCTTCAGGGAAAAAGAATTGGTGGAAATGTGTGAGTCAATGGGTATTAAACTGGTTCATTCCACCTCATACTATCCTCAAGGAAATGGTCTAGCAGAATCCTCTAACAAAAGCCTAATAAGAATAATCAAAAAGCTGTTAGAAGACAACAAAAAGAATTGGGATTCTAAGCTCAAATATGCACTGTGGGTTAACAGAGTGACTATTAAGAAATCCACATGGAATTATCCATTCAAGCTGGTGTATGGCACTGAGGCTGTATTCCCAATTTAGTTAACTCTCCCTATGGAGAAGTTCTTGCAACCAGAATAGAATGAGGAAGAAGACATGGCACGAAGGATCACTGATTTAGTAGAGGTACATCATAATAGAGAACAACTAGTTGAAAAGTTTGCAGCACATCAGAAAAAGATCAAGGAAGTTTTTGACAGAAGGACAAAGGCAGATAATTTTTAGGTTGGATATTTGGTTCTGAAGTGGGATGCATTGAAAGAGAAAAGAGGAAACCATGTGAATTTTGATGCTTTCTGGACAGGGCCTTTTATTATTTATCAGGTCCTAGGGAACAATACCTTCCCACTGAAAAGTATGGGAGGAGAAACAGTTTTTCACGGCCCAGTTAATGGGCATTTTCTAAAAATTTATGTGGTTTAAGGCCTTTGGCCTTAAAATTGTAAATATGTCATTTTATCAGTTTTAGTGTAAGCTTAGTAGACTCCATGCCCAATGGAACACTAGGAATTTTGCTAATTTGTTTTCATCAGAAAGGCAATGATCTGCAGGTTCTTGAGACCTCACAGGGAGGATCTCATCCCCAAAAGGAGCCAGTGTTATCTCTACTACATACTTTAGCATTTGGAAGACTAGATATTAGCTTGGTTGTGTGTTCATGCTCAAATAGAGATCACAGCAATTTGTTTTCTCCTTCTCCTTCATTTTCCTTATACTCTCATAACCCCACTACCTCTGTTCTTTCCTCCAAAACTCATTATTAGCCCTGTTTCGTCAAGCCCCTCGGTGCTAAGGTTTTAAACCCATATAATCGTGCACCTCCAAAACAAACACTATTCGCCAATCCGATTCTTCCCCTATCACATCAATAAAAAGACACATGCAATTAAACCCTGCCATCCAATCGTTCCTACCGCACGATCCAATGTCATTCACTTTCCCTACTGCCAAAACTTACCCGCGCTTTCACCTGCGGGGAAAGCGGTTTCCCTCCTGTGATGTCCTCCATGTGTTGCTTGCTGACTCGCATCACTCCCCTGCGTATGATTAACACCTGACCCCCAATAGCAGTGCGAGTAATACCACTTACCACTCAAACCTACTCGCCTCGCCCGATAAACTCCATGCGGCTTCCGCATGACAACTGTTGGATCTACCCCCTCAAGATCCAATGGCATGTGATCTCCCCACTCTCATATCTCCCTACATCTCTTGTAAACCAATCTCCACTATGCATCTGTAAGATCCGACGGCTCACAATCACTTTTGCCTCCATTTCCTCCTGATACCTCCTGCTAAGAGATCTCCATCGTTCATTCATTTGATCTAATGGCCAATTTTCTTTCTCCGTCCATCCTGACTATCCACGTCCATAACCATTCCATACTCCAGAAAGGACAAAGGTGGCCAACTACCTGTACCCAACGCAGTTACTCTTCAACAACTACATTCAAGAAAATTATGGTTGCGAAAGAAAGGACCATCCTCGAGTAGTTAAATGCATTTATCAGTGATGAATATTCATTCATACAACACTCCACTTTCTCGAGAAGGACAACAGAGTATCTGAAAAGATCAATTGTTTTCATTAAAGCACATAGATTGTAGCAGAGACTCTTTCAGAGAGTTAAGGTGGTTGGTGGTCCATTATGACCCCTCCACGCATAAGACAACATCATATCTATGTAAAAGAACTCTATATATACCCAGAAAAGAGATGTAGTCAGGGTTGATGGTTGTTGTTTTCATGTAAGGTTCAACTTCTAGAGACTGTAACTACTTTGATACTTACAGTGTCTGGTCTTCATTTTCAGCTAATACAAGCTTCTTTTGCTATTAATTTCTCAGTTTCCATTTTTACTTTATTCTAGGCTGTGCTTGTTATGCATTTGTTCATGTGCTCTTGATATTTAGCATCAGAGGGGCTGTCATCCCACCTCTGCGTTGAAGTCTAGTATGTATCATTGAATGTGTTATGCAGGTTTCTATTTACTTAATGCCAGAGAGTTGTCATCCTGTCTGTGCATTAGGGAATAGATTTGCAGACCTCTTTACTGGTTGCATCTGGCCATCACATGGTCTTGTGCATATGTTGGTGTGGTCAGTATTCTCCACGTACACCAAATCCTGAAACTATGAGTAATTGGTGGTCTAAAGCCTTGTAGTCTGGGGGTGTTCACCCATGTCTTGAGTTAAGGATAGTAGAAGTGGTTATCTGGATTGGACAAGCATCATTCCTTCCATTCATCCATCTCCAACATTTTGTTGAGTTTGTAATGTTCCTGAGCATCTCCGAGATACAACCTAGGAGATTTTCTTGGGGTGATAACATGGACAATAGAGACACTTGGCAAAAACTTCTAAAGATAGCAATGTTCCACCTTTTGGAAACAAATAATAGATTCACTACTTCCTAGGGATGATTCTTTCCCTTTAGTTTTCTTTCTTTTTCATGGGGAAACCTGCCATGAATTTCCTAGAAAGATAACACAATTTTGGGAAGGATTGGGAAACTCTCTAGCTCATGCACTATGCATTTTTTGAGCACATTAGGTTCTGTGCAATTTCTAGGCTAAGTGGATCTAGAATTCCTCTCATGTTTTGTGCAATTTCCTAGCTCAAGGCTAGTTTTCATCTAGTTCTACGCAATTTTTTGGCTCAAGGCTCACAACCAGCTTGGACTGCACAATTCCCGAGAGAAAGCTTTGTTTCCCTCAAGGATTGTGCAGTTCTCTAGGGAAATCCAAAAAATGGGTGGAAACCAAGTCAATAGATCGACTTGTGGATTATATAGTCAATCAAGTAAGAAAAAAAAATCCATGATGAAAATTATGAGGCTCAGTCAAAGAATAAGTACATGGATTAGTGCAAGATGAGATACTACAATTTAGAAGGGAGGCTCCAAAACAAAGCATAGGAAAAATTTTGGAGGGTGGTTGTAGCAACTACAACATTAGCAACACACTCATAGAACTCAAGCTCTCTGTATGGACCTTGTCTCATTTAAAGTGAGTCTAGATATTCCATAAGTATTGTTCAATTCTTCGATCGTGATAACTTCTTCACTAACTTGTGTTAAGGATGTAGTCCCTACCATTATATTTATCGGAAGCACAAATACTAGGCCAAGTCAAACTGAGTTGTTTCTATTGGGGATGAGGGGTATATAGATTCACAAGTAAAATAGCTGATCAGAGTTTTAGTTTCATCTCTAATGTTGCTCTGGAGCCAATAGGCTTGAATAGTACCCCGACAAAGTCAGTTCAGAAGCAAAAGCATTTCTCCGCTACTAGCAAGCTTGGACAGTGACCCGACAGAGTTACTTGCTTCATGTCGTTGTGCCTAAAGTATTTCTCTTCTTTCACCTTTATTTTAATTTTTTATTATTTTAATTTTCAAAGAACTATGCATAGGCACTTTATATTTCATGAGGCAGAAGACAGATCCTGACTTTTTGAGAGCAGGAGAGGTTGTCCCTTCAGAGATAGATATTTATATATATGGCTGACATACTTATTAAGGATTTCCTCCTATCCTTACTCTACTTGACTGAGTTGACAAGGGTTAACTGAATATAGAAAAACCGAATAGAGTAGGTGGTACTAGTTTAGAGTGCAAGCATCATGATTTCACCAGGACTCTCTCTGAAAGGGATGTATTTTCCATCAGGGTACCATCGACTGGAAGAAATGCAATATTCACATGAAGAGAGGGAATATACAGACAACCAAGTGTTGATAGTTGTACAAGTTCCTGTTGGATTTTGCATTGATTATCCATGAAGCCAAACACGGTTTGAAGAAGAAACTAACCTACGGGTGCAAAAGAAAGAAAGAAGAAAGAGGAAAGAAGCAAGACGAAGTGAAACACATTAATAAATTCAGAGAACAAACAAGAAAGCCAAACACTACTCCTACTCCTAGCCTAAGAAAAGTATAGGCCAACTCACATGAAGTGATATTTCCAATGCAACCATTGGCGCATTGGTTGGCCATGTAGGTGAAAGCATGATTAACAAGAAAGATATGCAAACAAACCTATAGAAAATAAAGATAAAACAATAAAAACCAATATGTTTGAAGCTTGAATGAATGTGTTATCTCAAAATCAAACCCTGGAAGGTTGCAAACCAAGGAGACTTCAAGTAACTGTTTCAAACCAATCTTTTAGCTAAGGCTTAGCCTCCTTAGCCTGAGAGGGCTCTCTCAAAGGATTAAAGGTTTTGTGATTATGATTAAGATGGCTAACTCTTTGTGAAACAAATAGGAATGAGGCTGGTGAAATCAACATTAAAAAGCATCCATTGGGCTTATGGAGTCATATGTCATTTAGCATTAACAGTAGAATTGGCTTAGCAATAAATTCAAGGCATTCAGGTTTCAATATAAACAGAGTACACCAAACACAAAAGGATAGTCTATAAGTATATGAAGGAAATTAGAACACTGCAAGTGATTTCTAAGTAATCAAATACTCATAATACTATAGACAACATGAAAATACAACAAGAGGAATTCATATATTGAAGTCTCTATGATTCTTGAGTAGCAGAAGCCAGTACTGTATTACCAAAAGAAACAGAGTCTTTACATAAGCTTAACAATAGAGCTTTTTTACATAAACTTCCAACCCCTATTACATTTCCTTTTCTTCTATATATAGCCTCTTTCTATCTGACCGAGATTCCTCCTTAAACATTAGGGGAACTCGAAAGCTACTTCTAATGACACCTATTTAACTTTTAATTGCCTATATTAAATATAACAAACTGCAACTAGACTTTCTAGAGTTGTAAATCAAGTAGCTCTCTAACTCCATATTATGCTAATAATAGCTTTGATTACAATCATTCTCGTTCTTAGACATATGGCTCCCTTTTTTAGTTTGGTTGTGATGGATCTTTAAGGCTCCATGTTTTTCTTCAATGTTACATCTTTTCCATTTCCCTGAAACATAGGAAACTACCCCTGTTTATCAGCCTTTGATTTGCCACAAAATGTTCGAATCCAAAGAAGCCTGCCCTTTATCTTTGATTATCCCAAATATAATGGATTGCCATGTCCTTGATGTGTTGTCCACCTTTTTCATGTATGAAGGCAAAAATTCCTCCAAGCTGTTTGACTTATCCTGAACTGTGGTAAATGTGTTTAATTTATGACAAAAATTTAGGGTTGGATTCGAATGCCTGTTTCCTCCACCTGTCTTTACCTTGTTGAAAGTTGCTAGCTTTAGATTATCCCTTGTAGATATTTCCTTTTCAAAATTCTCGCTTGTGTTTCAAAATTGGTTGACTGAGATTGGATTGTGTAGTTTCAGCAGTTTCGTAGTGCGCTACAAAACTGCTGAGCGTTAGTCCTTATCTTCAGCAGTTTCGTAGCGCGCTATGAAAATGCTGTGTTGTTTCAAAAGACACAGTTTCAACCAAAATTTTACCATTTTAAGCCTTTTGCTATTTTAACATTCTTTCAACTGCTCCAAAGCCCTTTAAAATTTAATGGAAATGTATGATTCTTCAAGGAAGATTATACGAAGCAAAACCATCAAAATTTGAGACATAGCCTTACTTGAAGTGAGATTTCTTTAAGGAGATTCTTTCAACTGGCTTAACTGCATCTTTAAATCTTCAATTTGTTTCTTCATGACTTTGATCCCAGATCTGAGGTTTGTATTGACCTTTCTAATAAATTGAGCTTCCTTTATAGCAAGAACAATCCAGCTAAGGAATTGAACATTACAATCAACCACCTCGGGAATTTGAAATGTTTGGTCTTCCCACTGAGCTTGCATTTAGTTGAAATAAGCCTCCTTAGCTACAAATTTCCTGGCATCTTTGTTCAACCTAACAATTTCAAAGTTTGCCATTTCCAATTTCCTTTTCAAGTCTTCCACACTATCTTCCTCTTGAATGGAAACTAATTTGCCTTTATCCTTTCTTTCATGAGGCTGTGTCACCTCCCCTGTTTCTTCTACTCTTGGCAGTACCTCCTCTATTTGTTTAAACTTCCTCGTTATGGGTCTCCATGGTTTGACTACAAATTGATCAACCTGATCATCAAACTTTAGGTTCTTTGAGGCTTTGACTCTTTTAGTGTTGTCTTTTCCTGACTCAATCAACTCTGCTTGAACTAGTGGAGACTCTTCAATGTCAATGGCTTGCAATAATTCATTAAAGTCTCCCTTTGTTACAAGGCTTTCTTCAATACTTATTGACTTACCTTTTTCTTTAGCCACCTGGCTCCTAGTCCTTCTTCTTTGAATTCCTTCACCTATGCTTGATTCATGTGCAGTTTCTTTGACCTGAGCTTTCTCTTTAAGGGACTTCTAGGGTGTATCCTGGATAGTCAATGGCTTGGTGGATTCTCTTACTTGTTTCCTTGCCTTTAACTTTGAAAATCTCTTGGATCTTGTCTCTGCCTAATGCCTAGTTGTTGTTGGAAGATCTTTTGCAGCTTGAGGGCTGAGATCGGTCTCGTTCTTGAAACCAGACATGAAAATGAATGTGTTCCAGTCCCTACCTACCCTATGAAGTTCATGCAAAACAATCAACTTAACCAAGCCATGGTGGAACAACGAAGTTTCACATGTTTCTTTTCTTAGCTGCACCTTGTCATACATTTTGCTTAAGTTGTGGAACAAGTAAAAAGGTAGATCAATAGATGTCTTCCCTGTGAAATGCAACAGAATTTTAAATTGTATGAATACACTCTATTATATCTTCCTTCACAGGTCAGGCACTTCTGTATATAGGTAAGAAAATGAGCATATGATTCTTTGACATAACTTCTAGGAACGGACTTGCTTAAATCTGAGTTAATGAACTCGTGTTTTAAAAATTCTTTGCATGGGTTCATATCAAATTTGAAATTCTTGAACCAACTTTCTTGCCCTCTTGGAATCTCTGTCACTGTGGATATCATGTCTGGTGAGACCTGCAATTCTAGCATACCAACCTTTGAGTTTAGTCTTGTGAAATTCAAGGAAAATTCCTTAGTAACTTGTGCATGACCTCCCTGTAGCTTCTTGCAAAAATTCCAACATCCAGCTTGTTTGAATGCATGCTCAACTTCTCTATTCTTCAAGGTTATATCTAAACCTTCAAGCTCATTTCTCAAACATTTGCCTGATCTGTGGTCTTTCCTTTCTGCTAATCCCTCCATGAAGGTTTGAAACACTGTCACTGCTCAAATTTCAGTCTCTGCCTTGTTTGAATGGCTGCCTCGCTTGAACTATGGATTCAAATAGAAAACTTGCAGTTTTGTCACTCATGCAATGAATATAATTATTATTCAGATTGTGAATACCTGGATTTTCTTGGAACTTGCATTCCATGTGTACCAACGTACCTATGGACTGTAATAAAGAGGATAAGTGGTTGGAGCGGTT
>Ga0181464_1000636_pt1 | contig 15981 bp, 12 predicted proteins | sample InSIn2gowninarea_FD_119074 | JGI IMG/M metagenome (GOLD analysis project Ga0181464, IMG submission 119074) | Clean room microbial communities from NASA Spacecraft Assembly Facility at Jet Propulsion Laboratory, Pasadena, California, USA -... ...
TGTAGCAAGTAAATCAACTAAGCATATAATATGTCAATATATTTCAGATCTTTCATATCTGATTCTTCTCCTTTCTCCCTGGTGCACACCTGTTTGAGACCAAATCATTCATAGACAACACAAAACTTGCACACATAACACTTTAATCTCCATCTCATTATATAGCTTTAGCCTTAGCCAATACCTTAGGCCAATCCCTTAGTAATGTCATTGGTATTATTTGATGGGATCAACTAATCGTTATCGCACTCATTACTATGCTCCAAATACCATGGTAAAGACCACTGGTATTCAATTTACCATGGTGCAAATTCTGTACGCAAGTTTTCTTCATAGTACCCACATATGTAAGTGACCTTTTTGCATAGGATCTACATATAATTTCCCAAAATTTATATTCAACATCCACCTGATCTGTCATTTCTTTGTTCATCACTTTGGTAGCATCTATTTCAGCCTGCATAATCATGTTGTTATCATAATGTTGACATCTTTGTCAAATAGGTTGCCATCAAGGACAACACATTAGCCATAATTCCAACATTTCATTTATTGGTAAAGGGTCATATTTTCTCCATAGTAAAGAAATGAGAGAAGAATCAGATATGAAAGATCTGAAATATATTGACATATTATATGCTTAGTTGATTTACTTGCTACAAATGTTTAATATTGATGAAACTATGATGCTATGATCTAAACAATTTATTCATAAGTTTGTGGCATTAACAGTCAAGGTTGCAGAGAGTGAAATTGTGTTTGCAGCAAAAAAATTTCAGATCTATATGCAGGTATGTTTGGGCATAGTTGCGTACATACATGGATCTACCTTTGAAGGGTTGTATATAGATTCTGTTAAATAATTTTTCAATATGTGCATATTTGTACGTGGGTGTTATATATGGAAAGTGCATACATACGTGAATATTATTTATAAAGGTCGCATACATAAACCAGGGTTTGATTTGCTAATATATGTTTACATATATGATGGTTGATGTTTACTGTGGATGATTAGTTTACTTGTTGTTGTTTTTCGATGATGTATTTATTATAGTTGAAGTGACTTGGTTGAATTGTTCAAGGTTAATGGCACAAAATTATAGGATCTATAATTGATTCAGAAAATTGTGATTGATTCTGTGATCTGTCACTGGTGAAATGGTTTGTGAATGACTCAGCGATTAATGATTTCAGTGTTTAGTATTATGATAACAGTAGGCATGTATTATACAGAGAAAGAGCGTATATACACGGGTTTTATTCATTGAAATTGATACACAATTTTATATTTATTTCTTCTAGTTGGGTTCTGCATTCAATGTCTTGATACTTCAAAATTTCAGTGGATTTATAGTGTGATAGTGTTTTAAATTCAATGTTTCAGTTTGTTTGGGTTTATGGTTGATATGGGTCTAGTTTGAAACATTCTTAAAAGTGGTCCATAAGGACCTGAGGGTAACAGTCCTCAGGAAGGGGGTTGTAGCTCCCTTCTAATAGGTGCTGGAAAATGAGAGAAGGTTGTAACCTTCTGCAGGTGGGTACTTGCATACTAGTTAGAGTTTGCGCTAGTACAAGATTGTAAGAAGTTTTCCTTTTAATAGAAGAAGAAGGCAGAGATGACGACAGTGGTGGTTTTCTCCCACATTGGGTTTCAACCTAAAATCCTAGTGTTCGTGTGTGTTGATATGGCTCTAGTAGGTTGACGATCTATCTGCTTCTTACTACTCATGATTACTATTTAATTGATGAATAATGAAGTAATGATGCATTGATTAAAGATGAACAAATGATGAATTAATGTTAAATTAGTTATCTGGATATATGCAGGTTGCATCAATGACATTGCCATACATATACTTGTTTCCTTAATAAGTGTGTAAAATACCAATTCACCCCCCCCCAGTCTTTTTCCTAACATTTGGTATCAGAGTAGGTCCCTCAGAAGAAGCTTGACCGCTTGATGGGAGATCCATCAAGATGAGTAATCAAGAGGGAGTATCTTCTATTCGGCCACCCTTGTGTAATGGAACTAACTTGGTTTTTTGGAAGACTAGAATGAGAGCATATTTGCAATCACTTGGAGATGATGTTTGGGAAATCGTCGAAAGTGGATATCATTCTCCATCCTCCATCCCCACAGATGATGCATGGAAGAAACAGTATGAGACCAATGCAAAGCCAATCAACACTCTCTTCGGCAACTTGGCCGAATCAAAATTTGTAAAGCTCATGCAGTTGAATACCAAAATAGCTATACGGGACAAGATTATCCGGAGCTATGAAGGTGACAGTAAGATAAAGAGCACTAAACTTCAAATGTTTAGAATTAAATATGATACTCTTAGAATGCATGATTATGAAAGTATTGCCCGTTTTTTCCTTAGGTTAGATGAGATCGTTAACTCAATGAGAAATCTTTATGACAAAGTAAAAGATTCGATGGTTGTTGAGAAAATTCTAAGATCTCTAACCCCAAAATTCAATTCAAAATTCTATGTCATTAAAGAAATGCAGGACTTGAAGAATCTCACTATTGAACAACTCCATGGGATATTAACGGCTTATGAAATGAGAAAAGGGGGTCCATCAGATATCAAAGAAGCAACATTAAAAGCTACTTATAAAGGAAAGGAAAAGGAGGAGCTTAAGGAAACAAGTTACAAAGAAGAAGCAAATTCCGTAAAGAAACTCCAAGTAGGAATTGGTAAGTTTAGAGGTAAGCTTACTTTCAATTTTTTTTCCTATGGAAGAGTTGGTCGCTACGCTCCTAAATGTCCTTTTATAAAATAATGAAAAAGGGAATTTTAGAGGAAGGTTTGATAACAATAAAAAAAATTATAGACACGAAGATAGTGAATATTCTTCCAATAATGAGGATGTTGAATCTTATCAAGAATATCAATTGCTTATGGCATTTGAAGAAAATTGTGTAGATGAATTTGATGATGTTTTTATGGATTATATAGAAGAAAAAGATACTCTCATTGAAGAAATATCTCAACTAAAAATCCATTTAGAAGACACTAAATTAGCTGAAGAAGTTTTGAAGAAACAAATTGTAGAAAAGAAAAGGCATAATGAAAGTTTAGAACTTGAAATAGTGGGTCTAAGAAAGGAACTTGAGAAAACAAAGGCTCTAAATATTAGATTTTATAAAGGATCTGAGACTTTAGAAGAAATCATCAAAGTGTAATGCTCTTCTCTAATTAAAATAGGTATTGGATACAATGGTGAATCATCACAAACTATAAAATCTTCTTAAATAGGTACAGGAAGCTATGTCAATGCAGTAAAAGGAAGTAGTCATGAAAATTCTAGCTCTCGGCAAAGGAGTGAAGGATAAAATATCTCTCAAGAAAAACAACCTTTCCACAATCAAAGGGGAAGTTACTCAAGAATATACTATACTCCCAGGTATGTGTACTTCAATGGTCAACGCTTCACTTGTCGTAATTTTGGTCATAAATATGTTCAGTGTGTCGCTTATAAAACTATTATGACTAGAGAATCTAGAAAACAAAATAATGAGATTGGGGAAAATAAATATTCTTATAATGTTTTATAACCTATTCAAGATGAAATATGAATGTTATTTTGCAATAACTTTGGTCATAAATAAATTGAATGCAGAAGCAGAATGGGACCATCCCATTAGCATGAACCGAAGACAATAACACCCAAGGTATGGAAAAAGAAAACCATAGACTCTGAAAATTGTGTTCTAGCTTTGTATGCAGGAGATCAAGAAAATATGTGGTACATTGACAACAGATGTTCAAATCATATGATAGGTAACAAAGATAAGTTTATGTCTTTTAATGAAATAAAGAAAGAAAAGAATGTAACCTTTGGAAATAATTCACTTGTTGCTATCAAAGGGAAAGGAGCGGTGTTGTTAAGGAAAAAGGTTAAGGATGGAAATGTTTTATTTGTTGATGGATTAAGACATAACTTCTTGAGTGTTAGTCAAATGTGTGACCAAGGGCATGAAGTTGTTTTCAGATCAAAAAACTATGTGGCAAGAAATATGAACACAGGTAAGATCATAATAAAGGGAACAAGAACTCCAGGAAATGTTTATGTCTTGGAAGGTGGCCAAGAACATTGTTACTTAAGAAAATATGAAGAAAGTTGGCTTTGACACAAAATATTGGGACACATTAGCTTTTCTCGATTGTACAAATCAAGCATAACAAGAGCATTTCGTGACTTGCATAACATCTCTCCAACTGAAAATAACATCTATAAATCATGCCAATTTGGTAAGATAACTAGAGTTCATGATCCAGGTGGATATTGACGGCCACTTGCCTATTCCACCTAGACCTCTAGTTGGTTTCATTTGTTTCCTTGTTTATTGCAGCATTTACTATTTTTAGCAATTTTTCAGGTCCTAAACTTCCATAACAGTTTTGACCCCCTAAACAACGTTTTTTTGAGGTCCACAGTAGGCCCATAGCCATAGGCAAGGGTATATCGCAAATCTTGTAGTACTCAGAGAGATATTTCCAACAAGGTATTGTACACGCTAAATGAAGATAATATGACCAAGTTATGACCCTGGGAAGTTGGTTGCCCAACTAACCCCATTGGGGCCCACAAACTCTTGGTATTCCATCTCTTGGGGTTAGGGTTTTGGTTGTTTAGGGGTTTCACTTGTTTTTCAATAATAAATAGCCCTTGAGCCTCATTGTAACACAGTTCATAGGCATGTATCTGCCACATCTCTTCTTAGTGATAAGCTACCAACACCCAAGCTAGTTTATTTCCATTATGTTTGTAAGCATATTTCAGTATTTGGTATTAATAAAATGAAGTGTTATTTCTGCTAGATCTTTGTATTTATGGTTATATCTATAATTTGTTGCATTTCTATTTAAGTTCAGATTAGTTCATTTTAATGCTAAAGAAGGTACTTCAAGTAAGCCACTTGAACTTATTCATACTAATCTCATATTATTCATTGATTATTTTACAAGAATGTGTTGGATTGGCTTACTAAAGTATAAATATGAAGCATTTTATAAATTTAAAGTATTAAGGCTCTTGTAGAAAATGAGTTAGACTTGAAAATCAAATGTCTTATATCTGACAGAGGAGGAGAGTTTATATCAGACGAGTTTTTTAATTTTTGTGAACAACGTGGCATCAAGAGACAATTTTCTATAGCTAAAAATCCTCAACATAATGGAGCAACAGAAAGAATAGACAGAAAAATCCAACAAATGACACATGCCATGCTTGATGAATCAGGAACTCTGCATACCTTCTAGGGGGAAGCAACACATACAACCATGAATATTCTTACAAACCTCATCTTCGAGTAAACAATGATAAAACTCCATATGAACTATGGTTTGGTAAGCCTCCAACTATCAAACACTTTAGAATTTTTGGAAGCAAATGTTACATAAAGAACAATGATGATAAGCTTGAAAATTTTGAATCTAGAGCTGATGAAGGAATCCTTCTTGGATACTCTTCTAGAAGCAAGAGATATAAATGCTATAATAAAAGGCTTCGAAAGATTGTTGAATACATAGATGTTGTACCAAAAAGGAAGAACCAACAGATAACGAACCCCTCCCTACTACAAGCCAAAATGTTGTAAGATAAGGAAATAGAGCAGCATAAGAAGAAAGAAATGAAGATACAAATACATCAAAAAGGACACCTTCAAGGTATGTTTATAAAAATCATCCTGAATCTGAAATTATAAGTGAAAAGGAAGCATGAATACAAACTATAAGAACTCTTGTTGGAACTTCTAGTTATCTAGCCTTACTATCCACAATTGAACCTCAAAATGTGAATCAAGCAAGAAAATATGATTGTTGAGTTAAGGTAATGAAAGAAGAACTTGATCAGATAGAAAAGAATCATACATGTGAATTAGTACAAGGCCTCGTGATAAAAATGTTATTAGGACAAAATGGGTGTTCAAAAACAAACTGAACGAAAATGAAGATGTAATTCACAACAAAGAAAGACTTGTATGTAAAGGCTATGCTCGATAGGAAGGGATAGACTTTGAAGAAACATTTGCACATGTAGCTATACTTGAAGCCATAAGAATGTTTCTTGCATTTCCAAGTTTTCATAGCTTTAAAGTATATCAAATGGATGTCAAATTTGCATTCTTAAATGGGGATATAGAAGAAAAGGTCTATATAGAACAACCATAAGGGTTCATTCTTGGAAATAATAAAATTCTTGCGTGCAAACTTAAGAAAGCATTGTATGGATTGAAACAAGCTCCTCATACATGGTATTATCGTCTTGACAGGTACCATCAACAACAAGGATTCAAATACGGGCTTGTAGATAATAACCTATATATCAAGATGAATAAAGATAAACTTTTTACAATTGATGTTTATGTAGATGACATCATATTTGGAAGTAATGTAGAATCTATGGGTCAAGGATTTGCTTCAGTTATGCAACAAGAATTTGAAATGTCTCTACTTGGTGAACTAACATACTTTCTTGGTCTTCAAGTTCAACAAACTGAGAATGGTACCTTTCTTTCTCAAACCAAGTACCTTGAACAGATTTTGAAGAAATATGGAATGGAAGAATACAATCCGGTATGCACACCAATTGTAACAAGATTCAATCTTAGTCAAAAAGATGATTCTCCTTCAGGCAATCAACTATAATATAGATCTATGGTTGGTAACTTGCTCTACCTTATAGGTACAAGGCCATACATTATTCATGCAGTTAGAATTGTTGGATGATTTCAAGCCAATCCTAAGGAAACTCATCTCCAAGCAGTTAAAATAATATTCAAGTATCTACAAGGAACTCAATATTTTGGTCTATGGTATCCCAAAAATGTAGACTTTTCACTTCATGTTTACACAGGCGCAGATTGGGCAACTAATATTGATTATCGTAAGAGTACTAGCGGAGGAGCATTTTATTTGGGACCCCACTTGGTGTCATGGTTCAATAAGAAACAAATATCCATCGTTCAATCTACTGTTGAGGCATAATATGATGTTGTTGCATCTTGTTATACTCAAATTATATGGATGATCCAAACATTGCAAGACATTAAAATCACTTGCCCTCAACATGTACCTATTCTCTATGACAATCATAGTGCCATAAGTATCTCTAAAAAACTTGTCATGCACTCAAAAACCAAGCACATTCCAATCAAATATCATTTTATAAGAGAACAAGTGCTTGAACAAAAGGTCAAACTAGAGTATGTTCCTTCAAATAAATAAGTTGCAGATATATTTACAAAACCACTTCCACATGCTTCCTTTGAATATCTCAGACATAAATTAGGAATGGTTCCTACTTCATCACTCTGCTAATTATTCTGACAATTATTTCATGTTTAGGGGGAGTTTATACTGTAAATTACTACAATTTAATTTTTGTACGCGGACAATGTGAAAGACAGTCATGTATGTACACGGTTTTTGCGTTAGACATATGTGTATACATCTCAATGATTGGTAAAAATGGCACAGATTCAGGGGGAGCCTCCTCTATGCATTCATCATTATGGTCTTTTGCTATTGACATTGGTTTGCTACATTCTGTTGGTTCAAGGGGAGCAACTAGTATAATTAAATCTCCTTGTTGGCATTATGGTTCCATAAGCATGTCTTGTTGCATATCTTTGCTCATGTCTGGATACTTCTACTGTTGCTGCTAAAATTTCTATATTGTTGTTATATTTCTACCATCAAATATTCATGTTGCGGGTTTTTATATGATATATGGAGGTTGCTAATAGATATCATTGTTGAGGTCATGGTTATTGATGTAAAGGTCATGTAAAGACTCATGGTATACTCATTGTAATCTTAGTCATGTATGGGATATTAGGATCAAATCATTCTTTGTATGTAAACCCATTATTTTGGGAAATTGATGTGATGATGAGTAAAAAATGGCAACCCCCATGTTTGGGTATCTGATGTAATAATGAGTCATTGATGTTATGAAATATCATTTCTTTGAGTCCTTTGGATATATTAGCACATGCTTAGGGGGAGCATGTTCAGTATGCAATTTCTACAAATGGGCTCTACATTTAGAATTTGTCATCCCTTTGCCCTTGATTTCAAAGGGGGAGAGAAGCTTGGTGTTTGGGAGAAGAATGCTTGGTAAGAAGCCTTGGTATTTGTTGGTGTGTTTGCAGGTGCTTGCAAATGGTCAGATGGTGACCAAACACCAAAGAGATTGCCATCAAGTCCAAAGGGGGAGATTGTTGACATTATGGATAATGTGTTGTCCTTGATGGCAACCTCCTTGATAAAGATGTCAGCGTTATGATAATAGGATGATTATGGAGGTTGGAATAAATGCTACAAAAGTGATGAATAGAGAAATTATATATGATGGATGTTGAATATAAAGTTTGGGAAAGTATACGTGGATCCTATGCAGAAAGGTCGCATACATATGTAGATACTATGAAGAAAAGTCGCGTACAGAATCTGCACCATGGTAACTTGAATACTAGGGGCCTTTACCATGGTATTGGCCCATGGTAATGAGTGTGACACTGGTTATTTGATCCCGTCAAATAATACCAACGACATTACTAAGGGATTGACCTAAGGTATTGGCTAAGGCTAAAGCTATATAAGGAGATGGAGATCAAAGTGTTATGCGTGCAAGTTTTGTGTTGTCTATGAATGATTTAATCTGAAACAGGTGTGCACTAGGGACCAAGGAGAAGACTTAAATTTGAAATATATTGACATATATGCTTATTTGAATTTACTTGCTGCAAATATTTAATATTGATGAAACTATGATGCTACGATATAAACAATTTATTCATAAGTTTGTAGCATTAACAGTCAAGGTTGCGGAAAGTGAAACTGCATTTGCAGTGCAAAATTTTCAGATCTATACACATGTATGTTTGGGCATAGTCACTTGCATACGTGGATCTACCTTTGAAGGGTCGCGCATATATTATGTGAAATAATTTTTCAGTATGTGCAGATCTGTATGCGGGTGTTATACATGGTAAGCACGTACATACGTGAATATTATTTATAAAGGTAGCGTACATAAATCGAGGTTTGATATACTAATATATGTTTACAGATATGATGATTAATGTTTATTGTCGATGATTGGTTTACTTGATGTTTTCTGTCGATGATATCTTTCTTATAGTTGAAGTGACTCGGTTGAATTGTTCAAGGTTAATGGCACAAAAGTGTATGATCTATAATGGGTTTAGAAATATGTGATTGATTCTATGATCTACAACTGGTGAAATGGTTTGTGAATGACTCAGTTATTAATGATTTCAGTGTTCAATATTATGAGAACTATACACAGGTATTATACAGATAAAGCGTGTATATACGCATGTTTTATTCATTGTAATCGCACACACAATTTGATATTTATTGCTTCTGGTTGGGTTTTGTATTATTATCTTGATACCTTAAAATTTCAGTTGATTACAGTGTGATAGTGTTTCAGATTTGGTGCTTCAGTTTGTTTAGGTTTATGGTTGATATGGGTCCAAATGGCTTATAGGTTGATTTTATGATTGTTTGATAGGTAGATGCAATGCGAAACATTTCGAAAAACTACCCACAAGGATTTGAGGATAGCAGTGCTTAGAAATGGGGTTGTAGCTCCCTTTTAGTAGGTGTTGGAAAACGAGAAAAGGTTGTATCCTTCTGCAGGTGGGTGCTTGCATATTGGTGCTAGTACCAAATTGTAAGAATTCTTCCTTTTAATAAAAGAAGAATATAGAGATGACGACAACGGTGGTTTTCTCCCACATTAGGTTTTATCCTAAAATCATGGTGTTCATATGTGTTGATATGGCTCTAGTGTGTTGATGATCTATCTGATTCTTACTTCTTATGATTAATTTCTGATTGATGAGTAATGAAGTAATGACGCATTGATTAAAGATGAACAAATGATGAATTAATGTTAAATTAGCTATTTAGATATACATGGGTTGCATCAATAATAGTCGTGTATACACACTTGTTTCCTTAATAACAATAGCGTATATAAATGACAATAAGAAATTGAAAAATTGAAGTGTGTAAAATACTGATTCACAACCCCCCTTCCACACCCACACACACCCCCCCCCCCCACCACAAGTATTTTTCCTAACATGAAAAATATAGAGGTACATTAGAACAAATCTCCATACCCCATCGATCCACACTTTTAATGTTTTGACTTTCACAATGATCTTTCCCATAAAAATGGTTGAATAAATCCCTTACCATTATGTTTTTTTACTTCTAACATACCAACATCCAAACCAACCATCTGATATGAAGTAAAGGTGCATATTATGCTTCCTAGACTAGCCAATGAGAGAAGAATGTGTATAAAATTTTAAGCAAATAGTTGCAAATTATAAGCAAAAAATAAATGAAAGAAATAACATGTCATTACATAATGATTTTTTGTGGAAAACCTTTTTGGGAGAAAAACTACAAACTCTGAAGAACACATAGTGCACTATTTAACAACTAAATGGTTACAATACATTACAAGGTTTATAATGCTCTCAACAAGAGTGTTCAACAGCAAAACAAGGATTCCAAAGAAATTTTGGCAGCATAACAATAAGTTAAAGCTCACATACATTTTTTCCTCCAACACTGGCACTCAATAAAATGGCATAACAAAATTAGAACAATTTATGGTTTTTGAATCCTACACCAACAATTAATTGGCCAACCACTATTGCTTAGCATTAATTTTTTTCCCATGATAAACATATTTATATTCAATATGGGGAGTATACATGTTTTGTTCATCGAGGGTATAGTCAGATAATAAGGATTGAAGCCATTGCAAGAAATACTCATAATGAGCTTATCTTGTCACATGTGAGATTTGAATCTAGGTGGGGAGGATAAAAATATTTCTCTAGCATTCATTGCTTGCTAATGATCTGCAATTATTCCATTTCACTACTCAACATTTTTTTCTCGCTATTGTTCAACATTATTCCTTTTTATTTCTTAGCAATGATTATTTTCTCTATTATAGGATTGCAAGGTGTGTGACACACCTATCCCAACATTCTCCCACTTGTCATGTACCTTGCAAGAGTATACGGGAGAATGCATCAAACTATGAGATAATTGTTAGGGGCCATAAGGCCCATAACTCATAACACCACTTAAAATTTCCTACGCTCACTAATTTTGCTAATGTGTCTACAACATTATATAAAGTGTCAACCAATAGTATCACCTTTCTATCCTCTACCATGTCCCTACAAAAATGGTATTAGATATCTGTGTACTTTTCTTTTACATTAAAGGTTGGGCTCTTAGTGAGATAAATGGCATATTTACTATCACATTGAACTATAAAGGCTCTAACTTAGCCATACTTCTAAACACAGTTTCATAAGCCAAATTCCTCCTTTAGGCATAAGTAGCTACTATATAATTTCCCTTAGTAGTGAAAAAAGAAACCACAACTTGTTACTTTCTCATCCAACTCATTACTCCTCCAAAGAGTTGAAACATGTATATGCGCACAAATATTCTTCTATCTACATCCCTTTCCCAATTAGAATCAACAACCCTATATATCCACTAATTGTGGATCCCCTAAAATGTCATTATGATAACAAATGAAATATTTAGAAGAACCTTTCAAATATTGAAAGATCCTCTTCATTGCAACCCAATGTTCACATCCAAGATTATTCATAGAGAATGTCGAATATAGTACTTGGCAAATGTCTAGTCTAGTATATACCATAGCATACATCAATCTATGAACTAGGCTATATCCACTAATTGTGGGTTCCCTAAAATGTCACTATGATAACAAATTGAATATTTAGCAGAACCTTTCAAAGATTGAAAGATCCTCTTCATTGCAACCCAATGTTCACATCCAATATTATTCATGGAGAATGTCTAATCTAGTACTTGGGAAATGTCTAGTCTAGAATAGACCATAGCATAAGGAATGAAAGCCATATCCTCCATCTTTATGGGTCTTGTAGGAGACTTCTCAATTTAAAATTTAGATCCCACAAAAATTAGAACACTCAGTGGTCTACAATTTACAATGCAAAATGTTGTAACATAGAATTTAGGTAATTACTTTGGCTCAACCAAATATTTCTATTTGTTTTATCTCTCGTGAACTCCACCATTAAGATATATTTTGCAGCCCTCAAATATTTCATATCAAATCGTGCTAGAATTTGAGACTTTGAATCTTGAATCATATACATATAAAGCAATAAAAAGGAAATGACCACCATCTTGTTTGCATTACACACAATGATCTGATTTGCATCTCATAATTACTGATCCTAACCAAAAAAAAATCAAACTTTTGTTATTACATTTTGGGTGATTGTTCGACACCAAATAGTTTTTAAATTTGCAAACTAATGACTAGACTTTGTCCTTTTCAATATAGCGCTCTAGTTGTTTCATATAGATCTCCTCCAAGTCACTATGTAGAAATGATTTTCTCACGTCCATATTTTCTATTTTTAAATCAAATCAAATACAATATATAATAGGAATCTAATAGAAGTTGACTTAGTAACTACAGAAAATATATCACCAAAGTCTATCCCCTAAACATGGGAATATCCTTTCAATGCCAATTTTTCCTTCTTCTTTTCAATATTTCTATCTAAATAAATCTTCCTTTTGAACACCCATTTACGTCCAATAGTTTCCATCCATCATGCAATGTTATCAAGTCCCATGTATTATTCTTTCTAAGTGCAACCATTTCATCATCCATGTATCTCTAAGACTCCTTATCTGCCATCTCCATGTATTCTTTCATTGTTCTAGGCTCATTGTATTACCAAATGCAAAGAATATAGATATGAAATAAAATTCTACGTGTTTGAATATCTTCTTTAGTAAGTGGACCTCCTCAAAGTTTTAGGTTGAGTTTCTCTCTCCTCTTCTAAACTCTCTAAACCCTCCTCCTCATGAGGTCCATCATGAACTTCTCGTGCATTTTTTGGTGAAAATTGCTCAATCTTTAGTGATAGTTGAACCAACAATTTCTTCTCATCCTCTTTTGGCTTCACCACAAGGCTTAACTTCTCTAAAAAACATTCCTACTATACAAAACTTTTTCATCCACATGATCCCAAAGATTGAACCCTTTCACAACCTTGTTATTCAACTTCAATCGCTTCTCCTTAGTCACATGAACATATGCCTCACAACCCAAAAAAATGAATATGTTTAAATGAGGGTTTCTTCCCCATCTAGACCTCCATATGGCTATTATCCACAAGAGCTATTGTGGGAGACTTGTTAATCAAGTAGTAGTAGTAACTTATACCCAAAACTTCTCTAAGATGAATCTATTAGCATACTCCTAAATCTCTTCATTAACATTACGTTCATCTATTTTACAATTCCATTCCATTGGGGTGTATATGGAGTTGTCTTATGTATTTCAATGTCATTCTCCTTACAAAACTTAGTAAACTTGGTCAAACAAAAATAATTACCATTATTAGACCTCAAAATCTTAATTTTCCTACTAGTTTAAATTTCCAAGAGATATTTAAACTTATTAAACTAAATAAAATTGTCAATATTAGTTCTAGAAACATATATCCATGCCCTTGTTGAATAATCACTAATGAATGGAACATGATACAAAGCCTTAGAAGTTAAAGGAACTTTAACTGGACCAAATACATTTGAATGAATTAAGTCCAAAAACCTAGAAGATTTGTGAAAACTAGGATAAAAATGAACACAAATATATTTTCCATATATGCAAGGCTCATAAATCAAATTCAAGAGCACAATAATTCAATCCATCAACAATGAAAGTCTAATATGATCTTCTCACCTATATGGCCCAATATTTGGTGCCATAGCATTGTCTTCTCCATTAATAACTTCATTTTTAAAGAAAGAACTTGTTTAGGTACCCAAAAAGTATTACTACCATAAATAGATATGCATTTTTATTGAAGTGGTAGATCATACAGATACTTCACTACAAAAATTAAAGAACTATTATATTGAATCGTGCATGCATCAAGCTAGAACATAGTTCTGAAATGAACACCCTTAGTGAGCACCATAGCCCATAACATATTACACCCTTTGTTAGAGAATACAACCTACACACCCACATAATTAAGTTTTCTTATTGATAGTAGGTTCCATGTTGGATTTGAAATGTACAAAACTCCATTGATCCCCTTCACTCTACCACTATCGAGTTTGATCAAGACTCTACAACGGAAAATTATGTCGAGAGGAGAGTTACCATCTAACTATATCATCTGACCAACATATTTCTCATACATTGAAAAATAATGTCAATGGGAAGTCATATAGAAGAAGTTCCATATCCAGAAACCACACATTCAAACCTACATGGGTTGCCAAAGTTATAACAATGACATATCTAGCATCATCTTGAGAATATTTTTTACTCACCATAAGGATTATTATTTTCCCTCTTATTCTTCTTTTTCTCTTCCTTGTGGCCCCTTCTAAAAATTGTGTCCTTGCTATAAATCCAACATTTTTCCTTGGAGTAAAGCACCCATGATCTCATTAAGCACCAATATCGTTATAATTCTTCTAGTGTCCATTGCAAACTTATCCCATGAATCTGGGAAGGAACATAATAGGTCCTACATCAATCCTCCCCATCCATGTTCACTCTGACTAAGATCATTTGGGTCACAATATTGTTGAATGCATTTAAGTTCTTGGCTATAGAATCATCACTCTTTCTTAAAGCAAACAACTTTTTCTATAGAAAAAAGTTGTTTAACCAAGATTTAGCTTGGTACAAAACCCCCAACCTATTTTAAATATTGTTTGCATCATTTTCTTCAAAAACATTCAATAATATCATATTGGCCAAACAAATCCTAATAATCCTAATAACACTTCTCATCTTTCTTTCCAAGTACACCACCCACTCTTAATATTTCACACCAATGGGTTTGGTTCTAGATATTGCAACCCATATATCACAAGATATGAGAAGATCCTTCTACTTGAGCTTCTACACCTAAAAGTTAGTGTCATTTAAAGTCTCCATTTCTATTTATACATGTTTTTCATTTCCCTACAACAAGATTTTCTTGAACGCAAGTTCCCACTCAAACCAATATTAGATTAAAAAAACCTTGTCCCTAAGTAATTGGATTCGAGGTGACTAGGATCTAATACCAAATCAAATGAAGAGGTGAAAAATATGCTTCCTATGCTAACCAATGTGAGAAAATATGTAGAAAATTTTAAACAAATAGTTGCAAATGATAACTAACCTAACAAATGATCGTAACAAAACCCTTCCAAAAGGGGAAAAAATATGTTCTAAAGCACACTTAATGTATTATTCAATAACATAATGGTTACAATACATTACAAAGTCTCCATTCTCTCAAGAAGAGTACTCAATATTAACGTAAGTATTCAAGAGAAATTTTGACAACACAACAATAAGTTAAGACTATCACACATTGTTTTCCTCAAACACTAACACTCAATAAATAGGCATAACAAAATAATAAAACATTTAATGTAACATGCCTAGGATGACCCCTTATATGTATTTGTATATATTGTATTAGGCTAGTGATCAGCTATGTTATGCTAGCCCAACATGCACACGTTTATATATTCGTTTTGGAGCTTGTGTGACCATGTTTATATGTTTTGAGGCCTAGGTGGTTGTGTGATTAAGGACGGAGAGCCTATATGTAGGAAGGTCAGCGATGCTAGGCATGACATTTGTAATTACACTAATATAAATGAAATACACAATTGTTTCAAACTGAGTCAGACATAAGGGATGGGGTGATAGCACTCCACAAGAGGGAAAGGTGAATGGGTGGAACCATGACATGGTTAATTTTAGCCACAAAAATAATAATATATTCCAAAAAGTGAATTTATGGAATATAACCCAAAGTGGTAAAGGGAATATATAATTCTAAGTCATAATTGTTTGTTT
>Ga0181464_1000637_pt1 | contig 15980 bp, 14 predicted proteins | sample InSIn2gowninarea_FD_119074 | JGI IMG/M metagenome (GOLD analysis project Ga0181464, IMG submission 119074) | Clean room microbial communities from NASA Spacecraft Assembly Facility at Jet Propulsion Laboratory, Pasadena, California, USA -... ...
ATTTGGTTTGTTCATAAACATTGGTACTCCAGATGACTCCGTAAGAGAAATCTGATCCATCAATAACCCCCTGTTGCAAAGCACCATAAACTTCAGGAAACGCCATAGGAGTAGCGTTTGTTCCTAAAGCACTGTATGTATCTAACAAGATTTCACTCTCAATTGTTCTCATCTTAAGTCCTTTTAAATCATCAGGTGATTGAATTGGATGTTTACTGTTAGCCAGATGACGCTGACCATTTTCCCAAAACGCAATGCCTTTCAGAAGCAGGACTTTATTATGCTTCAGCTTCACTAGTAATTAATGATAATCTTTTTAATTCTTTACCTACAGATGTTCAGGAAGTAGTTGTGAATCTAGGGAAGGAATATGCACAAGTTCAACGTACTATTTCCCAAGAACTAGAAGCACAACAAACACAAAATTTACTTGATAATGGAGTCGAAATTTTAACTATGGATCAAGTTGATATCGAGGCATTTCGTGAAAAAGTTCAACCTGTATATGAAAAGCATAAAGAACGATTTGGATCATATATAGAGAGGATTCAAGCTATTAATTAATCATAAAGGCCCATCTTTGTATTAGATGGGCTTTTAGTAATTAGACAGATTATTCCACAATGTGATGTTAATCACTGAAACAAAAAGAATGTTTGGTTATTCTATACTTAGGAACAGTGATACTAAGTGGCTGTTCAATCAAAGCTTGAATTAGGGTTCAGGAGGAGATTTTATGAGATATAACATTCGTGGAGAAAATCTACAAGTCACAGAAGCAATTAGAGAATACATTATTAAGAAGGTTGAAAAACTAGACAAGTATTTTGATGACTCGATGACTGCAGAAGTACAAGTGAAATTAAAGGTGTATGGAAGAGATACGAAAGTAGAAATTACCATTCCTTTAAAAACATTACTGCTTCGTGCGGAAGAACAGCATGAGAACATGTATGCAGCTATTGACTTAATTGTTGATAAATTAGAACGCCAGGTTCGAAAATATAAAACAAAAGTTAATAGAAAACCTAGACAAGAAAAAACTCTAAGAAAACAGGCTAATCAAACGGTGCTCTTATTGGACCCTGAAGTTGAGAGTCCTGCAGAGGAAATAGAGGACCATATTGTAAGAACAAAGAGATTTGATTTAAAGCCAATGGATGCTGAAGAGGCAATTTTACAGATGAATCTGTTAGGTCACCAGTTCTTTGTTTATACTGATGCAGATACAACTTTAACGAATATCGTCTATCAAAGAAAAGATGGGAAATATGCAATAATTGAGACGAATTAAGTTAATATAGGAAAGTCAGCTCTTAGCAGAGCTGACTTATTTTGATTTTTTTTCGTCTCAGTTCGACAAATATTTCCTGAGCAATAGTTATCAAGAAATTTCTTATTTGCTTATAAACATTTGTGTCCAATAATGTCCGTTTTGTTGATAGCCAACTCCAATATGCGTATATTCACCATTTAAAATATTTGCACGATGTCCTTCACTATTCATCCATGCCTGAACAACCTCTTGCGCTGAACGTTGCCCCTGCGCAATGTTTTCTCCAGCAGAATTATAGGAAATATCGAAATCACGAATCATGTCAAAAGGTGACCCGTAAGTTGGACTAGTGTGAGAAAAATAATTGTTCTTTTGCATATCGTTTGATTTTTCTCTAGCCACATTACTTAGAGGTGCGTCAGCTTGTAAATCAGATAAGCCATTATTTCTTCTTTCTACATTTGTTAATTCAATTACTTGTTGTTCGATTTCATTAATTCCATCAGCTTGTTCGGGCTGGGCAGGACTTTCTTCTTGTTGTTGTTCAGGTTGTTGCGGCTCGGGTGTTGACTGTTGTGGTTGCTCTGTTACCTCAGGTTGCTGTTGAGAAGGAGTTTCCATAGGAGCTCCTGGTTGTTGATTAGGAGCACCAGCTCTTAGCCTCTGAGCTATTTCTTCTGGTGTTAGTTGCGTAACTCCTTCAGGTAGTAATCGAGCAATTTCCTCTGGGGAAAATTGATCAATCCCTCTAGGTAAGTGATTGACAATCTCAGCTGGCAATAATCGTTCTATTTCATTTCTTGTTAATTGAGCTGATTGAACGACTTCAAAATCAAATTTGGCATGTTGTACAGTAATTGGTTTTGTGTGAGGAAATTCTTCACTAGATGTTGCAGTATAATCACTTGAGATTTGACCTTCTCCCGTATTACCATCCATCGCATTGTTGTTACAACCAACGACCAATAGAAGGGATAAAATCAACATCATGATTGAGAAGCTTTTTCTTGGCATTTTGAATTCTCCTTTTTTGTATCGAATTTTCTCTTATTCTTTTCATTTTTCGTTCAATCATTCTAAAAATAAATTGTTATAAATAGGAAAAAGTAAGATTCCGTTGGATAGGTCAGGCACTCTTTTATTGCTTTTGAATACAGTTGTAAGGATAAAAACGAATAAGAGGAGGAAGGGATTTTGCAAATTCATGTTGTTTCACAAGGGGAATCATTATGGACGATTGCTCAGGAATATGGAGTGCCGTACCAAGGGATTGTTGACGCTAATCAGTTACCAAACCCTGATCAGTTAGTATTGGGGCAAGCAATTGTTATTCCAATTGCAGGGCGATTACACAAGGTTACTAAGGAGGAAAATTTACGTCAGGTGAGCGAAAGGTATCAAGTGCCTATTGGCGATTTAGTTAGAGCAAATCAAATACAGAATCAAGTGAATCTGCCAGTTGGAACAAAATTATATATCCCGAACCATCATTATAGACAAAAACCAACTATAGACGTTGGAGCATATGTGGATATAGGTATTACGGGAGAAGATTCGCCACAATACGTAAACCAAGTAGGAGAGTTTTTAACCTATCTTCAAATCTTTAGTTATGAATTAAATGCTGACGGAACGTTATCACCAATAAATGATCAGGCCATCATTAACGCAGCTTATGCGAACCGTGTCGTACCACTGATGGTTATAACGAATCTTGAAGAAGGTGCTTTTGATACAGAGTTAGTTACAACGGTCCTTCAAAGTGATGAATTGCAAGAACGATTACTTGATGAAGCTATAGCCATTATGGAGGAACGAGGGTATTTAGGTTTAGATTTCGACTTAGAATACTTAGGAGCTGAAAATAGAGAGCGTTATAATGAATTAATGAGAAAAGCGCGGGCAAGACTTGATGAAAGAGGATATTTACTTTCGAGTGCATTGGCACCTCAAGTGGAGCCAGACATGGTTGGAGTGTTATACGAAGGTCATGATTACGCAGCTCACGGAGAAATTGCTGATTTTGTCTTCTTAATGACTTATGAATGGGGATGGACTGGCGGGCCGCCGATGGCTGTTGCACCAATTAGTCAGGTAAGAAGGGTAATTGAGTACGCAGCGTCTGTTATGCCTAACGATAAGATTATGATGGGAATTCCTTTATATGGATATGATTGGACGTTGCCATTTGTTGAAGGAGAAACGAGAGCAAGAGCGATTGATCATCAAGAAGCTATACGCTTAGCAGTAACTTATAATGCAATGATTGAATATGATGAAAATGCTCAATCCCCTTATTTTACTTATGTAGATGAAGCAGGCTTGGAACATGAAGTATGGTTTGAAGATGCCAGAAGCATTCAAGCAAAGTTTGATCTTGTTAAAGAACTAGGTCTAAGAGGATTTTATTATTGGGTATTAGGTTGGGATTTCCCACAGAATTGGTTACTTATTGATGCTAATTTCACTGTAAATAAACGTGTTTAAATAGTGTTTTATTTGAGAGGTGTACCCTAGGGAGCTCCTCTTTTTTTATTAATAAACTTTTTATGACTAATATATGTAAACATCATTGACAGATAAGGTTAACAATCTTACTATAATAATTGTAAACTATTATTATGAAAAGGTTAACAAATGGACAGGTTGTTAACTAAGGGAGGAATAAAATGAACCAGTGGATGAATATGTCAGAAAGAGTATTAAAAGGGGAGGAATTAACGAGAATGGAGGCTCTCTCCATATTAGATTGTCCTGATGAAGATGTATTGCTATTAATGCATGCTGCTTTCCAAATTAGAAATCGCTATTATGGAAAAAAAGTAAAGCTTAATATGATTATGAATGCAAAATCAGGGTTGTGTCCTGAAAACTGCGGCTATTGCTCTCAATCAGCAATTTCTAGAGCCCCAATTCAATCATATCGTTTTATTAATAAAGAGATGATTTTAGCAGGAGCAAAGCGTGCATATGACTTAAACGTGGGGACATATTGCATTGTTGCGAGTGGCAGAGGACCATCAAATAAAGAAATCGATCAAGTAGTAGAAGCTGTTCAGGAAATAAAAGATTCTTATGGGTTGAAAATTTGTGCCTGTTTGGGATTATTGAAGCCAGAGCAAGCAATACGCTTGAAAGAAGCAGGTGTTGACCGTTACAACCATAATATTAATACGTCAGAGAATAATCATTTAAATATAACAACATCTCATACATACAGTGACAGAGTCAATACAGTCGAACTAGTAAAAAGTTCAGGTCTATCTCCATGTTCTGGTGTGATTGTTGGAATGAGAGAATCAAAGCATGATGTTGTCACAATGGCTTTTAGTTTAAAAGAGCTTGATGCTGATTCAATTCCTGTAAACTTCTTACACGCGATTGAGGGAACTTCCTTAGAAGGAGTAAATGAATTAAATCCACTTTATTGTTTAAAGGTCTTGGCCTTATTCCGATTCATTAATCCAACCAAAGAAATTCGGATATCAGGTGGCAGAGAGGTCAACCTTCGTTCGTTACAACCGTTAGGTCTTTATGCTGCCAATTCGATTTTTGTAGGTGATTATTTAACGACAGTAGGACAAGAAGAAACCGAAGACCACAAAATGTTAATCGATCTTGGCTTTGAGGTAGAAACGGTTGAAGAAATGAGAAGAAGTTTGTCTTAAGATCTGAAATTTCTCTTGTTTAAGTAAATATAGGTTTATTGTTGAAAGGATTGCCCGTTCTTATTAGCGAATAAAACTAATCCATTCTTCCCTTATCTAAATAATTTCGAATTGGGAAATAGGAATTAAGTAAGGGGTATCTGATTAGTATAGGTGACTAAACAGTATAATCGAACGAATATTCGCAATATTAGTGAAAAGAGTCTAGAAGACATGGTACAATCATATTGACATATATTCCAAATTTATCCTTGTGCATGATGATCGACCTTAGAATATCGTTTGCAGGATTAGATAAGAGTTCTGAATGCAATAATCATCTATGAAAAAATAGTCTTACCAGTAGTAGAACACTGAGTAGGGCTTTTTTTAGAATAGGGGGGTGATAGCTGTGTTGGAGTGGCTAGAGTGGTTCCTACAACTATTAGTGCTTGTTGCCACAATCTTCTCTACCATCACACTAGGCTTAAAAAATATAAAAGAACTTAGAAAAAAAGCAAAAAAAGATAGACGATTCCGGTGAAGAACCGTCAATCAAAAAAATTGCCTACGAATTAAGTATAATACGTTTTCGGTAAATGATGCAAAAAAGTTGAAAATCCTGCGAACTTATTTCTAATCATGTCCTAGAGAAAATGGAATATATGTTGTCATTTTAATTTAAGGGGGAATCACATTGAGTAAAGTAAGCCTTATACCTTACACCATTCAATCTGTCTTTAAAGAGACAAAAGTCGTTCCACCAGGTATTGAATTTATTGAAGCCCCAACACTCTGGGAAAAGGGATACTATGGTAATGGAGTGGTTATTGCAGTTCTTGATACAGGGTGTGATTCTGACCATTTTGAATTAAAAGATCGAATTATCGGCGGTTACAACTTTACAAGTGATGATAAGGGAGATCCGTCCGTCTATGAGGATTACAATGGGCATGGCACGCATGTGTGTGGCACAATAGCTGCTACTCAAAATAATGCCGGAATCATTGGAGTTGCACCTAAAGCTAAATTACTAGTATTGAAAGTATTAAGTGGACAAGGTTTTGGGGATACAAAGTGGGTAATAGAAGGTGTTCGGTACGCAACCAAATGGAGAGGGCCCAATGGAGAAAGAGTACGAGTCATATCGATGTCTCTTGGAGGTAAAGAAAAAGATTCAACTCTTCATAAAGCGGTACAAGAAGCTATTGGAGAGGGAATTCTTGTTGTTTGTGCTGCTGGTAATGAAGGCGATGGCAAGGATGAAACAGACGAATTTGCATACCCTGGCGCCTTTCCAGAAGTGGTGCAAGTAGGATCAATTAATTTACAAGGGGAAATCTCTAAATTTAGTAACACGAATTGTAAAATCGATCTCGTTGCACCTGGAGAAGAAATATTATCAACTTATTTAAATAATGAATTTGCTGTGTTATCTGGGACGTCAATGGCTACACCTCATGTTTCAGGTGCAGTTGCGCTTATTATTGAGCAGGGTGAGAAAGAGTTTGAAAGAAGACTAACTGAAGCAGAAATATACGCTCAGTTAATAAAGCGAACGGCTTCTCTGCCAGTTAGCAGACGTTTTCAAGGCAATGGCATACTGAAATTAAAATCATATGTGCAAACGATATCAGAAGACGAGAATCTGATAATGAATAATTAAATATTAAATCAGGGAGAAAAGAAGAACTTTTCTCCCTGATTTCTTGATAAAGGAAAACATGTAGTTAACCTTCCCTTACATTGAGGTCCTGTTGGTCTTTTGGCTTAACAAAGGACATCTGCTGCCATTTTCGTCCCCGCCAACGCCATAACATGAGTATTCCACGAAGCCACTCATCTAAAATAAAAGCAATCCATATTCCTACTAAACCTAAGCCCCAGTAAATTCCTAGTGTGTAAGAGACAGTGACAGCAACTCCCCACATTGAAAGAATGCCCAAATAAACGGGGAAGCGAACATCTCCTGCTGCCCTTAAACAATTAATAACTACGAGATTAAAGGCTCGCCCAGGTTCCAAAATAATAGTAAGTAATAATAAGAGACTTCCTGTTGCAATAATTTCTGGATTAGATGTAAAAATAGAAAGTAGTTGGTCACTTAGCAGATAAAAAATAATTCCCATGCCGGTAGAAACTGCTATGGCTATTTTCAAACTTCGCATACAACGTCGATAGGCTTCCTCTAATTTATTTGCACCAACTTGGTAACCAACTAAAATTTGAGTTCCTTGCCCAATGGCAATAGAGAAAAGTAATACAAGCATCATAATATTTTGTGCATAAACTTTAGTCGTTAATGCCTCAGTCCCCATTGTGGCAATAAAATAAGTAATCAGTAATTGAGAAGCGTTGTACGATAAGTGCTCACCTGCTGTTGGAATTCCAATTTTTAATAAGGACTTCACTTCATATTTAGGGAACTTACGAAGGAAAGAGAAATGTAGATTCCCATCTAAGCGCTTATATAGCAAATACAGAAGAATGATAACTCCAATAGCACGACTCAGAATGGTTGCAATAGCAACCCCAGTTACACCAAGAACCGGGAAACCAAACGGGCCAAATAGAAATAAATAATTACCGACTATGTTAAGAATGTTCATTCCGATTGTGACGTACATGGCATCTTTCGTGAAACTGTAACTTCGAAGTATGGCCCCTATTGTCATGATTAATGCTTGAATAAATGAAAAGCCTCCAACCATAACTAAATAAATGGTAGCATCCTTCAAAAGCTCAGGGGGCAAGTTCATCATTCGTAAAAGAGGTTCACTAAAGAAAAACAAGATTATACTTAATAATATTCCTATAATGACATTTGCAAAAAGAGAGACAATAGCAAAACGATTGGCTTTCCTTTCATCATTTGCTCCTAAGTATTGGGCAACTAGAATACTAGTACCTGTAGCTATAAATCCAAACATGACGATAATCACGGATAATAGTTGATTGGAAACACCGACAGCAGCAACAGCATCATCTGAATATTGACTAAGCATTAGAGTATCAGCATTGCCCATAATCATATGCAACATAATTTCTATGAAAATAGGCCAAGTAATCGCGAAAAGTGTCAAGTTTCGTTTTGTCGTTTTATCAATTTGTATGTTCTCACCCCCTTAATGGAATGAAAAGCCTCAGAGAGAGGCTTTTTATTTTTGAATTAAGAAAATATGAAAGTCGTATGGGTTAAGATGGATCGTGGTGTTTAAAGTTTCTTCTTTGTTAATCCATAAGTCAGTGCTCTGCTTATTTTGAAAAAGCGTTGGAATCGTAATGTCTTTTTCCTGATCGTTGTTATTAATAATGATAAGTATTTCATTGTTTATATCTTCTTTACTATAAATAACGACATTCTCTTTGTCTGATGATTCCAAGAATGAAAGATTTTCATTTGTACGGAAGATTTTATACTGTTTCCGTAAGGAGATCAGTTTTTGTACGAAAGTGAACATGACTTCGTCGTGTTTATTTTTATCCCAAGGCATACATTTCCGACAACCAGGGTCTTGCCCGCCAGTCATTGAAACTTCATCACCATAATAGACACATGGTGTACCTGCCATAGTAAACTGTACTAACATTTGGAGTTTCACTTTCCCCTTACTATTGTTACTTAAGGTAAGAATTCGAGGAGTATCATGACTTCCTAACAAGTTGAATTGAACCTCGTTAACTGTTTCCGGATACAAGTTCGTAACAGCTGTTACTGACTGTGCAAATTCAGATGCACTAATGTTTTCTTTTGCGAAGTATTCAGTGATCGCATTGGTTAATGGATAATTCATAACTGCATCAAATTGATCACCTTGTAACCAAGGCATAGAATCATGCCAGATCTCACCTAGAATGTAAGCATCGGGTTTAGTTTGCTTAACCGTTGAGCGGAAATCTCTCCAAAAGGCATGATCGACTTCATTTGCTACATCTAATCGCCAACAGTCATCACATCATATTTATCAAATGTTTCTTTTTTCAACTCTTCTAGAAATACATGAATTCCATCACGATTCATATGCCCTTCAAACGAAGGAACAAATTTCTTCTTCTCAGGATTAGGAAGATCAGGGAAACCTGGTACTTTTTTAATATGTGAGATTGCATCAACACGAAATCCATCAATGCCTTTATCTAACCACCAATTAACCATTTCGTACAAATCTTTCCGCACATCTTCATTCTCCCAGTTTAAATCAGGCTGCTTCCGAGAAAAAACGTGCATAAAAAATTCTTCTGTTTTTTCATCATACTCCCACGCAGAACCACCAAAGATTGATTCCCAGTTATTTGGCTCATTTCCTTTTTTACCTTGATGCCAAATATAATAATCTCGATATGGATTATCTTTTGAAGAACGAGACTCTATAAACCAAGGGTGCTCGTCTGACGTATGATTTATGACTAAGTCTAAAATTAGCTTCATATCGCGTTCGTGAACTTCCTTCAAAAGCTGATCAAAATCAGCCATTGTTCCGAAATCTTCCATAATTCCTTTATAATCACTGATATCGTAACCGTTATCATCATTCGGTGAACTAAAAATAGGACAGATCCAAATGACATCAATTCCTAAGTCTTTTAAATAATCTAATTTAGAAATAATACCTTGAATATCTCCAATTCCATCACCATTTGAATCCATAAAACTTCTAGGATATATCTGATAAGCTACTGCTTCTTTCCACCATTTTTTTAACATGTTTCATCCTCCTCATCTATTATAAAATATCATAAATTTACAATTTGCGCAATCGATTGCACGTAATTTACTAACCGAACCTTTAACCGATTCAAGTGTTTTACTCTTTACGCAAATAAAGAAAACAAGCCTACTACAAAAATAGTAGTAGACTTCATACCTTCATTCAATTAATAATTATACTTTTCATAAGTTATTATCCCATTCTTGTTAACTCTATTAATAAAAGTTTTAATCTTAAGTTAGCGCTTCTAGTTTTCTACACGTTTGTCTTTTAATCAGACGATGCGGGATAATAACCTTTCTTTCTTCAAACATTGGAGAGCCAATTTTACTTATTAAACAATCAGTTGCATTAAATCCTAAATCATAGATATGAATATCAACCGTTGTCATAGGAGGCGAAGAAAGTTCTGAAATCATAACATTATTAAAGCTTACAATTGAAATATCATCAGGTACTTTAACGTCCATATCAGCAAGCATCCTTAATACTCCAAAAGTCATAATATCATCAGCAACCACTAAGGCAGTAGGGCGTTGACCATTTGACAACAGTTCGATTACTGCATCTTGTCCTCCTTCTTTTACTTCCTCGTTATAGACCATGTACTCTTCTAAAATAGGAATATTTGCATTCTTTAACGCTTGTCCATATCCTTTCATATGATCAATCGTTACAACATAATCTAAGTTCCCACCAATGAATCCAATTCTTTCATGACCCAATAATAATAAATACTCAGTTACCGTTTTTGCCGCTTTAAAGTTATCATTATTTACATAGGTGACTCTGTCTTCGTTAACATTATGCGGTCTGCCAATTAAAACAAACGGAAATTCTTGTTCAAGTAAGAATGGCATCACCTGATCATTCACCTTTGAGTAAAGAAGCAAGATTCCATCTACCCTGCCACCATAAACCATATGTTTTACTTCCTCAAGTATCTCTTCTTCCGTTTGTCCTGTGGAAAGATAAAGACCATATCCCTCTTGATAAGCCTTCATGCTAATACCACGAAGGACTTCTGGGAAGAACGGATTTTGAAAAGCAACTTTAGCCGAACTAGGCATTACGATTCCAAGTGTACTTGTACTCTTATTTGCAAGACTTCTTGCATTGAAATTAGGATGATAACCCAATTCCTTCATTGCTTCTCTTACTCGTTCTTTCGTTTTTTCACTGATCCGAGAGCTATTTGAAATAACTCTAGATACCGTCGACGGTGCGACATTAGCCCGTTTAGCGACATCTTTAATAGTGACCGCCATCGGTATCCACCTCCTCATATACGTCATTTTTATTTTAACGATTGAAACCGGTTTATACAAACATAACTTTACTATTGTTCATAAAAAAGAATAGGAGACATAGAGTATAGGCTCTTTGTCTCCCCTTTGTATTCTTAACCTTTTGTTGCCCCTGCTGTCAACCCTGAAACAAGATAACGTTGAAGCAATAGGAAAATGGTTGCAATTGGAATGGCAATTAATATAGCACCAGCAGCAAAACGAGTAAAATTGTTTGCGAATTGGTCATTAACAAAGTTAAATAATCCAAGAGCTAATGTGAAATTTTCAGGACTTCTTAAAATAATTCGTGGCAATATAAAATCCATAAAAGGCGCCATGAAATTAAACAATGCAACAACCGCTAAGATTGGTTTTGCTAAAGGTAACATAATAGTAAAGAAAATACGAAAGTGTCCAGCACCATCTATTTTAGCCGATTCATCGAGTTCACGCGGAATGGTATCAAAATACCCTTTTACTAAGAACGCATTCATTGGTATTGATCCTCCAACATAGACGATGATCAATCCTGTCAACGTATCTAATAAGTTTACTGTATTTAGTAAGATGTATAAAGCTACCATTGCCATAAGAACCGGAAACATTTGAAGCAATAAAAAGGCATAAAGTCCGTTTGTTCTACCTACAAAACGATAGCGTGAGAAAGAATAAGCAGTTAATGATACAAACAAAACAGAGAAGAAAGAAGTTGCAGTTGCCACAATTACTGTATTTTTATACCATGTTAAATAGTTACTTCTCGGATCAAAAAACAGCCATTCATAATGAACGAGAGACCAGTTTTCAGGAATCATTTTTGCACCATAGAGACTAGTACCAGGATTTAGAGAAAGCCCTATTGTCCAAAGTAATGGATAGGCAATAATGACAAACATGATGGCAATGATTATATATATGCCTAAAACCTCAAGATTGCTTTTTGTTTTACGAGTCATTAGATTTTCCCCTCCTCTTTAAAGGAACGCGTACGACGGAATTGGAAGAAAGCGAAAGATGCTACCATTAATCCAATGATAATTGAAATAGCTGCAGCCATATTATAATTCTGAGTATTAAACGTTAATCCATACACCCAGGAAATCAAAATATCAGTCCCGCCCGCATTCTGACCACGAACTGCCGGTCCACCCTGATTAAACAGGTAAATAATATTAAAGTTATTAAAATTAAACGAGTATTGCATGATTAATAGTGGAGCTGTCGCAAACATAACATGTGGGAATGTAATATTGCGAAACTTCTGCCACCTACTAGCACCATCCATATCGGCTGCTTCATACCAGTCAGATGAAATACTCTGCAAAATCCCTGTAAATAAAGCAAATACAAATGGAAAACCAAGCCAAACTTGAATCATAATCAAAGCTATCTTAGACCAAAAAGGATCCGTCATCCATGGTATACCAGAACCAAATAACGGCCCTAAAATATCACGGTTAATCGCTCCAAAATTATCATTAAATAGAGCTGCAAATATTAAAATCGTCACAAAACCAGGAACCGCCCAAGGTAAAATTAATACTGTACGAATAAGTCGTTTGAACTTCACTCGTGGATCATTTACCAGTAACGCTAAAAATAAAGCTAATGCGATTTGCAACGTTGTAGCTACAAAAGTCCAAATCAAAGTCCAAGATAAAACAGTAAAAAATGTGTCTCTCCAGATAGGAATAGTCACTAAAGCAACAAAATTATCAAACCCTACCCAACTTAGAAGATTTCTTGGTGGAGCATTGTATAAATTATAATTTGTGAAAGCCAGGAAGAACATAAATAGCAATGGGAATACAACAACAAAAACAAGCAAAAATAGCCCTGGGCCAACTAACAAATAAGGAAAACCTTTATCCCAAGCATTACGGAACCCTTCACGAATTCCCGTAACGGTCCAACCTTCTTGTATTCTCTTTGCGTCTTTATATGCATCCATAATATTGGCAACGTAAAATGTAATAGCAAAGGCAGTTAATATTAGAGCCATAATGCCTTGTGATAAGAGCACACGGGAATCATCTAGACGAGGTATCTCCCCTAAAGTAAATAAACCCCAGAACCCGATATTTAAAAAGTTAAAAAACACACTAATAAAAGCAGCAAAGAGAATGAATAAGATAGAACCTTTAATAAATCTGCGGTTATAGGATTGACCTACTCCAGGGATAATTGAAAGGAATGCCGCCAGTCTCGGGTTATGTTGCTTATGTTGTTGCTTGACCATGTTAGATGTATCTTGCTTATTTGCCATGTCAGCTTCCTCCTGAATAAAGATTGAAGATGGAAGGGAGTTACACCCCTCCATCTAAGAAAGCGGTTCGATAATTATTGACCAGCTCTAGTTAAATTAATTTGTTCTTCAATTTGTTGTACTGCTTCTTCTAGTATTTCTGTAGGATATTCACCTTGAGAAATAAATTCAAGTGCATCTGCCATTGGATCCCATACTTGAGACATTTCAGGAATATTAGGCATTGCAACAGCGTGCTCTGATTGTTCTAGGATTCCAGCTCTTAACTCATCATCAAGTTCAACATCTGTACGAGCAGGTAATTCACCAGCTGTTTCAAAGTATGTTAATGTGCTCTCTGCACTTGTAATAAATAAAGCTAAATCCGTAGCCCAATATTTGTTATCACTATACTCTGAAACTAACCAACCTTTTACACCAGAGAATGAATTTAAGTGTTCGCCATTAACTGTTGGAAGAGTTGTAACAGCAAGATTATCACCTAAAGCTGCTTGGTAATCTGGGATACTCCAAGGACCCGTCACAACAGCTCCTACTTTACCATCTTGGAACAGTCCGTTCATTACATCTCCAGTAATACCACGTGGAATATATCCATTTTCAAACCAAGATTGAATCATCTCAGCTCCACTAACTACTTCATCTTTAGCCAAACCAATATCATCTGCTTGTAACGCACCATCTGCATCTGTACCAAATACATAACCACCTTCAGCAGTTAAGAAAGGATACGTGAAATAAAAATTAGTAGCTTCCATTAAGAATCCATACTCATCTTGTCCAGCATTTGTTAGATTTGCAGCAATTTCCATAAGCTCGTCCATTGTTTGTGGAGCTTCCGGAACTAGCTCAGTGTTATAAAATAAGCCGTATGTTTCAATGACTGCAGGAACACCTAATAGTTGACCTTCAAATGAAAATGCATCTAACGCACCTTCTGGATATCCTAGTAATTGCTCTTCAGTCAGCTCAAGTTCAGCAGCTAAACCTTGTAGATAAACATCGCCTAAACGATCATGTGGTTGGAAGAAAAGATCTGGACCACGGCCAGCAGGACCATCTAATGATAGTGCTTCTGTTTGATCTAACATTGAGAAAGGAACAATATTAACTGCAATACCAGTTTCCTCTGTATATCTATCAGTGATTTCTTCATAAGCATTCAATTGAGACTCTTCATCATTAACCCACATCGTTAGTTGCTCTGGCTTTTCAGGACCTTCTCCTTCAGCTACTGGTTCAGATGTGTCACCAGGTTCAGATGTGTCACCAGGTGTTACTTCCTCATCACGTTGAGGTCCACAAGCTGCTAGCATCATGATCAACGTTAGAGTTAAAATCAAACTTAAAAATAATTTCTTTTTAAACATCTTTACTACCCCCTATGTTTTTTTTATTCAGTACAGTTTTCGGGCATCCATTTATTATGCCTCTTTTAACTCTTTTAATTATTACTATTATGCACAGAAAGCTATAAATGAGCAACCGTTTGCATAAAAGTTTTAAAAAAAGAACCATTCCCTTCAATCTGTGAAAACGGTTGCACTTGAATAATTATATTATACGACCCCATTTGTATTATGACAATACCTTTTTTTAAAAAATCATTTATTTTCACTTCTTTCCTATACTTCTAATGATTAAATTTGATTCCATGTGCAAACGCTTGACAATCATTGTTTTTGTTAGTATCTTGATTTTGAAGTTACCAATAGTATAGATGATCGACAAGGCCATGCTTACCTAGAAAGGTACAACCGAATCGGTTGTACCTTTCTTTTTTGACCTACTTTTATTTAAGAGGAGCGTGTATACATGTTAAAAGAAGCCATTTATCACCGACCAAAAAATGAGTTTGCCTATGCGGTCAATGAAAGTACTCTTCATATAAGATTAAAAACCAAGAAAAATGATGTTCAGATGACTACCCTTATTTACGGCGATCCCTATGATTTCAATCACGAGCTTAAATGTTGGGAATCAAAAGAAAAAAAGATGAAGTTTAATGGTAGCGATGCATTACATGATTATTGGATTGTTGCTATTAAACCTGAGAATCGTCGTTTGCGATATGGTTTTTTATTAGAAAATAATGAGGAATCTCTTTTCTATACGGAAAAAGGATTCTACCAGGAGCAACCTACGGATGCAGGTTTCTATTTTTGTTTCCCATTCCTTAACAAAGTAGATGTTTTCACTCCACCATCTTGGGTTAACAACACCGTTTGGTATCAAATTTTTCCTGAGCGTTTTGCTAATGGCAATCCTTCTATAAATCCAGAAGGAACACTCCCTTGGGCAAGTACTGATCCTACACCAACAAACTTTTTTGGAGGCGACTTTCAGGGAGTTATGGATCATTTAGATCACCTAGAGGAACTAGGGATTACTGGGCTTTACTTCACCCCTATATTTAAAGCACATTCGAATCATAAATACGACACGATTGACTATATGGAAATTGATTCACAATTTGGTGATAAAAAAACCTTTAAAGAACTAGTAAAACAATGCCATAATAGAGGAATTCGAGTGATGCTAGATGCTGTATTTAATCATAGTGGATTCTACTTTCCACCTTTTCAAGATGTGCTAGAGAAAGGGGAACACTCTCCATATACATCTTGGTTTCATATACACGATTTTCCGGTAATCCCTAAAGAGCCAGCTAATTATGATACATTCGGTTACGTACCTTCAATGCCTAAATTAAATACTGAAGTGGACGAAGTGAAAACCTATCTATTAGAGGTTGCCCGTTATTGGATTGAAGAGTTTGATATTGACGGTTGG
>Ga0181464_1000176_pt1 | contig 15962 bp, 7 predicted proteins | sample InSIn2gowninarea_FD_119074 | JGI IMG/M metagenome (GOLD analysis project Ga0181464, IMG submission 119074) | Clean room microbial communities from NASA Spacecraft Assembly Facility at Jet Propulsion Laboratory, Pasadena, California, USA -... ...
TTGAAGTTTGCATGGCTTATAAATCACCACGGGGAATCCGCTGGGCAACCTACGCTTTGAAAATACAAATGGATCTATTCATCATCTCTACACCTGGCATGTGCCCAAAGGTAGTAATCTGGCCAAAGAAGGGGCAAGACTCTCTAAGGAGTCCGGTATTGACAGTTACAAGTATCTCGCAGGCTGCAACATCGCTAGCAGGGGATGTACCCAAAAAAAGGGTATGCGAAGTAGAATTGGTCAGGATGTCGTCGCCCCGCTTAAGGGTAGGATGGCACGTTACAATAGACCAACAAAAGGATGGACAGACGACAACCATGGGTGGAGATGCAGTCAATAAGTTGCCTTGGATGGTTCTCGACGAGTGGGATCTGGGAGATAGCAGCTAGGGTCTTGCAAGATTGCAACACAGGTTGCAGCGGATGGTGCGAAGAGAAGATACGTCAGTCGGAAAGGGTTATGGTGGTTCTAGGAGGTCCTGTATGCGGCTCCCCCACTCGTGCTAAAATCCTCGGAGAGGGTGTTCTGTGTTAACCGAGTAGAGCATAATGAGCATCATCGGTTGCGAGATAGGGTAGAAACACTGAAGCCAGAAAAACATTGTAGGAGACAAAGTAGGAGTAGCCAAATGATGAGCGCACTCAACGAAAGGCAAACCACGAAGCCAAGACTGAGCATCTAGCCACACCAGTAGGTGACTCGGGATGAGTCACGATGATTGTGTTGGGGGATTTTTGGGTAGTGCAAGCCCCGCGGAACGAGTATGGGGTGCGAAGCTAGGAATTTTGGGTAATAATAGGGTAAAAGACTCCGCAGAAAGCACGGAGCGTGAACTATAGTAGGTTGAGTAAAAGGGTTGTCCCCCCAAAAATAATGTAAACAAATAGTAATAGAGTCGGCCTGTGGAGGGATTGCGGGGCAAGGGAAAGTATACATAGAGCAGGGCTCTATGAGAGAAAGTAGTAGTTTAAGAAGATGAAATGTAATGGGTCCTTAAAGGCAATAGCTTGAAAGCGTCTGTAAGTCCGAGTCGAGGGAGGAGGGTAGAAGGTAGAGGCTCTGCAACTGTGTGCGTAGAGGCCTGGAAAGTCCACAGCTGTGTGCACGGACCCCTGTAGCTGAGTGCATAGGGTGGATCTGGATGTATTGTTGAAGATTGATAATAAATATAAGTTTCTTCTAAATTCTGTTTTGGTTGCGACTTTCCTCTTTTATGATAAATGAATTGTTATGATTTCTGCATTTGCTATGGTTGAATTCATGTGAACTGAATTAATCTTGATGCGCGAAGTAACCAAAAGTACTAAATGTTTGCTTAAAGACCGTTTTAACTAGATCAAACCAGTAATAAGTGATTCAATCTGTAATAAGCACGATAAGGGTATTCCGATCTGTGCATAGCGCAAGGCTGCAGACCAGTGTGCAAGCCCAAAACCACATCCAAGACATCCCCAGGGTGCGGAAACCTGGTTCTAGCACCCTCCCCTGCTACCTCGGGTGAGACCTCAGTCTGCGCTTCACGGGCTGTTGCCGAAAGGGCTAGTAGCTACAGGATTTGTTTGGCTAAATAATTCTTCTGAACCTGGGTCAAGACCATATAAGCCAACAGGGACCTTCTCTCAGAGTTGGATAGTCGCACTCGACCAACTGGTTAGAGAAGGAAGACCATGCAACTGTTCTAGCATACTGGCTCATCAACTGAAGGAGAAAGTCATGAAGGCTCAACAGTCACTCGAAGGCATGCATTCAAATATTTACATCTCCACCTAAATTCTAGATGCAGTTTGTGCCCAACATAAGTTACCGGGCTTAGAGTGGGCATGGTCACTGGAAGAGACTGTTGTGAGCACATATTTCAAGTTATTGTCTGACTGTAGCTTCAGAGGAGTGATCATACAGCTGTCTAACCATCTTGTCACCCCAGTGTACAGGTTGATATTGAACAGGATCCACCCTGCACGTTAGAAGAAGCGAAGAAGGCATTGTTAGGCATTGCAGATTTGTATGCCTCACCAGATGGCATGTTCTACCAAAGTTTTCTTTAGACATGCTAGTCATGCAAGAAGTAGTGTATCATATCTCAGCATGATTAATAGCTAGGGTGCATCGGAAGAAGAAGGAACCTTGGCCCACTCTTCTGTTGTTGATTGGATTATACGAGATCTAAAGCATCAAGCAAGTAGATGTCGAAGCTGAATAGATGAAGAAGTACCCGCTCGACCTCCAAAGCTTCCACCCGTATGACCCACATTGTATTTTGAAGGATCATTGCATGAGAGTTCAATGCAATTGGATCCATGGGGCATGCCATTGGGCTAAGGAGGACTCATGGAGGTATTCCTACAATACCTTCAGACCCAATGAATAGGTCGATTTCGCTGTACAGTGGTTAACACGGCAACATGAAGTAGCATCACAGAGAACACCAATAGTAGCAACAACAACAGAAACAACAGAGCCAAGCATATCTATGCGTGACCAAGGGAAGAGAAAGATTCTCGACCACTTGGAGGAGGAACAAAGTTATAAGTTTCAAGCACATCCACTTGTAGAACAAGTATCTATGGCTATTTAGCAGAAGAGGCAACAACGCGATAATCGAATTGTGCGAAGGCAGAGGGATAAGAAGAGAATGGAAGAAGCACAGAACGAGTTGCATGAGCTGAGGGAGAAACTCCAGAAGGAACAAGAGCTATTCCAATTGAAGAAGGAAGCGTAGTAGCAGCAGATTCAGCAAGTGGTGCATCACGTGCAGATAGACGAAGGAGATCCCATACAAGTAGTTGATTCTTTTGAACAGTTGGCATCAGGCAATCAGGGTGAACCCTTGAAGGGGCAAGACCTTTCTCAGGAGATAGAATAGGCTCGTGAACAGTTGGATGCAGACATGGAGCAGCAGGAGTTGGAACAGGACACTGACCTCATGCCTCACCAAAGAGAGGTCGACTCACCTGCTTCAATGCATCCAGATGATGAGAAAGTCTCGGATGACCAAGGAGGCACTGAGATCCTTTGTGGTCAACTAGAGGCAGAGACACACAATATCTCATTTGATGAATCTCATCACAGATTTGTGTAGTCTCATAGAGTACCGACTCTGGAAGACCAAACATCCCCTACACAATTTTAAGAGCAAGTGATCACGACTAATGTGCACAAGCATCCATCTACCTTGGCTGATGCAACTAGAGTGTATGCTGAAGCCACTAGCTCCAATGTTCGTTTCTCAGAGCTAAGAATGAGTGAATGGTGAAGGAACTACAGGTGGCCAAGAAGGGAGGAGACTTGATGAAAATGTCTACCTGAGATGAGCTAAAGAACGCAATACTGGATGAAGTACTATCCTTGGACACTATTATGCGAGCATTATACTCCAAGTTTGGTACCATGCATCAAGAATTTGTTCATCTACATGGATGGCAGCAGCGATGTGCAAGAAGAGTATGCATCTTGAAGAACATACATACTATTGTTGATAACATCCGAGCATGGATGATGAAGTACAAGGGAGCCTCACTTCACTTGCCAAAGATGATGAAGGCTAATGTGGTCGAGCCACAAGCAAGTATCTGAAGTTAGGTCCGGAACTATGAAGACCTGTCGCAACTCATCACTACCATACATGCTTCCCAAGCAAGAGTATTACAAAGCATGGAGGTTATAGTGCACACTCATGTGATCCCATCACTTGGGACCCTCACTCAGGCGAAGAGCAAGAAGTAGTTCCAACAGGATCTTGACTCGTACTTCGACAAGCTAATGCACATTGCCGCGAGCCCAGACTTTCCTATTAGTGCAGACAGCGTGCGCAAGTACGTTGCTGGTCCGGCCACACTAAAGACAATGATGTGCATGCTCACAAACGAGTTGGATAGAGGAGCCTGAGCAGTGTACCCAAATGCTATGGAGGAAAGGTTTAGGTTTTAGATGGATGTCACAACAGAACACACAGACACTCTCAAGGACTACCAATCTTGGCATCAATATGTCACTATTGATCAACATGAGGATGTCGAGTAGTTAGACTTCTATGGTTGTCTAAGTCCAAATGATGTCTAGTTTGGCTTGTCCAAGCCATTGTTCACATGGGTACATGTGAATTGTGATTTTGAGTCATGTCAAGTGTAAGTCAAGTGTCAAGAATGGATGTAACAGTCATAGAATAGGTGAAGAGTCGTGAGGGTAGTTTAATGGTCACAAAGGGGAATGTCAAGGGTCACCCCACCCTTTTCTATAAATAGTCCCTTATAACTCATTGTATATTCTTTTGGTCAGCTAAGCTTCTACTAAGACTATTTTGAAGAAGGCTTGAATGATATTATAATATGCCTTGGCTTCTCCACTACACGGAGCTAGCATATCTCTTTGGAGGAGTAGGCAGATGTGGCTGTAACGTTCCATTGTTGGGGCTAGCAGGTTTACATGGTGTATTGTATGATTGTGATTTACACTTCTTTATATAATAAGAGGCATCACATTTTCATGCATATGTTTTTATTGTAGTTAGACTGTTCTGGTTGCTTGAATGATATATGTTGTTTAACTTACGTACTTGTGTATGAACTGATTTTTATGCAATTATATGAATCTTGTTGGTAATGTGTTTCATATGTTGTTAATGCTGTCTCTGTCCGTATCGACTGCTCTGCTGGACATCAAACAAACCTTTCTCATGAACCTTGCTATATCAATTGTCACACTCATCTCAGACTGATCCATAAGTGTTGTTGGTGTTATCTTACCTTGTATGTTGTGACTGCTGCATCTGAGTGGACTGCTCCATTCGAAGTTGTTCATGTCCTTTGTGTGGTGTGTTCTTAGCTAAGTTTGGATTGATCCCTTTCAACCTAGAACTCACCTTCACCTTCCTCTCCCTTCGAAGTGTTGGAACCTCTCGTACACATTCCTTGACTCTCTGCATCAGTCACACCCTTGCTACTAATAAAGTTATCTTACTTGCCTTTGTGTGACATCGTGGTTAAGGAATTACCTTATGACCCACTGTTGGGACTCCTACATCAAACGACCTGAGTTCTAATTGGGACTTCTTACTGGGATGATCCCCTTGACATGTTGGCAGGTCCAACACCATCAACAAGTTCTTTAACACCACTAAATAAAATCTTAAGAAGATGAAATTCTTGGAAACATGGTATCCTTATTTCTCAAAGAAAATTCCAACAAAGAAATATAGGAATGAGTAATAGAATGGTACACTATGACAATGACAAGTCCCGTTATGATTAGGAATAGGAATCAGTTTAGAAGAAGTTATTGGGAAATTTCCTTAATTGGATGGATACTCTCAGTAGCTCAACAACTCAGTTGACAAGTTGCAAGGGAGACAATGAAAATATCATTGGAGCATATGAAATAAAATCAATGGTGAAAGCAATGATTTTGCAGAGCTTATCTAACTTGCAAAGAAAGAAGTAACATGAGCTAGGTGTAGAATATTTAGGTAGGAAGAAATCCAAACAAATCCCATTAGAGATTCAAAATTCGAGATTGGAAACAAACAGGGAAGAAGGAAACAAGTCAAGGAAAAGACATAGACAAGCGAGTGAAGACACAGTGAGAGAATAAATTCCACTCAACTCTCTAGAAAGAGAGTTAAGAAACCATGACCGGTCATTAGATACTGCAACCAAAAGTTACCATCATCGAATGAGAAGAAAGAAAAACTCAATGCCAGAAGAGTTCAAGAAAGAAAATATCCCTACATTTGATCGAGAAATAAAGAAGGTTGAAGAGGCAAAAGGTTGACTATTGGGAATGAAGAAAAACTTCAGAGTGCATGATTACTTTGAAAATGAAAAGGCTAGAATATCCATTTTCATATTGAAAGGAAAAGTTGATATATGGTGGGATGATTTAAGAAATGTTAAGTATGTTGTGGAGAAGGAATTTTCATGGAGAAAAAACAAGAAGTATTTTTGGGATATATACTTGTTTGGGAGGTACTATGATAGCAAATTTAAAGAATTCCATGAACATAAGCTAGGAAGACTTACTGATAATGAGCGCACTGACATATTTTTAGATTTTTTAAGGTATTTTCCATATATCATAGATGCAAAGTTGACTATTCAAAGGTTTCTTAGTGGATTACTACAAGCCTATCAAGATAGGATTGAATTTAATGAGCGAAAAACATTAGAGGACACTATCTGAAAGGCCAAAGATTGATATGAACAGTCCAAACACAAAGTTAAGTTCCAAATAGACTAGAAAAAGAGAGATAAGAGTAGCTCAAATGGAAAAGATATGAAATACTTAGGATATAATCAAGGAGGGAGGAATGTGAATTTCATCACTTCTACCAAAAATGTTTTCAACAAAAATCCGCTACTTCTAATAGAAACTAGCCCACTAAACCAGCAAAAAAAGAGGTTGAGGGGTCCAGGATTGGGACATGTGGACATAACAATCTATGGAGAAATTATCCTCAACAATAAAAGAAGAAGGCACAAAATTATACAATGTGCAAGAGGCAAAAACAATGAATGATGAGGCTCACAGTATACCATGAATTTTTGCCACATTGGATAATAGGTAAGAATACTATCAAAATTCAGTAATCAAGATGGAAGGCATGGTTGTTAACTAACCCATTTCAATTTTAGTTGACCTAGGTTCTAATTTTAGTTATATCAGCATGAAGGCTATGGAGAAATGTGCTTTGCAAAAGAAAACCCATGAGAAATCATGGTTGGTTCAACTGGCCATGGGAAACAAATGATAGGTGATAGACATGGTGGAATCATGCCCCGTGATAAGTGATATGTCTACTTCAGCATCTATCAACCTTTTAATGTTGGGCTTGTATGGCATTGTAATCAACATGGACTAGCTAGCGACCCATAAAACCAAAATTACTGCTATAAGTCACTTGAGTTCCTCAGCGAAGAGGGAGCGGAAAGGACACTCCAGGGAATAAGAAAACCTATCATTGTTTTCTGGTCAATTTAGTGTCCTAAATTGCTCTACATAAATTATCAATCTGGGTATCGTAAGCTGATGAAGTGTAGTGCACTGTTTGTGCTAAGTAACCCTTCTTACTTCATTGTTTTGTATATGTTTTGTATATTGTTTTTTTTAGGGGGGTTTCCTTAATTCTTAATGATGTACAGTCTGAATTATGAGGAATCTAAGTTTAAATTTCTTTAAAGGTGAACTAATCAAAATCTAAGTTAAAGGAAGGAAAAACAAAGTATTTATCCTATCTTGTCTTCTATTCCTAAGTCAAAGATTAAGAGGTGAATTTGTAAGGCAAATTGAAATAATTACAAAGAATGAAACTAAGTAAAGAACTTTTAGTTGTCCAAGCCTCCAATTTTGGAAAGATAACTTTCTTGAGATGGCAAACAAACAACTTACTATACTTTACAATTTAAAGAACTAAATCAAATATATAGGGAGCAACTAAGTGATTACAATCCTTGTGTGAAATGAATATTTAATCATTTAGTCTAGGATACATATCAACTTGAAATGGTGACAAAAAAAAAAACATTTATCCACACAGTGTATTAGCAATCTGAACTAGAAAGTAAATAACAGAGGAAATAATCAGTAAGTAAACTAATCAACAATACATTCTTGTTACTTTTCCACCTTACCCTATTAAAGCAAAACAAGTTTCCATTTATGAAATAGATAGAAAAAACAAGAGTGCACCATCGAATTCTAACATTATGCTACTAAACAAAATTCAAAGGAAACAATTACAGGCATAATTGAAATGAAACAACTACAGGAAATCAACCTAAACTACAAAAACTTCTAAAATAAATAATGAAACTAAACTAAACAGTAAACAAAATAACAATAGGAAAACCTCTTTTAGTGCAGGGGCCCTGTGCAACTGATTGAGTTGAGCTACTAACTAGCTAAAGATACTCTTTCATAGATCACTTGGTCAAACACATCTTCATATTATTAACAGGAAAATATGTTTAAAAATTATAGAGCAGCAAGTCTGAGCTTAACACATGAAGAAATTCGAACTCCTTCTCAGTTCTTTACAACTGAAATTAAAAAAAAAACTCCTAACTATCTTTTGAGAGAATTCAGCTACAGGTGGTCCACGTATTACAACAGATCTACATGAATGGGTGATCGGCTACAGGTGACTTTAAGTCAGCAAGGTAATTGCGTGAAACTGTTATCATCGGTGGCTGGTTCAAGTAAATGGTACAACAAAAGCTGTCAGATTTATTAATTAGCCATGAAGAATGGACAGAAAGTCCTATTGCTCCCAGGTTTCCTCGTTTGACTCCACCTTTGACTGTGGTCTTGAGCTGGCTTCTTTGTCGCTTTGGGCTGGTTGACTAGGATAGGATCCATGTCGTGACCATTCCAGAGATTCCCATGTGGCCGGTTTCCTTGTTTGACACCTGTAACCTGTTCAACCATGGAAGTAGCTACGGAACACACAGTTAGCTACAGAATGGGCTATGTTCCATAGCTAAATTCCAAAAACTTATTTCAAATAGAAAAAACATAAAAGTATAACATGTTAATCATTTAACATCTTCCTTGAGACAAAATCTATCATCTATCAGTGATGGGGATCTATCTTTTATGGAAAAACAAGAGAAAGAAGTGAGAAAAGTTGTAAAGGGGAGAGTAATTCTGAGAGCCAACAATTGTCAGGAAAATACTAGTGTTACAAGTGGAATGATGTAGCAGGAGGAGGTGTGCGTTATATATAGTCCAAGTGACCAGTGAGTTATAAATTGGCAAAGCAAAAATGGAAACTCACTCGATATTAAAGCATTTAAATGATGTATTTCAAGAAGGAATATCGAAATGTCCACCTGTTGAGGGTGCTCGACTCACCAACATCAGGGGATCACCCTGGTATGAATTCCGAAATAGACCTCACACCATTTGGTATAGGAGTCCCATCCGGTATGATGGCCTGGTTGCATTATCTTAAAGATTTGCCTCAACTGTTACTTGTCAGCATGGGACAATGGTTTGCTTTGTCTTCTGAGAAGTGAGGTTCCCGTGCCTGGTGAGTGTAAGTGTCACTTGTGTCAATGCTTCTTTCACCATAGAGGGAGAGGGTGAGAGTGAGTCCCAAGTCCATTGGGAGAAGTCCCAACTCTACTAGGAACACACAACACAACAAGACATGCGCAACTTCCGGTAGAACAATCCACATGGATGCAACAGTTACAACACACAAGAGAAGATAACATGTATAACACTTAGAGGATTAGTCCGCGCAAGTACAATGGTTGTTATAGCAAATTCCATGTGAAAGGTTTGTTTGATGTCTAGGAGAGTAGTCTACACAGGTGAGTCAACGTTAGCGACATATACAACACATTTTCATTAACATATGTGTATTACAACAATTGCATTAGTTCAAGTGTTAAACACAGGTTCAAGCAACAAGCATTACAAGTGTTAAAGATTAGTCTTACAATAGATACAATACATGTGTGAAAACGTGTTGGCCTATTAGCAGGCTTCTGAGTTAAGCGAAAGTTCCAAGACACATCATTACACCATACATCACTGACCCCATGTGAGGGGGCGTTGGAGCCACTGCTTACTCCTCAAAGAAAATATAACAGACTCTCTTGGCTATGTGGGAGGAGCTGAGGTGAAAAAGTCCTTTGCATGTACAAATGAAGGGGTATTTATAGCCAAGGGTGAAATTTACTCTTGTGGTTGTTCAACTACCCTCATGATTGTTTGACTTCCATGACTTTTCGACTTTAGATGACTCTTTGTACAACAAATGGGTCTCTTGGACTTCCACGTTACATTACATTCATTTAACAACATGAACCACAATGGAGATGTGGATGACATGACTCGACATGATAGTGCTGGTACATTCATGCTGTTGTTGGAGTGCATGTGGAGTTGCAGTGCTGATAGGTGATGGATATCATCATGGTGTGTTACAGCTTCACCTCCGTATGGCAAGGTGTGTGGAGTCTTCGATGGTCATTGGATTGATTGATGTTGCTTTGGCACATTGCTTCTAGCTTGTATGTTGGAAGGCTTGATAGGTTCATCTGTTCATGAAAGGTGCATATTTGTCTGTAAGCACATCTTGCACGTCTACTCATTCGTTTGTCTGTGAACACATATTTTCATGATCATTTGTTTGTGAGCACATCTCTTCGCATGCATTGTTCATTTGTTCATTGGTCAACCTGTCCTTCTACATGTGCTCCCTTCGTTCATCCCATTCGTCGTTGCGCCATGTTTGTTAGTGTACCTGTACCTACAGTCACTCATGACGAGACGACATCAAAACCAAAAACCTCCTAGTCTACCATGACACATGATCATTTTGCATGCAGGTGATCGGGAGAGGCAGCAAGGTTGTGAGGCGGGATGATGGCTCCAGGCACTGCTGATGAAAATTGCATAAGAGTCACTGGGTGATAACGATGGGCAATTTGGGTCGATAGTGATTGTCCACAAGGTCTGGCTCGGCTGGAAGGAAAAATTGTGCAAATTTTGGGAGGAATAGTCCAGGCTGTAGGAAGGTAAGGCAAACAAAATCTACGCATTTTCTAGAACGAGCGAGCAGCAAGGCTAGACAGCAAAATTTGCGCAATTTCTTAGGGGAACAGTCTGGGCTGCAGGGAGGATTGGCAGACAGGATTTATGCAATTTTCCTAGGGAACGGGCTGGGACCTTGGTAGCCAAAATTGCACAATTCCTGGAGGGAACTAGTAGCTAGTTGCTAGGTCATTAGCATCAGAAATTGCACAATTCCCGAGGGGAACTGGCAGTCAGCTACCAGGAGCTTGGCAGCAAAAATTGTGCAATTCCTGGAGGGAACTGGTAGTCTCATACTGGGAGCTGCTAGCGAGGGAAACTACACTGAGGTTGGGAGGCCGCCTTGCTCATCATATTGACACAATTTTGAGCCGAGAAGACTGATGGGAAGTAGAGGGCTTGCTCATGAAAACTGCACAATTTTGTAGATGAGCAGTTGGTTGACTGTCGGGAGGAATGACTAGAAACGTTGAGCAATTTTATGAGGGAGATAGGGATAGGCACTGGGTTTCTGTCTAGCCTGTCTGTGCAATTTTCCCAGCTAGTCGAGTGGGAAAGGTCTGTAGCCTCTATGCAATTTTTGAGGGGAATGAGTCCCGGGGTGGCTACCGGGTCAAATCCTCTAGTTGGATGAGCTTGAACACATAAAGTAGAAAGCTGAGTATAGGCATGGGGCTTTGCAGTGTGGACATAGGTTCATGGTTGGACCAAAATTTCCCTTGCAGATGGTTTGTATTTTCTGTCAATACTTCATTGGCCGAAGGTTATAGCCAAGCATAGAGAAGATGGACATAAGATTGGCCAAGTGGTACAGTGTCACAAGTCTCTTCAAATTTCAGCCACATACTCTATTCAAAAGCCCAAATGTAGTAATTGGCAGCACTTATTTCTGGAAACAAAAATAGTAAGGTATTAAGCAAACCAAACAAATGAAAACAAAAATAGTAAGCAAAGCAAATAAAGTGAAAACAACAACAAACAAGCAAGGCAACCAAGTCAGCAAGCAAAAAAACAAGCAAACCAAAAAGCAAAGACAAGCAAAAAAGCAAACACTACTCCTACTCCTACATTAAATGGTTGGGGTTACGTGAAATGAAATTTCAAATGAAACCATCATAGTCTTACCTGACCTGCAGTCACAAAGATGCGAGCAGTTAAAACAGATAAAAAATAGTGTGCAACAGAAAATGAAAAAACTTGAAAAGCTTGCACACGAGAGTGAAGATCTCACCTGTGGGTGGAAGAATGTGTCACAACCACCCAACACACATGCTTACCTCTTATGTGACTACCATTTTTCAACAAATCTCGGATGCCTCTTGTGAGTGTGTGTTGTTCTGCATCAAGTTTCTCAGGAGTGTAAGGAAGGACTGAAGCTTGTTACCTACAACAGGACTCGCCAAGTAAGATTGTTCCAGCCATTTAGTGATTGGATCATAAAATTCGTGATGCCTGTTTTGAAAGATTCGTGATCTTTGAGAAGATGGATTCTTGATTCGAGTGAGGGGATCATGATGGGAATCTGATACAGATAGATATATCTGGTCATTCTCATCAGTCATGTCAAGATAGTGAGCATTTTTCATAGCCATTAGTGTAGGCCGAAGTGCCTCACTTGCTTGAAAAAGTCTAAGAAGAAAGATGTTACATAGTGAATATCATAGTGCACAAAGCGACTATCATTGGATGTATTGTTGGGCAAATGATAAATTGCATAATACCCACCCAAGATAGAAGAGAAATCAAACCATTCGGTCGACATGCCAGATTCCTAGTTTGTCATGAACAAATAAACCTTTTGAACAATCGTGTGAATGCTCTAAATGAGGGAACCAATTTCATTGTGCGCTAGGCATGATAAACACCCACCTGCAACTGGTGAAAAGGGGTGTAGGCATCATGGTCATCACAGAAATGTAGAAAGGATGCTAGCACTGCGAATGTGTGAAATGGGTTGGGGTGTGGCGAAATTAGAGTAACTTGGTTCGCGTGATAGGTTGTGTTCTCATCATCACACAGGGAGATTGCTTGTGTGATGAGTGGGAAGATTTGATGTCTAAACTTTGCAAAAAGACCAAGGAGTTGATTATAAGAGACAACATCTGATAATTATGATTTTTGATAGAGATAGTATTTAAGATGATCAACTTCACTGTCCCATCATTGGATGAGGGATGAAACCTCCCAACTCGAATTGGATGTAAGAGAGGTGCATGAAGACAGACATGTTGTAATGGACTTGTGGATTTGATCACTAGCAAAAATATAAAATTTTGAAATATCATACCCCAAATAGTAAATATCTTTTACATGAGGATCCATGTTGAGTGCAACCATGTAGATAGATGGATTGTGCATGAGAAACGAGATCTAATTTGGTTTGACGGGCTTGCCAGAGTCATGAGGTCTTGACATAACCGTCAACAAACGTTGAAGTGCCTCGACTCCCTGGCATGTCTCAGAACTTTCTAGAATTGAAAATTTTCATTTTGGGATGTGAACTAGATCATGCATGTTTTGAGGATGGATGTTGTTACTTATTTCAAAAATTCTCTTAGGATGACAACCATCTCTATCACAAGCTTCATCAAAATTTTCAGCAAGCTGACTTGACGAGCTGTCTTCATGCAACACATAAGATGATGACGAGTGGGAAGAGTCCTGTGTGTTGAGAATATTTTCATCATGGACAACTTCATTGCCTTGTGTCGATCGAGGAGATAACTCAGAAGATGAAGAAGCAAGAGAATGTGGAGTGTCTCTGACACATGTTGATGCACTGTGAATGATAAGACACACACGTAAGTGAGGTGCAAAGGAAGCTTCGATATGGGTGTCTTCTTTAACAAGTGCGCATTCCAAATCTGAGTTAGAGTGTACATGATATGACAATAGATCATAAGATGTTCTTGGGCATTCATCACAACATACAGAAGTGTGGGAGTGATGACAACCCAATACTGGAGGTTGATTGAAATAATTGATTATGCATGATGTTTCACCAAGATTCGCGAATCGAGGGATCGATCAAGAATGGAAGCTCAATGTTTTGAGAGTAGTTGATTGTGTCTTCACCATCCTGCTCCTTTGCTTGTATGATACTTCCTTGCATATGGCTGCAACTTGAGCCAACAGCTAGAGAATCAAGAGAGTGTGCCTAGCTAGCTCATGAAGTAGATCTCTCAAGCAATTCATGGTGCAAGGAGGCATGGCTTGTAGATGATTGATCTGAATTGGATCCTAAACACTCTCTAAGTTTTCATAAACTCATTCAAATTATGCCAAACAGATTCAAGTCTTAGAAAGATCAAGCTATGAGAAGGAATCCTCGTGACAGTTGCAATTGTGATTAGCGCGAAGCAACGAGGACCCTTGGTTAAGCGTGTAGACTGATGGCCCATGGTAATGCGCACTGGTGCAAATTGGCAAAACCAAAGGCTAATTCAAGAAACAGGGGTGGTTTCTGATATAAAGTGCTAATCGTGTATTTCACGACGTCCCCCTTAGTAAAGGAAAGCCCCGAAGTGCCTGGACCTAAAATGGCTAAGAAATGCAGAAAAGTAATAAATTTAGTTCCGTGGATTCCACAAAACTAGAAGGATATTGGAAGGCCTTGAGGTGACAAGCAGTTTTAACCGAGTCTCGCCGGATGCCACACACTGAGTGACACGCATTCGACAGAAGAGAGAGAAAACTACTTACATCAGACGGGTAAACGTCATGCTACTTACCTGCCCGATATGAACGACGATCGTAGGATCTTGGGTCCCAGATCAATGGCGGAGGCACGTCCCAATAAATGCCCATATTTGACAAGGTTGTAAAGCAAGATTACATGGGATTTGAAGTCTGACATGGATGATGAGTTGGCAAAAGATTCATGTTTTGTGTGCATCTTGGAGAAAACGGAAATAACGGCCATTCAAATGTGTCCAAGGAACCTGACACACTCACCCATTGTAGAATAGGTGGCCACCTCCTGACGCAAAACAGGGGAGTTCGAATGGACAGAGGAAGGAAAACCAGAACATCAGGAAGTAGAAATGAACTGACAAAAAACAGACTGGCTTTAAAGCCACGAACTGACATAGACAAAGCAAGCAGGAAAAAGAGTTAGTTAACAGCAGAGAGAAGAAGCCGAGCTGACCTGAGAGCAACATTGAGCCAAATAGAGCTAGAGAGAGTCAGAGATTCTGTGCACTCTAAAGAAAGCTTGAGAGGTTCAAGCGAGCTCCTTGGCATAGGCCTGTCATGTATGAGTTTCAGATTGGACTCATACTACTGTGACCAGTAGAGGTCAAGTACCATTAAGAAGAGTCTGTGTACTCAAATCCTACTGATTCATATCTATTGACTGAGACTCAAATTAAGCTCACTGTTGTAAAGAGACTCTGCTTTGAAAACATAATAGAGAGGCCACCACTGAAGGCTGGACTGGGAGACGTAACCTAGGAGTATTGGTTGAACTTTGTATTAAAATTGTTGTGTTTACATGTTTTCCTGTTATGTTTTCTCTAAACTGCTTCAGTGTCTATGTATTTCGCAATCTGTTATGTAAAAAATTAGTTAGTATTTAAATTTTAGGTTAATTAGATGAAATGGCACGATCATAAGATCATGCTTATGATCGTGCCCTTTCCCCAAAGGGTGTCCATGGTGGTATATAAGCCAGGAATCCCCATTGTAAATGATCATCATTTGTCAATTATATATATATATATATATAGATATATATTTCTTTGCACATCTAGAATTTTTCACTTCATTGGTATTAGAGTGGACGAATCCTCTCGCCTATGCTGGTTTCACGCATCTATCCCAAGTTCTTTTCATTGTGCTTATCATTTCCATTGTAGTCACCCACTCTCTGCTGATAACCATCGTGCCGCCATCAAAATCTTGTCCGCCTTCGTCATTGTGCCACTGCCTTGTCTACCACCCTTGACTTCATTATCGTGATCCTGTTGGCTCCTGCTTCGTCTTGTGACTGCGCTGCAACCATTACCTGTGCCTTGTTGTCTCCACACTATCACCCGACTCGCAACCTACCCACACGCCTTTCCATCCGCTGCCAATTGTGATCCATGCATTTGTTCTTCCACCTTCCGTTATTCTTCCACTGTGCTCTTGCCATAATACCTGACTCCACCTCCCTGTCCATGCACTTTCCGCCATACAAATCCTCTGTGGATATGCTAAAACCCTCCGTCCAACCCGCACACCATGTCCCTTATTGCCTACCACCCACGGCTATCATATTGCTATTCACTTATCAGCTCCGTCCAAATCCGTAGCCCATCATTTAATCTGCGGTGAAATTCGCTAGTTTTTTTGAACAGTCAAAAGATAAGATGTGACTGTCCGTAGTTAACGTATATGATATATATATATATTATAATTAAATTAATGTTATATATATATATATA